>Ga0209521_10002523_pt1 | contig 14962 bp, 11 predicted proteins | sample Rifsed19ft4_FD_184016 | JGI IMG/M metagenome (GOLD analysis project Ga0209521, IMG submission 184016) | Soil microbial communities from Rifle, Colorado, USA - sediment 19ft 4 (version 2) | ecosystem: Environmental > Terrestrial > Deep subsurface > Rock core/Sediment | place: Rifle, Colorado...
CCGTAGGGCGAGCCGCAGGACGTCGCGGGGCTGGGGTCCCGCCGTCCGAGGCGAGCACATGAATGGTGTGGAATCAGCGAGTGACCACCACTCGGATCGGGCATAGAATGGACGCGGAGTCATAATCCGGCGGGGGGCGGGGGTGTGCTACGCACCGGGGTGCCCGCCCCCAGGTGAAAAGAGGGCGACCATGAGCGAGGCAATCAGGATCACGCGGGCGACGGCGAAAAAGGCGAAGCCGAAGGACAGCGAGCTGGCCTTCGGCACGGTCTTCACCGACCACATGTTCCTAGCGGATTTTCAGGAGGAGAAGGGCTGGTACGACCCGCGCATCGAGCCGTACGGCCCCCTGACCCTGGACCCGGCCACGGCCGTGTTCCACTACGCCCAGGCCATCTTCGAGGGGCTGAAGGCGTTCCGCGGCGGGGACGGGAAGGTGCGCCTGTTCCGTCCCCAGAAGCACGTCGAGCGGCTCAACCGCTCCGCCCGGCGGATCTGCATCCCCGAGCTGGACCCCGACTTCGCGCTCCGGTCGCTCGTGGAGCTGGTGAAGCTCGAGCGGGACTGGGTGCCGGGGAGCGTCGGCACCTCGCTCTACGTCCGGCCCACGGTCATCGCCACCGAGCCCTTCCTGGGCGTCCGCCCGGCGAGGGCCTACGTGTACTTCGTGATCCTGTCGCCCGTCGGCGCCTACTACCCCGAGGGCATGAACCCGGTCAAGATCCTCGTCATGGAGAAGTACGTCCGCGCGGTGCCGGGCGGGGTGGGCGAGGCCAAGACCGGCGGCAACTACGCCGCGAGCCTGCTTCCGGCCGAGGAGGCCCACGCCGCGGGGTTCACCCAGGTTCTCTATCTCGACGGCGTCCACCGCCGCCTGATCGAGGAAGTCGGGACGATGAACATCATGGTTCGGATCGGCGATGAGGTCATCACGCCCCCGCTGGCCGGAACGATCCTCGCGGGCGTCACCCGGGACTCGGCGCTGGCGCTCCTCCGGGAGTGGGGGGTCGCCGTGTCGGAGCGGCAGATCGGGATCGACGAGGTCATCGCCGCCGCCCGCACGGGGACGCTTCGGGAAGTCTGGGGCACAGGGACCGCGGCGGTCATCTCGCCCGTGGGCGAGCTCTCGTACCGGGGGGAGCGCATTGTCATTAACGACGGGCGGATCGGCGATCTGACCGGGCGCCTCTACCAGGCCATCGTGGACATCCAGTGCGCCCGGGTCCCGGACACCCGCGGCTGGACCCTGGAGGTGTAGGGCGAGCTGCAGGACGTCGCGGGGCTGGGGCCCCGCCGTCCGAGGCGAGCAAGATGAAGCCGGGCGAGCTGCAGGACGTCGCGGGGCTGGGGCCCCGCCGTCCGAGGCGAACAGATGGATAGCGTCCCGATCGTTTGCTCAAGGCTTTCACGGGGTTAGTCCCGTCTCGGAAGAAAAGGCTATGAGGGGCCTCCCCCCTGGGATATAATCTGGCTAAACCGCTGTCGGGGAAGGAAAACCCGGGCGAAACCCGGTAGGAGAGACCAGTGTTCGAGCGATTTACGGAAAGGGCGCGGCGGGTCATCATCCTGGCCAGAGAGGAAGCGGGGCGCTTCCGTCACGATTTCGTCGGCACGGAGCACATCCTCTTGGGCCTCATCCGGGACGGGGAAGGGATCGCCACCGCCGTCCTCCAGCGGCTCGGGCTCCGTCTCGAGACCGTGAAGGCTGAGGTCGAACGCGCCCTCGCCGGCTTTCCCAAGACCCTCACCTTCGGGGAGGTTCCCTTCACCCCTCAGGCCAAACGGGTCCTCGAGCTTTCGATCGAAGAAGCGCGCCAGCTCGGCCACAACTACATCGGCACCGAGCACCTGCTCCTCGGCCTCATGAAGGAGGGGCAGTGCATCGCCGCCAAGATCCTCGAGTCGCTGGGCGCGCGGCTGGAGGAGGTGCGCCAGGAAACGCTGGCCCTCCTGGGCGACCAGTACTACCCCCGCCCCAAGAAGCGCTCCCAGACCCCCGTCCTGGACGAGTTCGCGCGGGATCTCACGCAACTGGCGCGCGAAGGAAAGCTCGACCCCGTCATCGGCAGGGAGATGGAGATCGAGCGCGTCATCCAGGTGCTCTCCAGGCGGACGAAGAACAACCCCGTCCTCATCGGCGAGCCGGGCGTGGGCAAGACGGCCATCGTCGAGGGGCTGGCCCAGAAGATCGTCAACCACGACGTGCCCGACGTGCTTGTGAACAAGCGGCTCCTCCAGCTGGACCTGGGGGCCCTCGTGGCAGGCACGAAGTACCGCGGCCAGTTCGAGGAGCGCCTCAAGGCGGTGATGAAGGAGATCCGCCAGTCCGAGAATGTGATCCTCTTCCTGGACGAGCTCCACACCCTGATCGGAGCAGGGGCGGCCGAGGGCGCCATCGACGCGTCCAACATGCTCAAGCCCGCTCTCAGCCGAGGGGAGATCCAGACCATCGGCGCCACGACCCTCGACGAGTACCGGAAGTACATCGAGAAGGACGGGGCGCTGGAGCGGCGGTTCCAGCCCATCATCGTCCGCGCGCCGTCGGTGACCGAGGCCATCGAGATTATCCGTGGGCTCCGCCACAAGTACGAGGCCCACCACCGGGTCAAGATCACCGACGAGGCCGTCGACGCCGCCGTGAAGCTCGCGGATCGGTACATCACGGAGCGGCAGCTGCCCGACAAGGCCATCGACGTCATCGACGAGGCCTCCTCGCGGACCCGGCTGATGGCCCTGACCCCGCCCCCCGAGATCAAGGAACTGGACAAGGAGATCGAGCGGGTTGTCCGGGAAAAGGACATGTACCTGGAAGCCCAGGAGTTCGAGAAGGCCGCCTCCCTGCGCGAGAAGGAGAAGCACCTCCGGAGCCGCGGCGACGAGCTCAAGCGGGAGTGGGAGAAGCGGAAGGGCAAGGCCCAGTCCAGCGTTGGGGAGGAGGACATTGAGTTCATCGTCTCCCGCTGGACCGGCATTCCCCTCTCGAAGCTCGAGGAGAAGGAGTCCGCGAAGCTGGCCCGGATGGAGGAGGCGCTCCACGGGCGTATCATCGGCCAGGACGACGCCCTCAAGGCCGTCGCCCGGGCCATCCGGCGCTCGCGCGCCGGGCTCAAGGACGTCAAGCGCCCCGTCGGGTCCTTCATTTTCCTCGGGCCTACAGGAGTTGGGAAGACTGAGCTCGCACGTGCACTGGCAGAGTTCCTCTTCGGCGACGAGAACGCCCTGATCCGGATCGACATGTCCGAGTACATGGAGAAGTTCTCCGTGTCGCGTCTCCTGGGCGCCCCGCCCGGCTACGTGGGCTACGAGGAGGGCGGCGTCCTGACGGAGAAGGTGCGGCGGCGGCCCTACTCCGTGGTGCTCTTCGACGAGATCGAGAAGGCACATCCGGACGTGTTCAACATGCTGCTCCAGGTGCTCGACGACGGCCGGCTCAGCGATTCGCTCGGTCACGTGGTGGATTTCAAGAACACCATCATCATCATGACCTCGAACCTCGGCACCCACCTGATCGGCAAGCGCACACAACCGGGGTTCCTCCAGGAGTCCCAGGACGAGTCCTACGACCGGATGAAGGAGCGCGTGATGGACGAGCTCAAGCGCGCGTTCCGCCCTGAGTTTATCAACCGCATCGATGACATCGTGGTCTTCCACGCGCTCTCGGTCGATCACATCAAGGGCATCATCCGGCTCATGATGAATCGGATCGACAAGCAGCTCGCCGAGAAGGGGATGCAGGTCGCGCTGACGGCGGCCGCCGAGGAGCTGCTGCTTCGGAAGGGATACGACGCGACGTACGGGGCCCGGCAACTCCGGCGCACCATCCAGAAGCATATCGAGGACCCGCTGGCGGAAGCCATCGTGCGGGGGCAGTTCTCGGAAGGGATCCGGATCGAGGTCGACGGTGAAGGGGATTCCTTCGTCTTCCGCGAGCGGGAGCCCGCGGAGGCGCCCCTGGAGCTTGCTGAGCACTAGACGGGAACCTACCCACCGTTTTCCAACCCAACGGAGACCGACGCGCCTCGGCCTATGAACAGACTGGGGAGGTGGTTTCTCTCCATTTTTTTTGTCGTCGCGGCCCTCCTCCCGGTGGTCGCCCGGGGGCAGGGACAGCCGCAGATCATCATCAAGGACCTGGCCGTGGAGGGTAACCGCCGCGTCCAGGAGGCGGTCATCCTCGGCCGCGTTCAGACCAAGGTCGGGTCTCCATTCACGCCGATCCGGCTCTCCGAGGACATCCGGGCGATCTTCGCGCTGGGGTACTTCGACGACGTCCAGCTCAAGGTGGACGACTTCGAGGGAGGTGTCAAGGTCACCTTCGTCGTCGTCGAGCGCCCGTTCATGCGCGACGTCGATTTCGTCGGCAACAAGAAGATTGACACCAAGGCCCTCCAGGAGAAGATCGACCTGAAGCTCGGCAGCGTCTATAACCCCGTGGACGTGCAGAAGGCCCTGGAGGCGCTGAAGAGCCACTACGAAGAGGAAGGGTACTTCGAGGTCCAGATCACGCCGGAGACCGAGAAGCTCCCCGACGGGGACGTCAGGGTCGTGTTCCAGGTGAATGAAGGCCGCCGGATCACCATCGACAAGATCGTGATCGAGGGCAACAAGGGCCTCTCGGCGAGCGAGATCAAAGGGGCCATGCAGACGCAGGAGCGGCAGTACTTCATCCTCCGGGGGGTCGTCCACCGTCAGCGCCTGGAGCAGGACACCGACCTCATCACCCAGCTCTACAACGACCACGGGTACATCCAGGCCCGCGTCGAATCCACCGACCTCCAGGTGGATCGGGCCCGCGCCCGGGTCACGATCAGGATCGTCATCGTGGAGGGGCCGCAGTTCCACGTCGGGAGCGTGGACGTGACCGGCACGAACGTCCTCCCGGTGGAGGAGGTCCGGCGGCAGATCCGGCTGAAGCCCGGTGATGAGTTCTCGCGGGCGAAGCTTCGCGATACGCTGAACGGGATCAGGGCGCTCTACAACGCGATCGGGCGGGCGTCGGTGGAGGTGGCCCCGCTCGCGAACCAGGACAACGCGGCGCGAAAAGTCCACCTGACCATCGAGATCGCCGAGGGGCCCGAGGTCTTCGTGGAGCGGATCAACATCGTGGGCAACGTCCGGAGCCAGGAGAAGATTCTGCGCCGCGAGGTCCCGATGGCCGAAGGGGACCTGTTCACCAGCCAGAGGCTCGAGCGGGCCCGCCAGCGGCTGGTGAACCTCGGCTACTTCGAGACGGTGAAGGCGACCACGGCGCCCGGGTCGGCCAAGGACAAGATCATCGTCAACATCGAGGTGACGGAGAAGCCCACGGGGATGTTCAGCCTCGGGGGCGGGTTCAGCTCGGTGGACGGCTTCCTCGGCACGGTGGACCTCTCCCAGCGGAACTTCCTGGGGAGGGGCTGGGAGCTGTTCCTCCGCATCCGGGGCGGGGCCAACACCCAGCAGGGCACCATCGGGTTCACCGAGCCGTGGCTCTTCGATCGACCGCTCTCCGCCGGCTTCGACCTCTTCAACAACCGGCGCCTCTTCACCGACTACACGGTGGAGAGCCTCGGGGGCGACATCCGCTTCAGCCACCCCTTCTTCGACTTCTCCCGCTGGTACTTCACCTATCGCCTGACCCAGGACAAGATCTCGGACGTGGCGGACAACGCCTCCGACGTCCTGAAGCGGGAGGTGGGGACCCGGATCACGTCCCTCGTGGAGGGCTCGCTCAGCCGCGACACCCGCGACAGCGTCTTCACCCCGACCCGGGGCGGCCGCGCCGACCTGATCGTGGATGTCGCGGGCCTGGGCGGGGACAGCAAGTTCGTCAGGACGATCGCCAGCGTCTCGTACTTCCAGCCGGTGATCTGGGAGACCGTCCTCGCGGGGCGCGTCGAGGGGGGGTACGGGTTCGGGTTGGGGGACCAGGACCTCCCGCTGAACGAGCGGTTCTACCTTGGCGGCCCCAACTCGATCCGAAGTCACAAGTTCCGGCAGATCTCGCCGGTGGATGAGTCGGGGACCAAGACCGGGGGGACCTCCGAGGTGCTCCTGAACATCGAGTATCTGATCCCGGTGATCTTCGGGATCCGGTTCGCGGCGTTCTTCGACGCCGGAAACGTCTACGGCTTCACGAAGGATTTCGACCTGACCGATGTGCGCAAGGCCGCCGGGGTGGGTGTCCGCTGGCAGTCGCCGTTCGGGCCCATCCGGCTGGACTATGGCTTCAACCTGGACCGGAAGGACGGGGAGAAGGCCAGCCAGGTCCACTTTTCCGTCGGCGCGCCGTTTTAGAGAGGGGGGGCAGGTATGTCGAGACACGTGGCAAGAGTCGTAACGATCCTGCTGGTGATGATCGCCGTCGGCGTTTCCCCGGTCGCGGTGGGAGAGGTCCTCGCCCAGAATACGGCGCGGATCGCGTACATCGACGTCCAGCGCATCCTGGCCCGTTCCTCCGCCGGCGTCGCCGCGCGCGAGCAGCTGGAAAAGGACAAGGCGGCCATGCAGAAGGAAGTGGACGGCAGGCGCACCGAACTCGAGAAGCTCAAGGAGGAGATCGAAAAGAAGGGCGCGCTCCTGAGCGCAGACGCGCGCAAGGAAAAAACGGACACCCTGGAGCGCAAGGTCCGGGACGTCCGCCGCCTCGTGGATGACTACCGGGCCGAGCTGGAGCGGAAGGAGCAGGGGCTCCTCCAGAAGGTCCTGGTGGAGGTTTCGGGCGTCGTGGAACGGGTCGGCAAGCAGAAGGGCTTCCTCATCATCGTCGAGAAGCGCGGTGCCGGCATCATCTACGGCTCCCCGGAGGCGGACCTGACCGACGAGGTCATCAAGGCCTTCGACCAGGAAGCGGGGAAGGCAAAGAAGTAGGGGCCCATGGGGGACACGGGAGGACCGTACACCCTGGGACAGCTGGCGGAGGCGCTGGGGGCGGTCCTGGAGGGAGACGCGGAGCGGGTCATCCGGGGCGTCGCGCCGCTCGAGACGGCGGGCCCCGATCAGATCTCGTTCGTGACGCACCCGAAGTACCTCCCGCTGGCGGCGTCCTCCCGCGCAGGCGCGCTGCTGGTTGCCCATGACGTCAAGGAGCTCCGCGGCCCGCTCCTCCGGGCGGCGTCGCCCCAGGCGGCTCTGATCGCGCTGCTCAAGCTCTTCCATCCGTCGTCCCCGCTGACGCCGGGCATCCACCCATCGGCCCTGGTGGCGTCCGACAGTCGGGTCCACGCCAGCGCCTCAGTGGGGGCGTTCGCCGTCGTCCGGCCCCGCGCCGTGATCGGCGCCCGCGCGCGCATCTTCCCCCTGGTGTACGTCGGCGAAGGGGTCGAGATCGGAGAGGAGTCCACCGTTTATCCGAATGCGGTGATCCGTGAAGGTGTCCGTATTGGCCGCAGGGTGATCATCCACCCCGGGGCGGTGCTCGGCGCTGACGGTTTCGGTTATGCGTTCGACGGCAGCGCGCACCAAAAGATCCCCCAGGTGGGGGGCGTGATCGTCGAAGATGACGTCGAGATCGGCGCCAACGTCACGATCGACCGGGCGACCCTCGGCGACACCGTGGTGCGCCGCGGGACCAAGATCGACAACCTCGTGCAGATCGCCCACAACGTGGAGATCGGGCAGCACGCCATCGTCGTGGCCCAGAGCGGGATCTCGGGATCCTGCCGGGTGGGCAACGGCGCGGTGCTGGGCGGGCAGGTGGGGATTGCCGACCACGTCACGATCGGCGACGGTGTGGTGCTGGGGGCCCAGTCCGGCGTAGCGGGAGACATTCGCGCCGCGGGCCAATACCTGGGAGCTCCAGCCCGGCCCGTGGCGGAGGCGCGCCGGATCTACGCGGCCATGCCCCGGCTCCCCGACCTACTCAAGAAGGTCCGCGCTCTCGAGCGGAGAGTCCGTGAGCTCGAAGCACGGCTTGGGATCGAGTCCAAGGTGGGCACGGAGTCCGATGATGGTTGAGGGCATCCATCCCACGGCGATCGTCGATCCGCGGGCCGAGCTGGGGCCGGCGGTCAGCGTCGGCGCCTACTCGGTGGTCGGGCCGGAGGTGATCCTCGGGGCCGGCTGCCGGGTCGGCCACCACGTGGTGCTGGAGGCAGCGGTCGACGTTGGCGAGCGGTGCCGGATCGGCCACGGGACCATCATCGGGGGGGCGCCCCAGGACCTCAAGTACCGGGAGGGCACGCCGTCGGGCGTCAGAGTCGGTGCGGACACCGTGATCCGGGAATACGTCACGATTCACCGCGCCACGCGCGAGAACGGGTGGACCGAGATCGGCGAGCACTGTCTCGTCATGTCCATGAGTCATGTCGCGCACGACTGCGTGATCGGCAACCACGTGATCATCATCAACTACGCCGGGATCACCGGCCACGTGCGGGTGGAGGACCGGGCCACCGTCGGCGGCCTCAGCGGCATCCACCCCTTCGCCCGGATCGGCACCTACGCTTACATCGGCGGGTGCGCGAAGGTGCTCCAGGACGTCCCCCCCTTCGTGATCGTGGACGGGGCGCCCGCGACGGCGCGGTCGGTCAACGTCATCGGCCTGAGGCGCGGCGGTGTCGGCACGGAGGACCGCCGGCTGATCCAGGCCGCCTTCCGCATCCTCTACCGATGCGGCCTCGCTCCCGCGGCGGCCATCGGGCGCATCAAGGCGGATCTGCCACCGACTCCCTTCATCACCCGCCTCGTGGAGTTCGTCGAGACCTCCAAACTCGGCGTCGTGGGCCCCCACAGGCCGGCTGCCGGAAGTGAGCTGGCCGAAACCGAAGAGGAGCGCATCTTTTGATGGAGCCGCGGCGGATTCGGGTGGGCGTCGTCGGGGCCGGCCACATGGGCCAGTACCACATCCTCGTGTTCCGAGATCTCTGGGACGTGGACCTGGTGGGCATCGTGGACACCGACGCCGCCAAGGCCCGACAGCTGGCGGCCGAGTACCACACCCGGGGGTTCACCGATCACCGCGAGCTGATCGGGAAGGTGGACGTGGCGAGCGTGGCGGTCCCGACCGACCAGCACTTCAGCGTCGCGCGGGACCTGCTCGAAGCCGGCATCAGCGTCGTCGTGGAGAAGCCCATGACCGCGACGCTGGAGGAGGCCAAGGAGCTCTTCCGCGTGGCCCGCCAGCGGGGGTCGGTCCTCCACGTGGGGCACGTGGAGCGCTTCAACGGCGCCGTCCAGGAGCTCCGGAAGATCGTCCAGCGCCCAATCCTGATCGAGTCCCGCCGCCTGGGGCCGTACGTGCCCCGAGTCCAGAACGACTCGGTGGTCATGGACCTGATGATCCACGATATCGATATCGTGCTGGGCCTGGTGGACGGCGAGCCCCGGCGCATCAGCGCCGTGGGGCGGTCGGTGCAGTCTGGGGTGCCCGACGTGGCCAACGTGCAGATCATGTTCGACACGGGCACCATCGCCAACATCACCGCCAGCCGGGCGACGGAGCAGAAGATTCGCACGCTGGCCATCACCCAGCCCGAGGCCTACATCACCCTGGACTACACGGACGAGGACATTCAGATCCACCGGCGGGCGGCCCAGGAGTACACCCTGAATCACGAGTCCATCCGCTACCGGGTGGCCTCCTTCGTCGAGCACCTTCACGTCCACAAGGACAACCCCCTGAAGCTGGAACTCCTCCACCTCATCCGGGCGGCCCGCGAGGTGCTCGCCGGGGGGTCGGTCGAGCTCGCCGAGAGCGACGATCTCCGGTCGCTGGCCGTGGCGCTGGAGATCGAGCGGATGATCCGAGAGGGCCGGGGGGAAATGGCCTGGCCCGAGGATCTTCCGTGGAGCGCACACTCGGCCTGATGTGCGGGGCCGGCACCCTTCCGGCCCACGTCGCTTCCGAAGCCCGGCGCCAGGGGTGGCGCGTCGTGGCCTTCGCCTTCGCTCCCGCCCCCGCCCTCGAAGGAGTCGCCCACCGCGCCATTCCCAGCCGGCTGGCCGACATCGGCGCCGTGCTCGAAGGGCTTCGGCAGGAGCAGGTCTCCGCCGTCGTCTTCGCCGGCAAGCTCTGGAAGCGCGAGCTCCTCGACGGCGCCGCGGCGGCGGATCCGGCCGGGCAGGAGATGGTGAAGACGGCCGGCGGGCTGTCGGACCGCGGCCTTGCCGATGCCGTGGTTCGCACGCTGGCTGGACTCGGCATCGAGGTCCTCGACCAGCGCACCTTTCTCGCTCCGCTCCTTGTTCCGCCTGGCCTCCTGACTGCCCGCGCCCCCTCCGAGGCTGAATGGCGGGACATCAGGCTGGGTCTCCGCGTGGCCCGCCAGTGCGGCGGGTTCGGCGCGGGGCAGACCGTGGTGCTGAGGCACGGCGTCGTCGCGGCGGTGGAGGGGATGGAGGGGACCACCGAGACCATCCGGCGGGGCTGCGCCCTGGCCGGCCCGGGCGCGGTCGCGGTCAAGGCCGTGGCGCCGCGGCACGATTATCGCTTCGACGTTCCGGCGGTCGGCGACGAAACCCTGGACGCTCTGGCCCAGGGCCGGGCTGCCGCGCTCGCCGTGGAGGCCGGGAAAGTGCTCCTCCTGGACCGGGAAGCGGTGGTGGCGCGGGCCGGTCGCGAGGGGCTCGCCATCGTGAGCCTCGACGCGGATGCGGCCTGATGGAGCCCCGGCGATCTGGAGCACGCGCTGACGCTGGCCGGTCGTGCCGGGCCGAGAACCGAGCAGATCAAGGCCCGAGGGAGGAGCCCACCGGAGGCGTACTCCCGGTACGTTGAGGATGGGCGACGACCGAGAACGTAGAGATGCGACGGTTATCGGCACGGCACTGATGGAGCCGGTCACGCCGGGCATTATGATCGTCGCCGGGGAGGCCTCCGGCGACCTCCACGGCGCCGCCCTGGCCCAGCACCTCCGCCGCCTCGCCCCCTCGGTGTCCCTCAGCGGGATGGGGGGGTCGCGGATGGCCGAGGCCGGAGTCGGCCTGCTCTCGGACGTGAGCCGGCTGGCGGTCGTCGGCGTCATGGAGGCGGTCGGTCGGCTGCCCGGGCTCTACCGGGCGTACCGCGGTCTCGTCGGGCAGCTCAAGGGGCGTCCCCCGCGCGCGGTCGTGCTCATCGACTTCCCCGAGTTCAACCTGAGACTCGCGCGGACGGCCAAGCGGCTGGGGGTGCCGATCGTGTACTTCATTCCCCCACAAGTCTGGGCGTGGCGCCCGGGGCGCGCGCGGCTCATTGCCCGGCTCGCGACCCGCGTCCTCGTGGCTTTTCCTTTCGAGGTGCCGCTCTACGAATCCGCGGGCGCGCGCGTTGAGTTCGTCGGGCATCCCCTGCTGGATCGGCTGACATCCCCGCCGAGCCGGCGCCAGGCGCGCGACGGCCTCGGCGTGGCGGCCGACGCGACGCTCGTCGGGCTGCTCCCGGGCAGCCGCAAGGAAGAGGTGGAGCGGCTCCTCCCCGAGATGGCCGGGGCGGCGGCGCGTATCGCCGAGGCGCGGCCCGACGCCCAGTTCGTCCTGGCCCTGGCGCCGACGGCGGACCGGGACCTGGTGAGCGCCCTCGTGGCGGCCTCGCCCCTGAAGATCTCCGTCGTCTCGGGCGCAACCTACGAGGCCATGGCCGCCTCGGACGCCCTGCTGGTCGCGTCGGGCACGGCGACGCTCGAGGCGGCCCTCATCGGCACGCCGATGGTGGTCTGCTACCGGGTGTCGCGTCTGTCCGAGGCGATGGGGCGCCTGCTCATCCGGATCCCCTGGATCAGCCTCGTCAACATCGTGGCCGGGCGGGCCGTCGTCCCCGAGCTCCTGCAGGACCGCGCGACGGCGGGGCGCATGGCGAAGGAAGCGCTGGCGTTGCTGGCGTCGTCGTCCGCCTGCGAAGCCCAGCGCGCGGCCTTTGCCGAGATCCGGCGGACGCTCGGCGGCGCTGGCGTCGGCGAGCGCGCCGCCCGCAGTGTCCTCGAGGTCGCGGGGATCCCCCCATGACGGCGTCCGACCGGCTGCTCCTGAGCCTCGCTCCTCCGTTCGGATCGTGGGCGGTGCGCCTCCTGGCGGGGACGCTCAGGCTCACCCGGGAGGAGGAGCACGCGCGCCCTTTCTGGGAACGCCGCGCGCCCGTGATCTACGCGATCTGGCACGGGCGCATCTTGCTGATCCCCTGGCTCTACGGGCGCGCGCACCCGGTGAACGTCATGGCCAGTCGGTCCCGCGACGGGGAGCTGGTGGCCCGTTTCGTGCGGCGGTTCGGCTTCAAGACCGTCAGGGGCTCCACGACGCGGGGTGGCTCCGATGCGCTCCGCCGCCTCGCGCGGCTGCTCCGCTGGGGGCAGGAGGTCGCGGTCGTCCCCGATGGCCCGCTTGGTCCGAGGGGAGTCGTCCAGCCCGGCGCCATCGCCCTTGCGCGGATCACAGGGGCCCCCATTCTCCCCGTCGCGTTCAGTGCGTATCCTGCCTGGCGCCTCAGGAGCTGGGACGAGTTCCTGATCCCGAAACCCTTCGCCCGCGCGGCAGTCTGCTTCGGCCCACCGCTCTGGGTCCCGGCCGGCGCCGACCGCTCCCAGCAGGAGGCGCTCAGAAAGGAGCTGGAGGTCCAGCTCTCCCAGCTCACGTGGCGCGCCGACGCGCTCATCAGGGAGACCTGAGGGTGTACCTCCTCTACACGTGTCTCCTGGGCCTCCTCGTGCTGCTGTACGCGCCCGTGTTCGTCGTGCGGCGCCTCGTCACGCAGGGCGTGGAGGTGGGACTGCTCCAGCGCCTAGGCTACCGGTCGGCGGGGCTCCCTCCCGAGCCTCGCTGCTGGATCCACGCCGTGTCGGTGGGGGAGGTGATGGCGGCGGTCCCGCTGGTCCACGCCGTGCGGCGGCGCTGGCCGGAGCTGCACCCGGTGGTCACCACCGTGACCCCGACGGGAGCGCGGATCGTCAAGGACCAGCTCGAGCCGGTGGTGACGCACCGCTACTTCCCCCTCGATTTTCCCGGCGCGGTGGCGCGGGCCCTCGCCGCGGTCCGGCCCAGGTTCTTCGTCGCGCTGGAGACCGAGATCTGGCCGAACTTCCTCCGGGGCCTCCAGCGGCGGGGCATCCCCGCGATGATCGCCAACGGGCGGATCTCGGATCGCTCGTTCCGCCGCTACCGGCTCGTGCGCCCCTTCATGCGGCGCGTCCTGGCGGGGATCGCGGTCTTCGCCATGCAGTCGGCCGAGGACGCTCGCCGGATCATCGCGCTCGGCGCCCCGCCGGAGCGGGTCGTCGTGACCGGAAATTTGAAAAGCGACGCCGTCCCCAACGAGCCCGGGGCCGAGCAGCTCTGGCGCCGCCTGATGGGCCTGAGCGGCGCGGAGCCGGTGTGGATCGCCGGCAGTACCCACCGGGGGGAGGAGGAACTCCTGCTCGAGGCGTTTGTCAGCCTCAGGCGCCGGCATCCCTTGCTCGTCCTGGTGATCGCGCCCCGCCATCCGGAGCGGGTGCCGGAAGTCGAGCGCCTGATCCGTGGGCGCGGGCTCACCTCGGTGAGGCGGACGGCACTGCCCAGCGCCCGCGACACGGACGCGGTCATCGTGCTGGACACGGTGGGCGAGCTGCCCCAGCTCTACCAGCTGTCCCAGGTGGTCTTCGTGGGGGGGAGCCTCGTGCCCCTGGGTGGCCACAACATGCTCGAGCCGGCGCTCCGTCGAAAGCCCGTGGTGTTCGGCCCGCACACGTCGAACTTCAGGGAAGGGGCCGAGCTGCTGGTGACGGCGGGAGCGGCCCTCGTCATCAAGGACGCGAAGGAGCTCGAGGGGGCGCTGGACGGGCTTCTGTCCCATCCTGCCCGCCGCGCCGCCATGGGAGAGGCGGCCTTCGAGGCCGTGGTCGGGCGCCAGGGCGCCGTGCTCCAGACGCTGGAGCTGATCGAGCGCTTTCTGATGGGTGGCGCATGAGTTACCCCGGAGGGGAGAGGCTCGGAGTCATGCTATGAGGAGAGTTCAGTGAGCGGTCCGTGGTCGGTCCGCGTGAGAGTGCGCCAGGCGTGGGAGCAGGGCGTGCCGCCGGCGGTGGCCGTGGGGCTCTCGGCCGTGACGGTGGGGTATCGTGGGCTCCTGGAGGTGCGCGAGCGGCTCTACGGCTGGGGAGTCCTCAGAAGCCGGCGGCTTCCCTGTCCGGTTGTCTCCATCGGCAACCTGACGCTCGGGGGCAGCGGCAAGACTCCCGCGGCTCTACTGGCGGTGAAGACCCTTCAAGAGCTCGGCGTCCTTCCCGGGATGGTGAGCCGCGGTTACGGGCGTCGCTCGAGGGGCATCCAGGTCGTGGCGGATGGAAGGGGGCTCAGAACGGACCCCCAGGGCGCGGGCGACGAGCCCTTCCTCCTGGCCTGCCGGCTCCCCGGCGTTCCCGTCGTCGTGGGTGAAAACCGGTACGAGGCAGGGCGTTATTGCCTGGAGAACTTCGGCGTCGGAGCCCTCGTCCTGGATGACGCCTTCCAGCACCGGACGCTCGAGAAGGACCTGGAGGTGGTGCTCGTCGCCGGCCAGTCGCCGTGGGGAAACGGCCACCTCTTCCCGCGGGGGCCGCTCCGGGAGCCCGTGAGCGCGCTGGGGCGGGCCCATCTCGTCGTGGTGGTCGGCGGGGACGCCGAGGGGCGCGCCCGCGTGGAGGAGGCCGTCGGGCGCCATAACCCGAAGGCGCCCGTTGTGGCCGCCGACTATCAGCCGCTAGAATGCTGGCAGGTGAGGGACACGACGCCGCGCGCGCCCGACGCGCTGAAGGGACGCCGGCTCCTGGGCTTCGCGGGGATCGCGCGGCCCGGAAGCTTTGGCCGGACCGTGGAGCGTCTCGGCGTGTCGCTGGCGGGGCTCGTCGAGTTCCCCGATCACCACTGGTACGAGCCCGAGGATCTGGCAGGGCTCGCCCGCCAGGCCGGGAGCGCCGGCGCCGAAGGGCTCGTCACCACGGAGAAGGATTACGTGCGGCTCTCGGCGGCGGCGCTTGACGCCCTCCCGATCTGGATCCTTTCGGTTCGCCTGGAGCTGACCCGGGGCCACGCCCAGTGGCGGACGGCGTTCGAAGGA
>Ga0209521_10002524_pt1 | contig 14959 bp, 18 predicted proteins | sample Rifsed19ft4_FD_184016 | JGI IMG/M metagenome (GOLD analysis project Ga0209521, IMG submission 184016) | Soil microbial communities from Rifle, Colorado, USA - sediment 19ft 4 (version 2) | ecosystem: Environmental > Terrestrial > Deep subsurface > Rock core/Sediment | place: Rifle, Colorado...
AATTAATAGAACTCTCAATTGAGTCCTCTAAAAAACCATTGTGCTTGTGTGGACACACTGACTCGTCCGCTCAAGCACGCTGCTCCCCTCTGCAGGCCATACAAGCCCTTTTTAACAGGCCCGGAATAGCTTCAGCACAAGTCATACTCATTTCTATACCCCAGTCCTATCAGCTATCCTAATCACTTCAGCTTATAGATTCTTAATCACCATTGTTTTTTAATGGCAGCGATGAACGTGCGTGCACTCGTCGATACCCAGAGTCTTAATTACGCAATATCTGTATCTCTTTCATAGCTGCTATAGTGCTCTTTAATTGCAGTCTTACTCGCGTTTATTCGGTTCTTACTCGCACTAGCATCTGTTTGCTCGCACCAGGGGCACATACACACTGCGATAATTGCGCGGCGAGCAACTGCTACTCATTGTAATAATTACGCTATCCAGCTCTTCTTCTACTATCTGGAAGAAGTTTTGAAGCTCGAAGGGCTAATAAATGGGCTTGAAGGGCATTCCGGGCCCTTTTAAGCCCTAATTGGGTAATTTTGACTAGCACACGATGATACTGCCGTACGCGTACGCAACGCGCGTCTTAGACGATTTTTTACCTCGCGTACGCGCGATACGGGAGAGCGTCATTTGAGATTCTCTCCAAACTTTAAGATTGAAATTGCGAACTCTTTCTTAGTCAGCCCGATAGTGTCAGGCTTAATTGCATCTCGAATGATTTCCTGAAATTCAAGAAATGTAATCTCTGGAGTTGCTTTAAGAGAGTCAGCAAAAGCAAAATATGCTTTAAGCCTGATGATATTCCGTGCTGACTCGATGTCTTTTTTCTTTGTCAACTTGACGGAATTTTTTCCAATGCTTAATGAATATGTTTTCTTCATATAGTTTAGATAAACTCCCCGACTGCATCTGCTCGCAGTGGTATTACTTTATAACCAGTAACAAAGTCCTCTTTTTCTAGATTGCCTTTTATGTTTGCGTGATTGATTTTTTCTTCAAACACTTTCAGCATTGCCTTTTCTTTCGCTTCTTCTTCATTTTCTGCAAAAACATGTTCAATATGTTTTACTATTATTTCGACTTTATATTTGTTTTGCATATTGTTAATTTGCGAACCCGAACTCTTCGTTATACTTTCCATAATTTTCCATTATGTCAAATATCTCGTTTTTATTCAGTCCGCTTAATTGACTAACCATTTTTGCGTCAAACATATTCGTTACTCCAGATTTCTGGACAGAAAGATACGACTCGAACTTTTCTTTAGTAATTACATTTTCCATTTTGATTTTTGTGGAATGTTATTTCGAGCTCCAGAACCTCTCCCAGAAAGAGAGAAGCACTGTGCTTGAGCGGACACATTTTTGGAACACTTCAAGCGTTGTGTCTCTTTCTTTGTCAGGGTTTGTGCTGACTAAAGCACTTGAAGCTCTCTTTGAATAAACTTTACATTTCCCAAAATTGAAATTCCGGAAAATGCTTTTTGCTTAATTCATACTTTCAGTTCCACTTCGACACTCGACACTTAATTAATAAACGACTAACAGTCGAGAACTACTCGAAGTCTTCAGCGGTCAATTGAAGTCCTTCTTTATACTCATTAAGACTATCCTCTGCGAATGAGAGCGCTACTGCTTCCGAATCCCCGGGAATCGTCAAATGCTTTAGCGCTTCTTTCGGGTCATCTTTGTGGATAATTGCAAAATTGTGAATGGTTTTTGTCATAATGTTGTATTTGTATTGTGCCGAGTGCCGGAGCAGAACTAAAAGATATGAAATTGTCAAAGTACTGTTATTCGTTGCAAAATTTCTCGTAGTTGTCTCTCGCAAAATTCAATCTTAATTACGAAAATTTGCCCACTTCAAACAAGGAAATAAACTTTCTAAATGTTTTCAACTCTTTCCAGAACTTCTTAATTTGCTTTATGTAATTATATAGAATTACTTTTCAACTTCTTTTTTCATTTCTTAATTAGCCATTAATTATGATTTCTCGGTAAGTTTAAAAACCGTAACTTTTTTACGACTTAGAAAATTATTACATAATAAAAACTCCTTTTGTCAAGTTTCATAAAATAATGAAAATGTCAAGATTTTTTATTATATAATAATGGACGGAAGCCCTAGCGGAGATTATTTTTTTTAAATAAAAACTTTTTTAAACAAACTCAACTTCTGCCTCGCAACCAAAGGAAGATATAAGTATAACCGCCTGACCCTCCGCATACGCTTTCATATTTTCAAGATTTGGATTTTCTCCAAACTCCGTTGTTTTGCTGATTTCATCATAAACAAAGATTTGTCTATAACCGTCTATATATGAATAGCGGATTTTCCAATTTGTCGGATATGTTTTTGATTGACTAAATGCTATTTGCACTTTGATTTTTTTTGTCATTGTTTTTTTGTCCGCTAGGACTTCCGCCCACTATTCCGCTATTAAATAACTTCTATAATCATTTTAAACTTTTTTAAAAACTTTACAAGGTAAAATATATAAACAGGTGTGGATAGCGTTTTTGTCAAGACTTGACGGATTTTTTATTATATGATATTGACAGCGATTTTATTATGTGATAAAACACCTTGACAAGTGATTTTTTATGTGGACACTACCAAACCCTTTTGTCAATGGCTCGCTTTTTTTTGATGTTTCATTTGTTTCACAAGAGATAAAAGATGTCAAGACTAGACAGGGAGGAATTTTATTATGTAATAAAGAACATAAAAAAAATGACTTGTCAATACTCCTCATAGGAACCCTCCAACTTTTCGTGCAAATCCCTTGAAAACTCACTTCTATATTGTTCTATATTTTTGTTTTTTATTATTTTTTAAATAAATAATCTATAACAACATATCCACATATTTACTTTTGTGCACTGATAGAGTATAATGTAATCATTAATAGTTAATTTTTAAAATCTATGTCGAAAATAGTAATGATACCGATAAAACAGATTATTCCTGACCCTAATCAACCGAGAAAGTTGTTTATTGTCGAGCAAATGGAAGATTTGATGAGTTCTATTCAAAAGGAGGGTGTGCGAGTTCCGTTGATAGTTGAAAGCAATTATGATGGTGATAAATTTTTAATATTAGACGGTGAACGAAGATATCGAGCAAGTGTTGCAGCAAAATTGACAACTATTCCTGCAATAGTTGAAACGGGTCCGTTAAGTTTTGAGCGAAGAACACAGATTCGTTTCAATGTGCAAGAGCAGCACTCGAACTGGAATGATATTGATAAAGCGAAAGCAATTTACGATTACAAGCAGACAAGCAAGCAGACATTGCAAGAGATAGCCGAAAAGTTAAATTTGCATTTGCCGAAAGTGCATGCGTATTTGTCGATTACTGAATTATCTGATGCAGCATGTGCATTAGTTGCGAAGCACAACATTCAGTTTTCGTATTTGACGTATCTGGTGAGAATCGTGAAAAGTTATTTAGCATTGTCTGAAAAATTTTCGCGAGAAGAAATTGAGGAGAAGATAATTGACAAAATCGTAATGGGAACTTTTAAGACGATTCCCGAGATTCAGAGTTTTTCGAAGACGCTGCAAACAGCTGAAGACTTGAATGTGAAATTAGATTTTCTTGAGACGCCGGAAATGAGCTTATTTACTTATTTCGAAGAATTGAAATTGGATACGAGAGAATTTATTAATAGACTCCAGAAGATTTTGTTGAATTTGAATTTCGAACTGAAGAAAGCGCAAGAGAAGAGTTATCGATTATACGACGAGCAATTTGCGGTTTTTACTGAAATTACGAACAAGATGCACGAATTTGAAACATTGCAAGCAATCGAGCAGAGCAAGGATCCGAGTTGGGAAGGATTATAAAATTGTGCGCAAAGAACATTTTTAAAAAAATGAAAAATTTTCTTCGCGAGAGAAAGAGGCCTTTACATTACGTGAATAGTATGGTATAATATGCATATGATTAACTTAGCCTTAACGAAGGAAAAAAGAAGAAAATTATATTTGAAGACGCACCCTGAAGTGCAATTAGAAGAAAAGGAACGACGCATGCGCGAGCAAAGTGTGCGACGACGAAAAATCGCGAGACTGAAAAAAGTGCAGCGAATTGTAGATTTGCGTTGCAAACAGAATAAAACGTTTCAAGAAATTGCAAAATCAGTGCGACCGAGAATGACTAATCAACGCATTCAACAAATTTTTAAAAAAGCTATCTATGACGGCACTTCAACAAATACCTCAAATCTTTGCGCAGCTCGCTAAAACTTCTTCTTCGAATGAGAAGAAGAAAATTCTCGCTGAAAATAAATTAGACGAGATTGCTTTCATTTTCAAACAGGCTTACGATGTGTTTATTACATTCGGCACTGTCAAAATTGATTTGACGAATTTGAACAGCTACGAAAAAGCAGTCGATGCTGCTTGGTTTTCGAAATTGTCAGCATTGCTCGCAGATTTAAAAAATCGAAAATTAACTGGCAACGCAGCTAGAGATACAATTTTTAAATTTTTAAATAATTCTCCTCGGGAGTGGTCTGAAATAATTTTAAACATTCTCAAAAAAGATTTGCGAATTGGAGTCAGCATGGGAATCATTAACAAAGTTTATCCAGGTTTATTGCCCGAAGCGATTTGCATGGGAGCAATGAAATTTGATGAAAAACGAGTATCTTTTCCAGTTTATGCTGATAGCAAATTAGACGGGATTCGTTGCATTGCGACAGTTGGAGATGTTATTTCGGGCAGTCATGCTGTTTCATTAATTTCTCGAAATGGAAAAGCATTCAAAAACTATCCTTTTATCGCAGAAGAATTAAAACAGTTGAATGTGATGGAAGGTTGGAAACTTGACGGTGAAATAACAATGGGACACTTTCAAGATTTGATGAGAACGATTTCTCGAAAAGAAGATGGGATTGATTTAGCAAAAGACGCAATATACAACATTTTTGATTTGCAATTTCCAGATGCTTCATTTGAAGGGAGACTTAATACTCTACGAAATATACAAGCTTCTATTTCGAGAAAAAAATTAAGTCATTTGAAAATAGTATCAGGACGAATTGTACAGAATATGCAAGAATTAATGACATTTTATGAAGCTCAATTGCATGCTGGATTCGAAGGCGTCATTGTTAAATCATTAGACGGTCTGTATGAATACAAACGAAGTTACAATTGGATGAAACTTAAGCCCGAGGAAACCGAAGATTTAAAAATTATCGATTTTGAAGAGGGCTCGGGGAAATATCAAAACCAATTGGGTGCATTTATTTGTGAATTATCTAATGGCGGTGAGGTTCGAGTAGGTTCGGGTCTAACAGATTCTGAAAGAAAAGAATTCTGGGAAAAGAGAAATGACTTGTTGGGACAGACAATTGAAATCAAATTTCAAGAGAAGACAAAAGACGATTCGCTCAGATTTCCTGTTTTTCTTCGATTTCGCACTGACAAATAGCATTGTACATTTATAGAAAAGTATGGTATAATATATTTTAGTGATAGTTCTTTATTAACTTTTTTATGGGAGATTGCGCATGAATAACGAATTTGCAGCAATGTATCGAAGACAGAAGCATTTTATTAATGATATACTAGGATTGAGGGAGTATGAGCCATTGACGAAAGAGTATGTGCTGCGTTTGCAAGTTGAAGTTTGTGAAATTTACAATGCAGCAAAATTAAAGCAACCAAGACCGACTCTCACAGAACAAGAAAGAGAGCATTTGTTAGAAGAGTTGATAGATTGTTTGAAATACCTTTTTAATCTATCAATCGTCAATCGGTTTTCAGCTGAAGACATGGTTCGAAAATTTCATGAAAAATCAACGTCTGTTGAACAGCGAGCAAAAGATGAAAAATGGCATGAAGACACATGGCCCAATCCCACATAAGAACAAAGTATCTATTAATCATAGATGCTGCAAAGAAGAGCACTCGAAGAATGGGTGCTCTTTTAATTTATCAGAGTATACGAGTTATTATAAATGAATTATGATTAATCTAATAGTGTTATTAGCTTTCAAAATAAAATTTTAGTAAACAAATGGGAATACTTTCACTTATCACAAAAGGTAAATGGCTCTCAGTAGAAAAAGCAAAAAAGAATAGAAAAAATATAGTTCCAGTTGCTCAGCTCATGGAAGAGTTAGGTGTTCGAACTACTTCGACTGTCGGCACATATGAAACTGAAGAGAATCCCGACAAGCGAACAATAGACCATTATTTAGCGATGCAAGACAATGACGGGACAGTCAAAGCGATTACTCGTCTTTTTTCAATGCCAATTCAAAGCACACCGATAAAAGTTATTGCGAGTGCAAATGACAAAGGCGAAAGAGAATTTATTGAAACAGTCTTTTTAGGCTCTTTACAAGCAGGAGGTATGACAACTTCCTTGCCTTTTCTTATTGCAGATATGACACGAGCAATTTTTGAAGGCTTTCGATTATATGAAAAAGTGCCGCAGATAATTCAAAATGGAAAATACAAAGGTCTTATCGGCTGGAGAAAGTTAGCACCTCGTGATTCCAACACTATTGATCTTCGTTCGGATCAGTATGGTGGTTTCATGGGAGCAAGACAACGAGCATATTTCGGGGGACGATATGTCGACATAATTATTCCTCCAGAGAAATGTGTTCTTTTTACTTTTCAGAGAGAACGACATCCATTATATGGTGAAAGTATTTTGAAAACAGCATATTATCATTATGATAAAAAACACAAACTCTATTATTTAGCTCATAAGAAAGCCGAAATAGATGCTGTTGGTCTTAAGATTCTAAAACTTAGCAAACCAACTGGTGAAGCAGATGTCAACGCTGCTGAAGAAGTTGTAGATACGATTGGCATTAATTCAAGAATTACTCTTCCCCCGGGATTTGAATTGGAAATCAATCGCGCGAGCTCGGGCTACGACGTGCTTCCATTAATTGAGCATCATGATTCACAAATGACGCTTTCTGCGCTATCTCAAGCAATTCAAATGGGGACTAAATCAACCTACGGGTACACATACGGGAAAGGTTATGAGATGCAAGGTGAGTTTATAGTACAAATGTTGCACAGCATTATGAAATCGATGGAAGATACATTGAATCAATGGGCAGTAGCACCGTTGATTGAATGGAATTTTGGAAGCAATGCGAGTTATCCACGAATTAAATTGATGCCATTGAATAATTCGATCCAATCATTCTTGTTAGGTCTCTTTGAGAAATTGTTGACGAAAGATCCGACATTAGTTCCCCAGGAATTTATTGACAAACTGTCAAAAGAAGCTGCTGAAAAACTTGGATTTGATTTGTCAGAAAAAGAAAATCCGCAATTGCAAGCAATTAAAGCATTTGAAAATGGAAAGAAGCTTATCGCTGATTCGAAAAAATTACCAGCACCCCCGACAGACAATAAAATCAAAAAAGAGATTGCTCTTTCTGCTGAAGTTCTAAAAAACGAACCTAACTTTCTAGATCATTTTGAAGCGTTAGGCAGAGATTATGCGAATAAACGATTTTTACAATTAAACAACGTAGTAGTATAATTTATTTATGCCATATCCAAACCAGCATTCGTGTCGAATTAAATCTCCGGGTCTTTTTAAAAAAGATTCTTTTCGAACATTACATACAAAGACAAAAGGATTAACTCTCATCACGGGAGTTCTTAAAGCAACAAATGCTTCAGCTGTGCAAGCATATCGTTATGCAAAAACAAATTGGACTGCTGAACGGGCAAAAAATCATTGTGCATCTCACAAAGGTTCTTTTGAAGGAGCATCTACTAAGAAGCAGCTAGCTCTCGAAGAAAACGGAAAGGATTATCTAACAGCTGATGAAATATCTGCAGAAATAGTAAAACAGATGCGACCAGACTTTTTGTATCGAACGCATATGGCTTTACATCGAAATCAGACTGCAGATTCATTCGCAAAAACAGTAGTTGCACACAAAATAGTTGCGAATGAATTGATTTTACGTAAATTTTTACATCACCAATGGGATAAATTAGATACGATTTAACAAATTAACAAATAATAATTATAATAGATACATATATGCGAGACTTTGGATTTACATTTGAACCTGAGATTATCAAAACAATAGCACCTGAGCAAACTGGAGATTTTGCTATTTGGGCATATGCTTCAACTTATGATGTAGATTCAGATGAGTGTCAAATCACCCGACAGGCTCTCGAAGGTGCAAAAGACGATCTACTTACATATAATACTGTTCTTTTCAATCACAATACAGATAAACCGATTGGCCGAGTGACAGAAACAAAAATTGATAATAAGGGTCTTTTAGTAAAGATTATTATTTCAAAAACAGAATCAGATTTGATTGAAAAGGTAAAAGATGGGACATTGAGTAAATTATCCATTCGGGGACGAGCAATGGATTGGACGCAAACAGTAGCAGATGACGCTGGTCGATCAATATTACAAATAACACAAATAAAATTGTTTGAAGTCTCGATCGTTTCAGTTCCAGCGAATGCTGAAGCAAAAACGATAAGTTCTTCGATAGTCAAACAGCTCTTTTTAACAAAAATGCAAGAAGCAGATACTGAAAAAAGTCTTATTGCAGATCTTCAATTGTTAGCAGGACGTTTGACGGGAGAAGATAAAGCCGTAGTCGATAACGTGCTTGAGTTTTTTAAAACAACAAACAAAAATAACACAATGACGAAAAAAATAACCGAATACAATTTTGCTGAAACTGCTGAAGCAAGACCTGTATTTCAATTAAACACACAAGATTCAACAGCAGTAGAACTTTCTGAAAAAAATACATTCAGAAAACAAATTCTTAAGAAAGGCAAATGGTATCATTGGGCAGCTGATAATGGCGAGCTTGAAATTACAGATGCGAAAATTGATGAGATGATTAAAAATTTCAAAGCAGGCATTCTAGATTCAGTACCTGTACCGTTGACACATACCAGCGATCCTTCTAAAAATACTGGAAGAGTTGTCGATCTTATAAAAACTGAAGATGGATTAGATGCTATTATCGAAATCAAAGATGATTCAATTCTTGAAAAAATAAAGAAAGGATTGATTACAGCAATTTCTGCTAGTTTTGATCCCAACTATCTCGTAAAGAAAACAAAAGAATATATTGGTCCAGTATTATTGCATGCTGCTTTAGTAGCTGAACCTTATCTCAAAGGAATGGGTGAATTCGTTGCACTCAGTGATGAATTTGAAGGAAGAGAGATTATTCAGCTTGAAGATTCAGAATTCGATGTAAAAGCATCGTTGGGACAGGTTTTCAAGATTCTTGCAGACGTCCAGAAGCATTTGGAAATTAAAGATGAAGATCTTGAGAAAGCAAAACACAAAAAAGGAGAAAAATGCAAAATGCCAGACGGAAAAGAAGGCGAATATGAAGATGACGGAAAAGGTGGTTATCATTGCAAACCGAAGCATACAAAAAAAGAAATAGAAGAAATAAAATCTTCTTCGGAGGCGGATTCAAAAGGAACAGAGGCGAAAGCCGACGGGACTGTGGAAATCAAGTCCGACGAAGCTGAAACAGAAGAGAAGGTTGTGCTCTCTGATTCAGTAGCAATCTACGAAGAGTACTTGAAGCAGGGGAAAATAGTACCCGCGCAGAAAGAAGCCTTCATAGCATTGTGCGACACCATAAAAACAATCCAATTGTCTGATTCATCGATCGATATGAAAAAGATGTTAGATGGGTTTATGGCATCTCAACCGAAGTTAGTAAACTTTAGCGAAGATGGCACTGTTGAAAATCCTGTAGAAAAGAAACCTGATGAAATTGCAAAAACTGAAGAAATTCCTACAGAAGTAAAGGATTTTTATATGAGCAAAATGAATCTTTCTGAAGAGAAAGCTAAGGAAGCTTGGCTCCATGCGAAGGAGATGAGCTCTGAGAAAAAGCAAAAATCAACCATTTTTGAGTAAATTATTAGTTAAGTAAATTCACAAGCACATGACAGCATTAAGCGCAGCATACGAAGCAGAGCGCCAAGATGGAGAAATTGTGGATGTTCCTGTAAAAGCGAGTGCAGTTATCTACAAAGGTGGCTTGCTCGTTGACAAAGGTACTGGTTATGCGGAACCGGGAGATGATGGCTCAGGCTATACTTTCTTAGGTGTCGCAGTTGAAAGTGCTACTGGCACGGCTTCTGATGGTGGTGTCACCGTTAGAGTCTACAAGACTGGTTCGTTTAAGTACACCCTCGCGGGCGGTGCTACTCAAACTAATCTTGGAGTCAGAGTGTACGTTTCAGATGACCAGACTGTTGGAACTTCTTCAACAAACTCTATCGCTTGTGGATACATCGTCAAAGTCGTGGACGCGACCTATGTCAAAGTCCGAATCGATTCTGACGTTAGATAAACTCATATGTTAGTAAAAAGTGATATTCCGAAACTGTTACTCGCGGGTATGCGTACTGAGTTTATGACTTCATTCGAAGCCGCAGAAAAGCAATATTTGAATATTGCTACAGAAATTAAATCGACTAAGAGTGAAGAAACGTATCCCTGGCTAGGTGCAGTTCCGAAGATGAGAGAATGGAAAGACGAAAGAACACCGCAAGGTTTGCTTGAGCACAATTTCACAGTTCCGAATAGAGATTTTGAAGCTTCCATAGCCGTCGATCGCAATGCGATAGAAGACGAGCAATATGGACAGATCGAAATCAGAACGAAAGAGCTTTCAGTAGAAGCTGTTCGTTTCTTCGATGAGTTAGTGTACACTCTTATTCCTGAGGGTGTCAATACAACTGGCTCAGCTGGGTCATTGTTCGATGGTAAAACAGTGTCGTGTTACGACGGTAAAGCATTCTTTGCTACGAACCACAGTGAAGGAAATTCAGGTACTCATTCCAACAAGGGTTCGACAGCATTGTCTGTTTCCGCACTTCAATCAGCTATCACGGTCATGAGAAAGTTCAAAACTGACCAGGGTAAACCGGCTGGAGTTCGTCCGAACATTATCGTTGTTCCGCCTGATCTCGAATGGACTGCTAAGAAACTTATTAACTCTCCTGCTGATCCCTCTGAAGGTACGACTACTGCATTCAATGCAGTAAACACTATCTACAAAGGATTGACAGTCGTTGTTAATGATTATCTTGTAGACACAAACAACTGGTATCTTTTCGATACTCGCAGCGTTGTAAAGCCGATTATTCTTCAATTACGAAAGGCTCCGATGTTCAGTCAATTGACTGATGGCACGGAATCTGAGTTCATGAGGAAGAAGCTTTACTTCGGTGTAGATTGGAGAGGTGCAGCTGCATTCGGAGATTGGAGACGAGGATACGCATCTATCGTTACCTAAATTTGAAGTACCACTCACTTTATAACTCAGAAGTGGAAATAAAAGGCTCACAGATATTGTGAGCTTTTTATTTTTGTACATTTTTTTAAAAGTATGATAATATAAACACATATGGAAAAAACTGTTGCAATATGCATACCTACTATTGGAAATCTACATTGGCGATTTGCAGCAGATCTAATGGCTCTTCAACTGCCAAGCAACACTCGCGTGATTTGGCAAGTTCGAACGATGATAGATACTGCTAGAAACTTGTTAGTAAAAAAAGCATTAGAAGACGTGACAGTCACTCATATTTTGATGATTGATGATGATATGACATTTGAATCAGATTTCTTATTAAAATTGATTGCGCATGATGTTGACATCGTCGGAGGTTTAGCATTCAAACGAACCCCCGACTATCACCCGTGCGTATACAAAAAAATAAATAACACTGACGATCACACACCGATTTTTCCAGAAGTTTTTCAAGAAGTCGATGCAATCGGAACGGGTGGAATACTCATCAAAAGAGAAGTATTTGAAAAAATTAGGTATCCTTTTTTTGAGACTTGGTATGCTGAGGATAATCCAGATAAACATTTTTCAGTCGATTTTGATTTTTGTCTCAAAGCAAAAGCAGCGGGTTTGAAAATCTTTGTCGATCCAGAAGCTGCGATGGGTCATATTGGCGAAGCTCCGATTGTTATAAAACAGACATTTTTAAATCGAATGCAAGAAATAAAAGCTAAAAAAGTATAAATATTTTGTATTTCGGAATATAATAAATAATATATTATTAATCAATTAACACAATTATGCAAGCATACAAAGTTACATCGACAGGAGTAGTCTTAAGTTCGAAATGTTACGTAAAAGGAGTTACGATTGTCGCAACCTCTGCAACATCTTCTATTGTACTAAATGATAGCACAGACGGTACTGGCACTGACAAAGGTAGTGCAAAATCTGTTGCAAATGAATCAAAAGATTCGAATTTGCACGGTGCTGAATTCGCAACTGGCCTTTATGCAACAATTTCAGGTTCTGGTGCTGTAGGTTACATTTATATAGAATAATTTTTAATATCATTAATGCTCATGAAGCAGCCAATATCAAATATTATTCAGAATACTAAATATGCGCTGTGCATCGGTGTTTTTGATCCGAAATTAATTATGCAAGCCAGCCCATATTGTGGAGACCAAATTTTTGCAAAAGGTCTCGAAGCAAACGGGTATGAAGTATATCGGCTCGACTATCGTGCGTTTCCCGACGCCAACACTGAATTAAAAAGATTGGTTGACCATTGGCTTATTTCAGGAAGAATCCCTGAAATAATTTGGTTGGGCAAATGTGAAAAAATAGCACCAGAAGCTATTCATTTTCTTAAGAAAAGTTTTCCAAATGCGATAATTGTCAAGTGGGCCGCAGATGTTCGTAATGAGCCATCTGCCCACGATACTAAACTTTTGAAAGCAGGCGTCGATTGGTTTTTTGGAACATTTGGGGGAGAATATCTAAAAAAACATTTATTTTCTGGAATGACGGGCGTAGGTTCTATTTTTACATTTACAGATTCTACTTTTTATACTCCACAAGAAGTAGATATAACTTATCAATCAGATATTCTTTGGACTGGTCGTCGAGGATTTGGTGACAATCATCTTCGAAATCAAATTATTGAGTCATTATTTGCAATTACATTATCACAGGTTGCAGAAGTGAAATTAGATTCTACTCTTAAGATTCGAATGTTCGGTCATGATGGAAAAAAGTGGCTGGGAAATCCAGACTATGTTAGATTTATCAATGGTGCGAAAATAGGAATTGGCTCTAATAGTTTTAATAGAGCAAAGTATTCTTCAGATCGATTGGGTAATTATATGTCATGCGGTACATTTTATTTAACTCAATATATTGAAGGAATCGAAGAAGTTTTTGAAAGAGGCGTCGATTTAGATTGGTTTTCATCAGTTGAAGAAATGCATGAAAAAATCAAATTTTACTTGGAAAATGAAATATTACGATATCAAATTGCACAAAAAGGTCGAAATAAAGTTTTACGATATTTTGATTACAAACCGCTTGTACAGAATTTGTTGGAAATTATCAAAACAAAACAAAAACAAAATGTCTGGGAGGACGTATATTTGGCATAGTATAATACGATATTTTCGATTACGATATAAAATTTGGAGATTAAAAAAAACTTTGAAATTTGTGCATACATTGCAAGATCGATTAAATAAATTAAAGAAAAAGATATGAAAAAAATAGGTTTTATAAGTATACTTGGGCATAGAGGCCAGTGGTACGTTACTCAGAATTTTATGCGAGCTTTGCAAGATGCGCATGAATTGTTTTTGTTAGCAAGACCTTTTGGTGTGCGTGACGGCACTTTTTTGGGAAATATTGATGATTTTGGAATCAAAACAAAAGTAGCATATTCGTCAACATATGCTCTTAATCCAGAAATTGTTTCAAAATGGGTCAAGGACAATCAACTTGACATTGTCTTTTATAATGAAGAATATGATTGGAGACTCGTAGAAGCAGCAAAACAAAATGGTGCAAAAGTTGTAACATACTTAGATTATTTCACAGAAAAAGACATTCCAAAATTTCAAATTTATGATAGGATTATTGCATGTGCAGAGCATGCTTATAATATTTTCGTTCAAAAGAAAGTACATACTATTGTTGAATTTATTAATTGGGGTGTAGATACTGATCTTTTCAAGCCAACAGAAGGTATACAAAAAGCTACATTTTTTCATTCAGCAGGTTGGGGAGGAATAAACTGGAGGAAATGTTCTCCTGACATATTAAAAGTATTCGATTCTTTACGTTCAGACGGTTACGATTTCACGATGTATTTTCATAGCCAGACTGCGAAACATCAATATGATAAAGAAGCTCAAGATGCTCTTGATCGAAGAGTAAATGATGGATCTCTTGAAGTTCATTGGGGCTCCGTAGCACATCCGGGACTATATCATAAGGGACATATCAATATCGCACCTTCAAGATTAGAAGGATTAGGCTTATTTCTATACGAAGGGTTGGCTTGCGGAATGCCGACTATCACGACAGATGCTCCGCCAATGAATCAACCAGTCGAACATGAAAAAAATGGGCTTTTGGTCAAGATAGTAGGTCAACATTATCGAAAAGACCCTTATTTTTTCCCAGAATATGACATTGATATGATTTCTTTACGAGAAGCAATGATAACATTAGGCAGTGATAGGAATCGAATAGCGTCGATGAGCGCAGAGGCCCGAGCGGGCATTGAAAAAGCATATTCTTATGAGATATTTGCTCAAAATGTTAGAAATATTATAAATTCATTATGATTTCAGTCATTTCACCACTTGTTGTATTAAATCAAAGGCTTTTTGAGATAACGAAGCAATTTTTAATTGATATTCGAGCAGGATTGTCTTCTGAAGATGAGATTATTATTGTTGACAATGGATCGACTATTGATATGACAGAATTAATAAAAATGTGTGATATTTATGTGAAAACGCCTAAACCGATAGGTTACGGGGGAGCAATGAACATCGGAACTAAGATTTCTAAGGCAGAATATATTGTTTTTGCTAGTAATGATATGCGAGTGGGTCCCGATTGGGCCCAGACAATGCTTGAAAA
>Ga0209521_10002526_pt1 | contig 14955 bp, 14 predicted proteins | sample Rifsed19ft4_FD_184016 | JGI IMG/M metagenome (GOLD analysis project Ga0209521, IMG submission 184016) | Soil microbial communities from Rifle, Colorado, USA - sediment 19ft 4 (version 2) | ecosystem: Environmental > Terrestrial > Deep subsurface > Rock core/Sediment | place: Rifle, Colorado...
CCCCGAACGGGTCATCGACAAGCCGCCGTCGGCCGAGCTCCGGCCTGACCAGAAGGACACGGACTCGCTGCCGCCCTACGAGGAGCTCGATCCCGTGATCGAGGCCTACGTGGAGGAGGACCGCTCCCCAGAGGAGATAGTCGAGGCCGGCGCCGACCCGGATCTCGTGGAGCGCGTGGTGCAGATGATCGACCGGGCCGAGTACAAGCGCCGCCAGGCGGCACCCGGCGTGAAGATCACGCCGAAGGCGTTCGGGCGCGATCGGCGCCTCCCCATCACGAACCGGTATCTGCCGGGTGCCGGAGGCGAGACCGGCTCCTAACCCTCCCAGCCGGGCAGCAGGCCCGGCTCGCGATTCGGCTCCCAGGCCGGAGCCGGGCGGATGAGCGCCTCCCACAGTGCCGCCACGACGTCCTCCAGGACGAAGGGCTTCGTGACGTAGGCCGCCGCCCCCATCTCCTCGGCCTGCGCGAAGTCGCGCTCGCTTCCCTTGGCCGAGCAGACGACGACTCGGGGGGCGGCCGGACGACTTCGCAGATCCGCCAGGACGCTCCAGCCGTCCACGACCGGAAGCATGAGATCCAGAAGCACCACGTCCGGTCGTTCCTCCTCGATCCGCCCGAGGGCGGTCGCTCCGTCGGCGGCCAGGGAAGTCACGAAGCCGGCGGCATCCAGGTTGATGCGGAGAACCAGGAGGGTGTCCGGCTCGTCCTCGACGATGAGAACGCGGGGGTGACGAGGGATCACGTCGCCTGCCTCCCGGCGCCGACGCGCTCGGAGACCGGAAGCCAGACGCGGAAGGCCGCGCCTCCACCGGCCCCGTCCTCGACCCGGATCGCTCCGCCGCACGCTAGCACCAGGCCACGCACGACCGGCAGGCCGAGACCGAGGCCGGGGTCGTCGCGGTTGTCCTCCATGCGGGCGAACCGCTCGAAGATCCACTCGCGCTTGTCCTCGGGGACTCCGGGACCGGCGTCGATCACGGACAGCAGGACCGATCCGCCGCGGGGTTCGACGACGACGCGCACGGGAGGAGCGCCGTACTTGTGGGCATTGTCGACGAGGTTGTCGATCACGCGCCGTAGGGAATCGGGAGTGCCGCGCGCGACCGCCTCGTCCGGAGCCACCACCACCACAGGGCGTCCGGCAACCTCGAAGTCACGAGCGGCGAGACGAACCAGCGCTGCAACGTCCACGTCCGTCACGGCGGGCAGAGTGGCATCCTTCTCCAGGCGCGCTGCAGTGAGCAGATCCTCCACCATCGTGGACAGACGGCGGCCTTGCCGCACGATTATCTCGATCAGCTCGTCGAGCTCGTCACGGAGCTCGGGCCGCCGCGCCGTCTCGGCCGCTGCCAGGATCGACGTGAGAGGCGTGCGGAGCTCGTGAGAGACGAGCGCGACGAACTCGGACTTCAGGCGGTCGAGCTCGAGAAGCTTGGCGACGTGCTGGAGCTCCGTCTCATACAGGCGCGCGTTCGCGATCGCCCCCGCGGCCTGCTCGGCGAAGAGGGAGAGCGCGCGGAGATCGTACTCGGTGAACTCCCGGCCGTGATCGGCGTTCACGTTCAGCACTCCCAGAACCTCGCCCCGGTGCATGAGGGGGGCACACATCGCGCTCTCGACGGTCTGCTCGCGCGGCTCGTGGCCCGGGAAGTCCTCGGACGTGACTGGGCCCTCGATCAGGAGGGGTTCGCGGGTGAGCGCGACATGCCCGGCGATGCCCTCCCCCAGCGGGACGCGGCGACCTCTTGCCCGGTCGTTCCCACGCACGGATGCCGCGACGAGCTCGGCATTGTCGAGGAGCATGACCGACCCGCTGGTCCCAGAAAGCAGCTCCAGCGCACCTCGGAGGATGACGTCCAGGACCACCTCCAGCTCGAGGACGGAGTTCATCGCCTTGCCGGCCTCGAGGAGGAGAGAGACCTCGTGAAGACGGTTCGAGAGCGCAGTGGTCAGGACGCGCTCGTCGACCAGGAGGCGTGCGAGACGGCGAAGGTGAAGCTCCTTCTCGATCGCGTACACGCAGAAGGCGATCGAGAGCAGGACGATGGCGAGACGCAGGATCCCCGGGTTCGCCGATCCCGTGAAGGGCGCATCTAGCAAGGAGAGGGCGACGGCGCCGGTGCTTAGGGCGACGAGGAGAACCGCCGCAAGGATCCAGAGCTGCATCCGCCGTCGCTCAACGGCCTCGAGCGACGGCGAGGTGAATCCCCGCAGGCCGACGACCCTGGCCTCGCGGCTGATCCGTTCAGAAACGGTGGGCTCCCGACGCATGGCGTACCCCTTGAAGGGCTATCGGCGCCGGCTCGGGGGACCTTTACCTCCTCGAGGAGGCCGGAGCCGCCCCTAGAATCGGTCCGGGGCCGGTAGCTCAGCCTGGTTAGAGCAGGGGGCTTTTAACCCTCGTGTCGCGGGTTCGAATCCTGCCCGGCCCACATCTCGGTCCCTCGGCGCTGCTCAGTACCCCAGGTGTCGGGTGAGAGCGAAGTCCCCGTCGGACGTTCCGGCCAGGACGATCCGGCCGTCGGGCTGAAGGGCGAGAGCGTTGGCGCGGTCGTTACCGCCCAGATCCGCCACTACCAGTCCCTGCCCTGCCGCCTGGCCGTCACGCCTCCCGTTCGGCCGGAAGAACGCGAGACCGAAGTCCGAACTCACCAACGAGTTCGCCAGGCCGCCGACCACGATGCGGCCGCCCGAGGCGAGAGCGACGCCTCGAGCTATGTCGTTGTCCGCACCGAAGTCCGCGAAGACCATACCGTCGCCGCTGAAGGTGCTGTCCAGATCGCCGATCGAGGTGTACCGCAGCACGGCGAAACGGTAGTCGCTCGCCCCCGTGAGCCGCGGAACGCATCCGTGACTTCCCCACGAGTTGACAGGACGTGACCGAAGGAGTAAGGCACCCGCAGGGCGTACTGGGACGGCAGGCAGCGGCTACGAACGAGAAGCGAGCAGCGGTCACTTTAGGACCCCGCAGACGAGCGCTTCTTAAGCTCGCGGTCGCCAGGGGAGCCCTGGCCGCCGGCCTGATGGTTACCGCCGCTACTTCGCCTCCTGCCAGCCAGGCGGCCTCCCCCGGTCTCAACGGCAAGATCGCCTTCATCTCCAACCGGGATGGCAACCAAGAGATCTACGTGATGAACGCCGACGGCACCAACCCGACCAGGCTCACCTTCACCTCCGCCAACGAACTTGCAGCTTGCTGGTCACCCGACGGCGCCAAGATCGCCCTGACTTCCGAACGCGACGGCAATCCTGAGATCTACGTGATGGACGCCGACGGCACCAACACAACCAGGCTCACCAATAACTCCGCATTCGATGGCGTCGACCCTCAGTGTTGGTCGCCCGATGGTACCGAGATCGCCTTCATAAGCAACCGCACCGGCAACATGGAGATCTACGTGATGGACCCCAACGGCAGTGGGCCGACCAACCTCACCAATCACTCCGCAGATGACATCGGGCCTACCTGGTCGCCTGATGGCACCCAGATCGCCTTTGCGAGCTACCGCGACGGCATCAGCAACCCTGAGATCTACGTGATGGATGCCGACGGTACGAACCAGAGCAGACTTACGAACAACTCCGTACCCGATTCCAACCCCTCCTGGTCGCCCGACGGCACGAAGATCGCCTTCTCATCAGTCCGCGATTTCGCCGGCATCAATCAGGACATCTTCGTGATGAATGCTGATGGGACCAACCAGACGAACCTCACCAACATTGCGTCTGCCGATGAATCAGCCGACTGGTCACCCGACGGCACGAAGATCACCTTCGCGAGCTATCGCGATGGAACCCCTGAGATCTACGTGATGAACGCCAACGGCAGTGGGCAGACCAACCTCACCAATAACTCAGCGACCGACCTTGAGCCTGCCTGGCAACCGCTGTACGACTTCAGCGGCTTCTTCCGGCCGGTCGACAATCCCGGACCGGGACCGACCTTCGTCTTCAACCTCACCAGGGCGGGGAGCGCCGTGCCCGTCAAGTTCAGCCTGAACGGGGACCAGGGCTTGAACGTCCTCAGCACGGGGTACCCGGTATCTGAGCGGATCGAATGCGACGCATCTGCCACCTTCGACGACATAGAACAAACCGTGACGGCCGGCTCGAGCAGCCTCTCCTACGACGCCGCCACCGACCAGTACGTCTACGTCTGGAAGACCGACAAGGCGTGGGCCGGTACCTGCCGCCAGCTGACCGTGCGGCTGAACGACTTCACGACGCACCTGGCCTACTTCGCATTCACGAAATAGGGACCAGAGCCCTCATCGCTCACCGTCCCAAGCACGTCACCGCCTCGAGGATCGCCGGCCCCGCGAAGAAGCCACATCCCGCGGCGTGATGCCGTGCCGGCCGGTGGGCCGAGGGTGAATCTGAGGCTGGCTGCGAACCCAGGGGGGCCGTTCCGCTCCATCGCATACCATGCGTCCATGGGCGAGACCGCCGACCTGGTGATCGCGAACGCGCGCGTCTACACGGTGGACGTAGCGCGGCCGTGGGCCGCGGCGGTGGCGATCCGCGGTGACCGGATCGCCTGGGTCGGCGACGATCCATCCGCGCACATAGGTCCCCGGACCGATGTGATCGACGCCCGCGGTCGCCTCGTCCTCCCGGGGTTCATCGACAGCCACATCCACGTGAGGCCCGGCTCGAACCCGCTCGCTGTGCATCTCAACGACGCAACGACGCTCGAGGAGATCCGCTCGCGCATCGCCCGGCACGCCGAGGCCCACCCCGAGCTCGAGTGGATCGAGGGCGAGGGCTGGAACTACACCGCGATCCCGGGCGGCCGCGCGCCGACGGCCGACGACCTCGAGGGCCTGACCGGAGGCCGACCCGCATTCCTGTTCTCATACGACTACCACACGGTCTGGGTGAATCGGCTCGCGATGGGGCGGCTAGGCATCGGCCCTGGGACCACGCGCGTTGCGTTCGGCAGTATCGTCCTCGACGACGACGGCGAGCCGACCGGCTTCGTGAAGGACTTCGCCGTCCTCGGGCTCTCGCGGGACGGCCAGCGGGCGCTCGAGGAGGTCGTTCCCTCGTACTCGCCCGAGAACCGCTACCGGCGACTGGTCGACGCGGTCGGCATGGCCGCCCGCTACGGCATCACCACGATCGTCGAGCCGCAGAACTCGCTCGACGACCTCGAGCTCTTCGCCCGGGCGCGTGACGACGGTGCTCTCAAGTCCCGAATCACCGCCGCGCTCTTCTACCCGCACGGGACGACCCCAGACGACCTCGACGCGTTCGAGGAGGCGAAGCGAACCTACGACGACGACCGGTTCCGAGTCGCGCCGATCAAGCTCTACATCGACGACGTGATCGAGCCGCGGACGGCCGCGATGCTAGAGCCCTACGTCGGGGGCGGGCCCGACGACCGCGGCGACACCTTCTGGGATCCGGCCGAGTTCGCCGAGCTGATCGCCGAGCTTGACCGCCGGGGGTTCCAGATCTTCACCCACGCCATCGGCGACCGTGGGATCCGGACCGCGCTCGACGCGATCGAGCACGCGCAACGGGTCAACGGCCCCCGCGATGCGCGGCATCAGCTCGTGCACGTGGAGTGCCTTTCACCGCAAGACATCCCGCGGTTCCGGGAGCTCGGCGTTGTGCCGTGCATGCAGCCGCGCCACTGCGCGCCAGACATCGTCGGAGAGTGGCGGGAGAACGTCGGCCCCGATCGGTCGCGGTTCGCCTGGGCGTTCCGGAGCCTAGAAGAGGCGGACGCTCCGCTCGCGTTCTCGAGTGACTGGAACGTCGCCGAGATGGACCCGCTGATCGGGATCTACACGGCGCTGACTCGCGCGTCGCTCAACGGGAGCGAACGCTGGGTCCCGGAGGAGACAGTGGACGTCGAGACCGCGATCCGCGCCTACACGATGGGCGGCGCCTGGGCGAACTTCTGCGAGGGCGACCGGGGCTCGATCACACCGGGGAAGCACGCCGACCTCGTCGTCCTGTCGAAGGACCTGTTCGCGCTGCCGCCCGAAGCGGTCAAGGAGGCCCGCGTCGAGCTCACGATCGTGGGCGGCGAACCCGTCCATCGCGCCTCCTGACCGTCGACTTGCGCTCCCCCTCCCGCTCCGCATAGGCTCCGCCCCAACGGCCCCCCGGAGGCGACGTGTCCAAGGACGAGCTGGTCGAGCGGTACCTAGAGGGTCAGATGAGCCGGCGTGCGTTCCTGCGCCGCCTCGTCGCCTCGGGGGTGTCGATCGGCGCGGCGGTCGCGTACGCCGACGTCCTGCGAGCGGTGCCGGCCGCGGCGGCCGGCGGCGACTTCTACATCCTCGTGGCGGACTACTCGTTCACGCCGGCGCTTGCCAAGCTCGCTGCTCCGGGCAGGCAGGTGCAGTGGCACAATAGCTCCCTCGCTACGCACAACCACACCGCGACCGACACCACAGGGATGAAGTACTTCGATTCCGGACCGATGACCCAGGGGTCGGACTTCTTCAAGCGATTCATCGCGGCGGGCACCTACACCTACATCTGCAGCGAACTTTCGCACCCCACGTTCCCCATGACGGGCACGATCAAGGTCCCGATGAAGGTGGATCCCGCGTCGGGGCCGGTCGGTACGGTCTTCACGATCCGGTGGGCCTCGCGGGACGCGCCGTCGAACTACGTCTACGACGTCCAGCGGAAGCGTCCCAGCGACGCCTCGTTCTCCGACTGGAAGATCGGAGCCACGGCCAAGGAGGCGACCTTCTCGCCGAATCGGGCGGGCAGGTTCGCGTTCCGCGCGAGACTCCGGAAGACCAGCAACGGCGAAACGTCCGGCTACTCCAAGCCGAAGACGATCGACGTCACCTGATCCGACCGGCCAACCGGCTCCCCAGGCCGATCCTCGGGTTCGCCCACCACCCACCGGCGGCGCACGAAGCCGGCGATCTCGACCGGATCCCCCCGGTGAACCCATCTACCCTCTTCCGTCCGGACGGAGCGGACCAGTGGAGGCGCGACGGAAACGATCGTCAGGCGCCTCCCTACCGCCCGCGCAAGGGCCTGCGCCGCGAGCGCGAGGCGCGGGATCGAGAGGTCGGTCGTGATGGCAGAGGCCGCCGCACGAACCACACGGAGTGCGCGACCGGGCGAGCGAACCCGCAGCGCCGCACGCACGAGCGCGACCGAGATGTCGACGTGACGCTGCCGACGCCAGCGGTCGCCGTCGGCCCGACGCGTGCGCGCATACGTGAGCGCCGCGTCGCCGTCGAGAAGTTGTCGCCCAGGCCGGAAGTGCGCCGAGAACAGCTCGCCATCCTCGCCGACGAACTCGTCGTCGATCGCGTGCGGGACTTCGATCTCAACCCCTCCAAGGGCGTCCACCAAACGGCGGAAACCGTCGAAGTCCACCACGACACAACCGTGGATGGGAACCGATAGCGTGTTCCGCAGTGTCCGCGCGAGTAGCCGCATCCCGGCCTTGGGATCCTCCGGAACGCCGTCGGCTCCGTCGAAGTAGGCCTCGTTCAGCCGGCCCGGCCCGGTTCCCGCGATGTCCACCAGCAGGTCCCGGGGAAGCGAGAGGATCCGCGCGCGTCCGGATAGGGGCTCGATCCTGGCGACGAGCAGCACGTCGGTCCTGCCGACGCGGAAGACGCCACGGCGGTCGAGCCCCGCGAAGACGACGTGAAGGGCCGGCTTGCCGAACAGCGTTCGCATCTTGCCGGGCGCCGGGCGGACGATCTCGAACCAGGTCCCCGCGAACGCGGCGCTCGCCCCCAGCGTCACGAGATGCCGCACCGAACGGTACCGGCGACGCAGCTCGTCGTCGCCCCAGCGCGCGACGTTCTGGGCAGTCTGGGACAGGCGAGTCGGAAGATAGCCGAAGAGGCGGAAGCGGACCATCCCGCGGTTGAGCAGCCGGCCCCCCACGGGAGCGCTCTCGAGAAGGATGCGACCCAGGCCACGACCCCGCGAGAAGTGATGGCGGACGAGCCGGAGAGCATCCCGGCATGGGCTGTCGTGGTAGAGCACGACGTCGGCCGCCCGGTACGCGCGGTAGCCCAGACGAGATAGGCGCACGTTCGCGACCGTATCCTCCCCGGCCCGAAGGTCCTCGGGGAAACCGCCTATCCGGAGGAGGAACTCCCGGTCGTAGGAGCAGTGCGCGGGCGGCACGCCGAGCTCGCCCGACGGCCTCCCGGGCAGCACCGTGGAATGGTCGAGGAAGTACGAGGCCCAACCCGCCGGAGTGTCGGTCAGGTTCAGCGTGGTTCCGGTCACCATCGGGTGGCCGAGCTGGTGTGCGCGGATACGCGCCGCGAGGCTACCGCCGGGCAAGAGAACGTGCGAGCCCGGGAACGAAACGTAGTCCCCCCGGGCGACCGAGAGACCCGCGTTCCTGGCCTCGCCGGGCAGCGCCGGCCGGTCGAGCTCGACGAGCGTGACATCTGGGAAACGCTCCCGCACAATCTCTGCCGTCCGGTCGTTCCCGCTCGTCACGACGATCACCTCGAAAGGCTCCGGGGTTCGCTGCTCGACGACGGATCGAACGGTCCGCTCGATCCGGTCCTCGTCGTCCCTGGCGATCACGATCGCCGAGAGCACGGGGGCGTCGAGCTCCAAGGCGGCGGATCGCTCCTCGTCCTCCAGCGGGGGAAGCTCCCGCGGCTCGAGGACGACCGGAAGGTCAAGGGGCCGGCGCTCCCACGGCCGCACGGTACCCGGCGGCGCGAGCAGCTCGCCGTAGTCGTCCTGGTAGGCGCCCGCCGGGTCTGCCTGCCGGTACTTCTCGAAGCGCGCGCGACGGCGCTCCTCCGTCAAGCTCGCAAGATGCTGGATCCGAACCGTGGTCGGCACGTAGCGATCGGGAGGGATCGAATCGGGCACCGGCACGAAGTGGAGCCGCTCGCCTGAGAACCCCTGCCCAGGCTCGAACGCGAACAGCCTTGTGGCCCACAGGTCGGCCCGGTCGAAGTGCTCCAGATCACCGATCATGCGGTGCACGCGGAAGCTGTAGGCGAATGCCGGATCCGCCTCCTCCTCCAGGAACGTCCGCAGCGCGCGGGCGTCGTCCGGATCGATCCGCTCGTCGGAGTCCAGCGACAGGATCCAGGTCGGCTGCAGACGCGCCGCCGCTTCGAGGAGCATCGCCCGGTTCGCCGCGTCGTCCCACCCGCGGTAGTCGGGGCGCCGCGGCCGCCCGAGCAGCACTCGAACGAGGGGCTGCGCACGGAGCACCTCGCGGGTGCCGTCTGTGCTGCCATCGTCCAGAGCCACGACGGCATCGGCCACCCGACTCACCGACTCGAAGTAGCCGGGGAGATCCTCCTCGCAGTCCTTGGCGGGCACCAGGGCAACCAAGAGCGGACCGCCGCGGTCCTGTCGCAGCGCGCCGGCCGCCGTCCGACCGAGCTGCTCGTCGGGGCCGGGGAGTACTGGAAGCCCCGACGGGCGCGGCTCCCACTCCTCGACCTGATGCGGCGGAGCGTGCAACCCCCCGAAGCCCACGGGGTAGACGCCTTCGGGGTCCGCCTCCCGGTACTTGGTGAGGCGGGTCTCGATCCGATCCTCGCTCGAGGCCGCGAAGTGCTGAAGGCGGACCGTCGTTCGCACCCACGCCGTACGAGCGATCTCGGTGGGTACCGGATTGAAGTGGAGCCGCTCGTCGGGGAACGAGAGTCCCGGACGGAACGCGAACAGTCGGTAGACCCAGCGCACGTCTGGGTCGAACCGGTCCGCGTCCCACATCCGAAGATGCTGGAGGCCGTACGCGAGCCCGGGTAAGGCGTCTGTGGCGAGGAACGCGCGCATCGCCTCGGCGTCGTCGTTGGGGATGCGCTCGTCGACGTCCACCGAGACGATCCAGTCCGGATCGAGCCCGGCCACCGCCTCGATGAGCCGGTTCCGGTTCGCCCCGTCATGCCAGCCGGCGTGCGTCTCCCGCCGCGGGTTCGTAAGCACAATCCGCACGAGCGGGCTCGCCTCGAGCAGATCGCGCGTCTCGTCGGTGCTGCCGTCGTCGAGCGCGACGATCGCGTCGCACCACGCCGGCGCGGCGGCGAGGTACCCGGTCAGGTCCTGGGCGCCGTTGCGAACCGGCAGGAGGCAGACGATCTCGTTCATCGGATCGCGCGCAAGGCCGGCAACGAAGTTGCCTCCTCGACCAGCCGATCGACATCCAGGTTCCCGGGGCAGTTCTTGGCGACGAAGATCTCGCGGTGGCCGACCACGTGGTCCCGGTTGAGCGGGATCTCCCATCGATCCACTATCGAGCGGAGGAGGGCGGCCCCGACCGCGTACTGCCGATCGGTGCGGGGCGCGCCTGCAGGGTCGCCGTGATCCTCGAACTCGATCCCGATCGTGTACAGGTTCGGATCGTCGTCGGTGAGGAACGAAGCCGTCGGCTCACGGACGCGGCCCACGTGCCGGGCGGTGTCGGTCTCGTCGACGAACATGGCGACGCGGCCGTCCGTACCGATCAGGTAGTGAGCGCTCACTCCGCTCGTCGGGTCGGCAAACCATCGCAGGGTCCCCGAGAAGCTCCCGGCGTTCGTGTGCAGCACCACTGCGCGCGGGCGATGTCCCTCGCGGCCGGGCGAGCTGTTGGGCGTGGGGTACCGTTCCATCAGCATGGGAGCCAGAGCCTAGCGACTGCCGCGGTGGGCGGGAACCCCCGTGTCACTGCCTCGCGCTAGCGTCTCGGCATGCGGCGCGAGATGCTCGTCGGGCCCCGCGGGATCCGGTTCGAGGCCGAGGTTCCCCTCACCCGGCTCGAGCGCAAGCGAGGCCTACTAGGACGACCACGGCTTCCCCCAGGTGAGGCGCTGCTGCTCGAAGGGACCAGATCGGTGCACACGTTCGGTATGTGCTTCCCGATCACGGTGGCCTTCCTCGACGACGACCTGCGGGTCGTGCGCATGGCGCGCATGTGTCCCGGCCGGCTCGCCCTTCCCAGACCCGGCGCGCGGCACGCGCTCGAGCTCTGCGACGGAACCGACATCCGGGTCGGAGACCGCCTGGTGCGCGACGGCCGCCGGGAGGAAGATCCGGCGGCCGAGGGCCTTGGCTAGACGAGCGCGCGCATCGCCTGGACCGCTAGGACCGAGACCAAGCCGAGCGCCACGGCCGCGATCACGGGCATCCATCGCGCCCACGTCGGCAACGCAACCGGCTCCCGACGCTTGTGGCCGGGCTCCGCGATTCCCAGGAACTCCAAGAGTGCTCGCACGGGAGAGTCATCGGCACTCCCCGACGAGCCTTGAGGTGCTTGCCTCCGTCACATAGCGCTGTCAGTGTTTGCGCGTCCCGACGAAGGGAGACCGACGTGAAGGTCGCTCGCGTGCTGGCAGCCGTTCTCGCCCTGGCGATCGCCGCCCCCGCCTGCGGTGGCATAACCGTGGAGGAGTACTTCGCGGAGCTCCAGCGATTCAGGGTGGACTTCAAGGCTCGTGGAGACGAGCTCACGGCCACCATGCAGAGCGATGTCCAGGCCGCGACGTCGGAGGATGCCGCCATCGAGCTCCTCAGGGCCTTCTTCCAGGACCTGTCCACGGTGCTCGGTGACGCGATCGACGACCTCTCGTCCCTCGACCCGCCCTCAGAGGTGAAGGACGCCCACGACCAGTACGTCGCCACCCTCGAGAAGACCCAAGACGAGATCGATGGCATCCTCGAGGACTTCGACCAGCTCACCCCCGAGGAGATCGGCAACGTCTTCGCGTCGCCGGAGTTCACCGACATCCAGAGCCAGGCCCAGGAGGCCTGCCGCTCGCTCCAGGCCGTGGCGGACGACAACGCGATCGAGATCGACCTCGAGTGCGAGGACTAACCCACGGCGGGTGAGTCTCGCCGCAGCCCGGAGCTATACTTTCCCGGCTGCCCCCGGGCCGGGGGTGGCTGGAGCGCAAGCTCGAGCCCCCATCGTCTAGCGGCCTAGGATTTCGCCCTTTCAAGGCGGCGACACGGGTTCGAATCCCGTTGGGGGCACGGAAAACCGAAGATCGTGCGGCTGTGGAGGAGTCCGGAGTCCTCACCGCCCTGTCAAGGCGGAGATCGCGGGATCGAAGCCCGTCAGCCGCGCTAGGCCGCGGGAGGATCGTTGGCCACTGGAAGGCTGGTAGTCCTCGAGCGTGAACGCCCGTCCCGGGTATCAGGGCGCGTCGCCCTGGACGTCGCACGGGGCCCGTGTATGTCCCGGGGATACCAGATCACGTTGTTAGCGTTCTGAAGAGTCTACCCGTTCACCCGTGGGCCTCATGACATGAGACAGACCTCATGACATGAGACAACAGAGTGGGTCAGTGCTCCTCGGCGTTGACCTTCGTGACGGAAGCCGTCGGACTCGCCGTGATCGTTCGCGACCAGCGCGTCGAGCGCGAGCTTCCCGATGTCCTTCGAGGGAAAGCGCCCCACCTCGACCCACGCCCTCGTGTGAGGATGACGGCGCTGGACGCAGGATCGACCCGTGTAACGAAGCTGAGGCCCGATGACTCAGCCAGCAGACCACATCTCGATGACTACGGTGAACCGGTGCCCTCGGAAGTGGAAATGCGCATCATCGGAGTTCGCCGAGGAAGGGCCAGCAGCCGAAACTCGTACTCCGCTCCGGCCGCCGGAAGGTTCCTAGCCATCCAACTCAGGGTGGTCGTCGTCAGCTGCCCTGAGGAATCGAGTCGAAAGTATCCCGGACGCATGTCGACAGCCTCAGATCCCGGCTCCCGGTATCGCATGCGTACGATACCGAAGTCTCGTGGGGTCGTCTCATAGTCCATCGTCGCAGCGACGACAACGTCGAAAGTCGTCTCCGATGTGGGGCTCGTCACCGAGATAGGCTCGAATGGGGACGGCCCTCCTTGACAAGCGTCCCCGTGGCAGCCGAAATGCCAGCCATCAATGACTGCCTTCTCAACCCGGACGACTCCGGTGGTCTCCTCTGTCGCGGATCCGGCGATCGCGACCGAGAAGACCGCTGCGATCGTGAGCGCGATTCCGAGCACGACTCCCGTCCGTTTCATATCAAGCCTCCTCCCTTGCGCACGAGCAAGAATGAGTTTCGCCTGCCGTCCGTGAGCCTCGCGCGGGGGCCACATGGCCGCCCGCATCCACCGACACCGGGTTCGGCGCGAGCTCCGCGACGGTGGAACCGAGCAGCGAGTCTCCAAGGGCTAGGATGCGGTCCGCCTCCTGGTCCGGCCGCGCGAAGAGGCCGAGGCTACCGCACGACCGCGCCGTCGCGTTCGACCGCCCCCAACCGACTCGCGGATACGTCTCGCAACATGCGATGGCTCGTGCTATCCGTCTACCCCGTGGGCGACCTGGCGGTTGTACTCGGCCTGGTCGTAGTGACCGAGCGACGCCGCGATCTCGACGTCCTCCGAGATCGTCCACTCCTCGAACCCGCTGATCCGCACCCGGTTGCCGGTCCCTCCGGGCCCGGTGTTCGTGCCCACGAGGGTCCAGTGGTACTCGATGCGGGGATCCTCGAGGATGAGGTCGTCCATCAGCACCTGCATGTCGGGGAACGCGGTCATGAACGACCTCGCGGCCTCGGTGATGGCCGCGCGCCCCACCGACGGGGCGCCGTCGTTGATCGTAAGCGAGCCCTCGGGCGCGTAGTGCGCCGCCACGCTCGCGGGCTCCTGGCTGCACCACGCCGCGGTGTAGCGACGGGCGAAGTCGAGCATCCGATCCGGGTCCGGTGTCATCGGGGTTCCTTTCGTTTCGCGCACCATACGTCTCCGCGAGCGATCAGGCGATCGCTCAGGCGTCGCCGACAGCAGCGTACAGGTGCCAGTCATCCGCCACGCCTTCAGCGCCTCGACGCCGCGGTCTTCGAATACCAATCCGCTCCCCACGACGAGGTCCTTCACGGTCTGCGAGACCAGCACCTCCGAAGGGCCGGCGAGCGCGTCGACGCGAGCCCCGATCGCGACCTCGATCCCAAGCGAGGACATCGCCTCGCGATCGCCCGGGCGCATCGGACCCCTCGGGCGGGGCCGTCGAAGACCGCGAGGAACCCGTTGCTCAATCGTCTTGAATCTCGCGACCACGAAACCGGTCTAGTTGCCCCCGCACGACCTCGTATCGTTCGGCCGGCCCTCGAAGTTCACCGGTTGCCTAAACGTTGTCGGAACTCATCCCGAGTTCGTCCAACAGCATCGACGCCTCAAGGATCCTGATCCCCTCCCAGCCCGCCAGGCGGGTTAGGTGGCGATCTCCAGACACGATCACCTCGGCGTGTCCAGCCATCGCAGCTTCCAACACGCGATCATCGTCAGGATCAACCGTGATCATCGCGATGCGACGCCTCGGCCGGACGATCGTCCCGATCCGCGCGACCTGACCGACAGCCTCTTCCACCAGCGAGCGATCCCACCCGAACTTCTCGGAAAGGACGCGGCCGAACTCGGCGAGCAGAGTGGGCGACGTCACGAGCTCGATCCGTCCCTGGATAGCTGCCCTGTACACGAACTCGGGCGTGCCTCCAGGGAAGACGAACGCCGAGATGAGGATGTTGGTGTCGAGGACGACCCTCACACACGCGCTTCCCGGATCAGCCGCTCTACATCCTTCTCGGTCTTGATACCTCGACGGGAAGCTTGCGCGGCCCCGTAGCGCTGCAGCGACTCGAACGTCCTGGTCTCCTCGTAGGCGCGGTAGACCCTGAGCATCTCTCGGAAGAGCTCGCTTCGGTTCCGGCCTTCGCGCTCGGCTAGACGCTCGAAGTCGTCGGCTGCTTCGGGCGGGACCGAGACGGTGAGGACCCTCGTCGATCGCTTCGTTGCCATGTCATACACGGTATGACAGCCAGGTCGCCCAGTCAACCCGTCGGGTAAAGAAACTCAGGCCGCAACGTGGTACTCGGGTGCCCTCGGTTCGGAACACCTCGTCGAAGGGGCCCGAGAACTTGGCGTCGCGGTCGTGGACGAGGAACTTCACAGCTCGTCCCTCCTTCTGTAGGCCGATGGCGAGGTTACGGGCTTGCTGGGTGACCCAGGCC
>Ga0209521_10002528_pt1 | contig 14951 bp, 11 predicted proteins | sample Rifsed19ft4_FD_184016 | JGI IMG/M metagenome (GOLD analysis project Ga0209521, IMG submission 184016) | Soil microbial communities from Rifle, Colorado, USA - sediment 19ft 4 (version 2) | ecosystem: Environmental > Terrestrial > Deep subsurface > Rock core/Sediment | place: Rifle, Colorado...
GATAAATTCAATCTTAGATTGAGGGAACTTTTTGAAGGAGGAGACCTGAACCCACCGGCTTTCAGCATCTTGGCGGCTTTCTCCGAATTGGTGGTAACCGCTATTGTATATTATAGCATCCTAAGCCATCTGCAGGGAAAACCTTTTAGAATAAAACTCTTGGGGTTTGCCATCGTCTTTGAGGCGATAATAAACGTCACTTATACGCTCATCCGCTTCATCGGTCCCCACTCACCTCTGCATCTTTCTGTCCGGCTGAAGCTCTTTGCCACCCTTCACGGAACTTTTTCAATGCTGATCTTCATAGTCTTGATAATCCTCTATTTTTTGGCCTCCAGCTCAGCCAAACTGGAGCAGAATTTTTTCAGGGAGCATAAGTTTTTGACCTATCTCTTCCTGGTGTTGTGGGGAGTTTCAGTTGTTTCCGGTGAAGTTATGTTTGCCTTGATCTATCTGTGATTCAGGAGCCTAAGTTTAGTTGCTGGAGATGAGAGTATGCCTAATTTCGTAACCATAGCCAAGATCCAAGATATTCAGCCTGGCTCGGCCAGAAGCTTTCAGGTTAAGGGACTCTCCGTTGCAGTTTACAACTGCCAAGGACATTTCTACGCCACCTCCAATATCTGCCAACACGAAGGAGGGTTTCTGGCTGAAGGTGAGCTGACCGCCAAGGTCATAATCTGCCCCCTGCATGGCTGGGAATATGACCTGGAGACCGGAGAGTGCCTGACTGCTCCGGGAGCGGACTTGCGGACCTTCCCCATCCAGATTAGCGGAGACCAGATTCAAATTGCGCTTGACTGAAATCAGCCACAGTTTCTTAACATAATTTCGGACAAAAATGATTGCCTCCAACTACAATAAGGTTACACCAGAGCTCTTAGAGCAGTTCAGAGAAATTCTGAGTGAAGAGTCTGTGATAATAGACCCGGCTGACCTGGAGCCATACTCTCACGACGAAACCGAAGATTTACATTTCCTCCCTGAGGTGGCACTCAAACCCCGCACAACTAGGCAGATTGCTCAGATAATGAAAATCTGTTATCAGAGTAATGTTCCGGTCACGCCCCGAGGGGGAGGAACCGGTCTATCTGGAGGAGCCTTGCCCATCTACGGGGGGGTGCTGCTCTCGACTGAAAAGATAAACAAAATTCTGGAGATTGACACCCAGAATCTGATGGTGGTGGTGGAGCCAGGGGTCATTACTGAGAATCTTCAAAATGAAGTGGAAAAGCTGGGGCTTTTCTATCCCCCTGACCCGGCCTCTAAAGGGAGCTGCTTCATCGGCGGCAACCTGGCTGAATGTGCCGGGGGGCCCCGGGCCTTGAAATATGGGGTCACCAAAGATTATGTCTACGGCTTAGAAGTGGTATTGCCCCAGGGAGAGATTATCAACCCCGGCGGCAAGCTGCTAAAGAATGTCTCCGGCTATAACCTAGTTCAACTCTTTATTGGCTCAGAGGGGACTCTGGGAATTGTGACCAAGATAATCTTGAAACTATTGCCCTTACCCCAATATCGGAAGACCATCCTGGTGCCCTTTGATTCCATTGCTGCTGCCGCGGTTTGTCTGACTCAGATTTTTGCCAATAAAATTATCCCCTGTGCCGCAGAATTTATGGAAAGAAAGGCGGTCCAGGCGGCGGAGAAGAAATTCGAAAAGAAAATCCCGTATTCCCAGAGTGAAGCCCTGTTGCTTTTGGAGGTAGATGGAAGTGATGAACCTGTTTTGGAAAGGGAGATCGAAAGAATCGGGGAGCTTTGTCTGGCCGGAGGAGCCACAGATGTCTTTGTGGCGGAAAGCAAAGAGCAGCAGGCTGACTTATGGAAGATGCGGCGCTCTATTTCCGAAGCAGTCAAATCCATCTCCATCTATAAAGAGGAAGATACGGTAGTCCCCCGGGCGGCCCTGCCGGAGTTAATGAGAGTCATAAAAGAGATTGAGAAAAAATATCAAATCAACATAATCTGCTATGGCCATGCCGGGGATGGCAATATTCACGCCAATATCATCAAGGAGAATATGGATGACCACAAATGGAATAGAGTATTACCGGAGGCCATAAATGAAATCTTTACTGAAGTGGTCAAACTGGGGGGCTCTATTTCTGGAGAGCACGGTATCGGCTATGTTCAGAAGAATTATCTTCCTTTAGCCCTTTCGGAAACCGAGCTGGACTTGATGCGCAAGATAAAGAATGTCTTCGACCCCAAGAACATACTCAATCCCGGCAAGCTCCTGCCTTAGGCTTTGTAACTCTACTCTCACTCACGAACCTTCTCATTTTACTCGACCGAGCCGAACTCGAATATATTTAGCTTTAGATTTCCAGTTCAGCAAAGCGGTATTATATTAGAAGCAACTGCCGCTGAAATTCATATATGCAGGAAGCAATTGTGGTTCTAGGGGCCGGGTACGGTGGCATCACCGCTACTTTGAGGCTGGCTAAGCTTTTTAGAAAGCTATCTGACTATCAGATTCACCTAGTCGACCGCCACCCCTATCATCTCTTGGAAACCCGCCTGCACCAAGCCGCAGCCAGGAGAGCAGAGGTTACGGTTCCAATCTTGGGTCTGCTCAAAAAGAGAAATGTCATCTTTCATCTGACCGAAATCCTCAAGATAGACTTGGAGAAGGGTAGGGTCATCTGCCCAGAGCAGGAGATTTCTTACCACTCTTTGGTAATCGCCTTAGGAAGCAAGACCGATTTTTACGACATCCCCGGATTAAAAGAATATGCCCTGGAGTTAAAAAGCTTAGAGGATACTTTGAAAATCAGGGATCAGATTGAGAGAATGTTTGCCAAAGCAGCCGGGATTTCTGACTCAAACCAAAGAAAGCCATATTTGACTTTTGTGGTCGGAGGGGGTGGGTTGACCGGGGTAGAGCTGGCGGCCGAGCTGTCTGAATTTATTGAGGAGTTATGCCGCAAGTACAAAACCGATCTCTCTGAGTGCAGTTTGATTTTAATTGAGGCCAGAAACACAATCTTGCCTAATCTGAAGGAAAATTTGATTCAGAGAACCAAGAAAGAGCTGGTTGAAAAAAAAGTGCAAATATTGGAATCGACTGAAGTGGTTCAGATGAAACCAGGAGAAGTCATCATCCAACCAGGCAATCCAATACTTACCCATACCCTGGTCTGGACCGGAGGCATAAGAATATCTAACATAATAAAAGCCAGCGGGTTGGAGACTGGGCCTCAAGGGAGGATCATCGTGGACGAATTTCTGCAGGTGAAGAATTTCCCCAGAGTTTACGCCATAGGAGACAACGCCTTAGCAATCAACCCGAAAACCGGTAGGCCAGTTCCGGCTGCAGCCCAGTTTGCCCTCCAGCAAGGTAGACTGGTGGCTAATAACATCTACCTGGAGGCTGGTGTCCAGAAAAGAAGGCCGTATAAGCCCAAAGTATTGGGGGAAGTGATCAGCCTGGGCCGGCATCTCTCTGTGGGGTGGCTGGCTCTGCCTGGTGAAAAAAGACTCGGGTTTGTTGGCTTCTTAGCCAGTCTGTTAAAGCGGGCCATTGCTGAGAGACACTTGCTCCTATTGTGGAAGGAGTCCCGCAACTGGTCCAGAGCCCAAAAGTATTGATTTTCCTTCATTGTTGCCTATATTAGTAGTGATTTGAGCCCTTTCAGAAAGCAGTAGAAATCAAGTCCAAGCCATGACAGAAGTTTCCAATTCAACCCCTTTACTTTTTACAGTCTCGGGATTGCGCGGGATAGTTGGCCAATCTTTTTTCCCAAGTACAGTGACCGAATATGCCTCTGCCTTTGGAACTTGGTGCAAGAGCGGCAGAGTTGTTCTGGCTAGGGATACAAGGGCTTCTGGTGAAATGCTTAAAATGGCTGTCTCCTCAGCCCTTTTGTCAGCTGGCTGTGAAGTGATTGATATAGGCATAACTCCTACTCCGACAGTTGGCTTGGCGGTTACTGACCTTAAAGCCAAAGGTGGCATAACTGTCACAGCCAGCCATAATCCCATCCAGTGGAACGCCTTGAAGTTTTTCAATCACAATGGGCGCTATTTAAGCTCGGCAGAAATAGAAGCGATCAGGCGGCTGGTCGAGAAGAAGAACTTCAAGTATAAAGATTCGAGCGGCTTGGGGAGTATTAGAGTAGATAACTCTCAGATAAAGAAACACATCGCTAAGATCTTAAAGCTGAAACTGGTCCTGGTGGAGAAAATAAAAAGAACCGGATTAAAAGTAGCAATCGATGCCTGCAATGGAGCTGGGTTTCAAGCTGCTCCTGAGCTATTACGAGCTCTGGGCTGTAGAATAGTCGAAGTGAGTTGTGACAACACCGGTACTTTCCCGCGGGGACCTGAGCCGGTCGCCAAAAACTTAAAAGAGCTTGAAAATAAAGTGAAAAAAACCAGAGCCGATATCGGCTTTGCCTTAGATCCGGACGCTGACCGGCTGGCCATTATCTCTGAGATGGGCCGAGCAATTGGAGAGGAGTATACCCTGGCCTTGGCGGTTGACTATGTTCTGAGCCGAAAACCTGGCAAAGTAGTGGTCAACTTGTCCACTTCACGGATGGTGGAAGAAATTGCCAGAAGACACGGTTGCAGGATTGAGAAAACCAAGGTCGGGGAGGCCAATGTCTCTCTTAAGTTAGAACAAGTCAAAGGGTTAATCGGCGGGGAAGGAAACGGAGGGGTGATTTTGCCGGAGCTGCATTACACCCGGGATGGTTTGCTTGCCATGGCTTTGATATTAAGCTATATGGCAGAGAGTGGAGAAACTATAACAAGCTTGATTGCAGAAATTCCGAAGTATTACATAGTGAAGCAAGTCCTAACAGTTGAGGGTAACTGGGAGAGTAAACTTGGAAACCTTAAGTCTAGATTCGCAGGCGCCAGAGCTACTACTCTGGACGGAGTCAGATTCGATTTCACAGACAGCTGGTTACATTTGCGCCAGTCTAATACCGAGCCGGTCGTGCGTATAATAGCTGAAGCCAAAAGTAGACAAGCGGCTTCGGCCTTAGTCCGGCAAGCTTTAAGAACACTCAAAACCAGCTAATTTGGAGGCAGTATGTGCGGCATAGTAGGATACGTAGGCTACCAACCGGCAGTCCCCATCCTGATGGAGGGATTAAGAAGGCTGGAGTACCGGGGTTATGACTCAGCCGGATTGGCGGTCCTGGAAAAAAAAGGACTGATCTTTGAGAAGGCCGCTGGAAGAATAGATGTTTTGCAGGGTCTGATTAAGGGCAAAAACTTTTCCTCCACCATTGGAATTGCTCATACCCGCTGGGCTACTCACGGAGAGCCGACAGACCAGAATGCCCACCCGCATGTGGACTGCTCCGGTGATATTGCGGTAGTCCACAATGGCATCATTGAGAACTTCGCCAGCTTAAAAGAAGTCCTGGAAAAAAAGGGGCATAAATTCACTACTCAGACCGACACCGAAGTTTTGGCGCATTTGATTGAAGAATCTTACGAGGGAAACCTGGTAGAAGCAGTCCGGGCGGCCTTGAGTCTGGTTGAAGGAACTTATGGCATTGCGGTCCTAAGTCAGAAAGATCCAAAGGAGCTGGTAGTGGCCCGGATGGGAAGCCCTTTGGTGGTAGGGACCGGTAAGAATGAAAACTTTGTGGCCTCGGATGTCTCTGCTATCCTAAGGCACACCAATCAGGTGATTTACTTAGAAGACCGGGAATTGGCAGTGGTTACAGCCCAGGGGTATAACATAACTACCATCGAGAATCTGAAAGTTACTCCCCGGGTGCAGGAAATCTCTTGGACTTTGGATATGATCGAAAAGCACGGCTTCCCCCACTTTATGCTCAAAGAAATTCACGAGCAGGCCACCACCATCCGCAATGCCATGCGGGGGAGATTAGATTATGAGGAGGGGACCGCCCGCTTAGGAGGCCTTAGCCCGCATTACGAGGAGCTGCAGAAAATTGAGCGGATCATTTTTTTGGCCTGCGGCACTTCCTGGCATGCCGGTTTGATTGGAGAGTATCTGATTGAGGAGCAGGCCGGAATCTCAGTGGAAGTAGAATACGCCTCCGAATTCCGCTACCGCAATCCCATTATCCCGGACAAGACTTTAGTGATTGCCATCAGCCAGTCCGGGGAGACCCTCGACACCCTTTCGGCCATGCGGGAAGCCAAAAGAAAAGGGGCCACGGTCATGGCGATCTGCAACGTGGTGGGGAGCACCATTGCCAGAGAATCAAATGGCGGGGTCTATACCCATGCCGGACCAGAGATCGGGGTGGCTTCTACCAAAGCCTTCACCGCCCAGATTGCTGTGCTTTCTCTTTTAACCCTGCTCTTGGCCAGGATGCGCACCATGTCAGTGGAAAAAGGCAAAGAGATCATCGACCATCTGGTAAAGATACCCTACCAGGTTGAACAGATTCTGGCCAGCGAAGAAGAACTCAAACAAATCGCGAGCCGCTTCTATCAGAAGAACAATTTCTTGTACCTGGGCCGAGGGATCAACTTCCCCATAGCCTTGGAGGGAGCCTTAAAACTCAAAGAGATTTCCTATATCCATGCCGAAGGCTATCCAGCCGCCGAGATGAAGCACGGCCCGATTGCCTTAATTGACGAGAATATGCCGGTGGTGGTGCTGGCTATTAAGGACGCTATCTATGACAAGGTGCTTCACAGCATTGAAGAGATCAGAGCCAGGAGGGGCCGGGTCATCGCCATTGCCACTGAGGGGGATACTAAGGTGGCTGAAAAAGTGGAGCATGTGATCTATATTCCCCAGACCGCGGATATGCTCACCCCGCTTCTGTCGATTATTCCTTTGCAGCTATTGGCTTATCATATGGCGGTCTTAAGGGGCTGCGATGTGGACCGGCCCAGGAATCTGGCTAAGAGCGTGACAGTGGAGTAAATATCCAGGTGAGAGCCCCCATCAGCTGGTTGCTAACCCCTAAGTTGGGAAATAGCTGGTTTGCTGACGGGGCTCTCCCTTTTGATTAGTTCACTCAGATTGGACTTTTCTTTTTTTTAATTTAGTTATCCACCCGTCGACTACAGACTTGACATACTCCAAATCATCTAAGTCAATATCCTCAGGTATAATGACCACCAGTTTATCACCACCAATGACTTCTGCCTTATAGGTCGATGTCTTTGTTTTCCCGGCTGATTGTACCTCAGTTGGTTCCGTAATAAAACTCGGAGTATCCTTAGGTGACGAAAGTGCCTCTAGAGATTCAACTTGTATTTCCGGCTCGTAAACAGATAAGTCTGCATATTCAAGAGGGATAGTTTTCCTCCCTCCAGATAGCTTGAAAATACCAGCTTCATTGGCTGATTCTATAAAGCTCTCCACCCAGAGCTCTGCTTCGCCTTTGGATAGATTTAAGTCTCTCTCTATCCTAGCAGTCATAAACGGTGGTTCTGGCAGGATTCCACCTTTGAAGAGGTCACATATCCTCTTATATCCTTCGATTTCCAAAAAAGCTTTTATCATCTTGATCTTTTTTTCGCCCGGGCTCGTTGGCCTGCAAATAGAAAGTGCAAGACTAGTCAGCTTTATGTTTCCACTCTCCACCGTTACAAAACCGAACTCTTTAAGTGAAGCAACACCCATGATGAATGTGGAACTTTTTTCAGTCGATTTCATCAACCCTGCCAGGGCTGATTTAACGATAGTTCCTCCCGACTTATCATAAATCTGCCTAATTAGGTCAAGGCAGCGCTTTATGTCGAAATAGGGAGGTGTATTTCTTCTTGTTCGTTTCATAAGTAATCGCTCCTTTCTTCTGTTTACTATTAAATGTGGTCGATAACATCTCAGATAATTATAGATAATTATTGGACAGCTGTCAACATATTTTATCTGTTATTTTTAGATTTTCGGCAACCCCAAGCATTACTTGTAGTTACAATTACGATTAGACGCATTTTTGTAGTCTGCTCAATCTCTTCTGCAACTTTCTAATCTTTATCTGCAAAGCGGTTCGACACTTACAGGGTTACTTGACACCTTAAACGCTACACTCTATTATAGGACTCGCTGAAATCTTACTGTTTACACTGAAGGATAGAAATGCACAAACTCTGGGCTCCCTGGAGAGAAAATTTCATCTGGGGTAAAAAGGAAAAAGGGTGTATATTCTGCAATAGGCTGAAAGCCAAAAGAGATTCTGATAATTACATTCTGCGACGCGGGAAAACTTGCTTTGTCATCCTAAATCTCTATCCTTACAACACCGGCCACTTAATGGTCGTCCCCAACCGGCACGTTGCGAATTTGGAAGACTTAAGCCCGGCTGAAGCCCAGGAAATAATGACGATTTCGTCCCAGTCAGTGATAGCTCTCAAAAAAGCCCTGAAACCGGAAGGGTTCAATCTGGGAATGAACTTAGAGAGGGCAGCCGGGGCCGGGATAAAAGACCATATTCATATCCATATCGTCCCCCGCTGGAACGGGGACACCAACTTTATGCCGGTTCTAAGCCAGACCAAGGTGCTCTCCTTGAGCCTGCAGTCGGTTTACCGCAAGCTTAAGAAGGCTTTCAGATGAGAATCCCCAAGAAAAAAGAGCTTTTACGGCTTCAGACCAAATACCGAACTGATAAAAAAATTGGCGAAGCCTTAGGAGGTGTGCCGGCCCACCTAGTGGCCTATTGGAGAAAGAAGAAAAGGATCCCCGCCTGCGATTTGCCCAAATATGGTCTCAAACAAATCAAAGCCCTGTGGGAGACCTGGGGATCTGACAAGCAAGCTGCGGCTCAGCTAGCAATTACTCCGGCTGCTTTCTACAAGTGGCGGCAGAAGTACCGAATAAAAGAAAAACCCCGCATCCTAAGATTTAATCAACTGCAGCTTAATTTATTTGCAGAAAGTAAACCTGCCCGCAGCAATTATTATCAGAGCTTGGTGGAGAAAATCGCCAGCTTAAAGCTGGAGCAAAAAGGGGCCATGGCTGGAGAGAAATACCGGCTGGAGCCCAATCTGGTGGTCTTAAACTCTGAGTGGGAGAAGCTCATCCAGGCCTGTGAGAGTTTAGGTGTAAAGAGAGTAAAGCGGGTTGAGCGGGTCTGGGCCGTGCTGCCGGCTTTTGGACCAAGCCGGGATGGTTCTTCTGAACTCCTCCAAAATATTAAAGGCTTTCTCAAACAGTACCAAATTAAAAATCAGTTTTCCTCAAGAGAGGGAGACTCTCTGCAGGTTCTATGGGAGAAGTCTCTGATACCCCCTCTGGGACTGGCAGTGGGGCCAGACCGGTCAATCCAGGCCGCCGGCTTTATCGGTTGCTGGGGACAGAATTTGGATCCCTCTGATTTAGCCCAGTTTCTAGAGGAGGGGAAACTTAACTTAGAAGTTCCTGCCACCCTTCAAATCCAACTGCAGGGAGAGATTAGTCCGGCTATTTTTGCTTCTGATATCTACTCTTTTTTGAGAAGACAGATCGAGCCGGGCTTGCTTCAGGACAAAATGATTGAACTCTGCGGCCCGGCTTTAGGCCAGCTCTCTTTATCTCAGAGAATGGCTTTAGCTCTGTTGTGGACCCAAGCCCCCATCAGGGGGGTTCTATTGGAAGTTGACCAGCTAGTTCGCAAGAATATTTTGTCCCGTCTGAAAAAATCTGTCCCTTTGACCAGTGGGGATGAGCAGGCGGTCTACTTTGAGAAGTTGGAATTTGACTTAACCCTCTTAGAGCCGCAGGTCAGTTATCTGCCTCCGGTCAATAAAGTCGTCCCCATCCGCCAGCAGAAAAAAAAGCCGGTTCACCAAATAATCCTGGGGGCCGGATTTCACGGCCGGCTCGAAGAGCTGGAGGTGGCTGCCCGGATCCTGTCTGGCAGGAAAATTCATCCAGAAGTGCAGCTTTTTATAGTCCCTTCCAGCCGGGCTATTTTCTTATCTGCGCTTAAGAAGGGGTACATCCGCGCCTTATTAGAGGCCGGCGCTATAATCTGCGATCCGGGGATGGCCAACTGGGAAAACCAGCTGGCTTCCTCTGGCCCGATTCTGACCACCGGCCGCCTGAACTCCAACCACAGCGACATCTTCCAGCCCCAGGAAATAATCTTTGCCAACCCGGCCACAGCCGCTGCTTCTGCCTTAAAAGGTGAGATAACCGATCCGCGGGATTATTTATAAGAGGTGAGCTTTTCTGGCCTGACCATCAAAAAGGGGGACTTACTTGAACTGGTGATTGAATCCCTGGCTTCCGGGGGTCAGGGCCTGGCCCGGCTCAATAGTCTGGTAATCTTTGTCAGAGATGCCCTGCCAGGAGACAAGGTCAAGGCTAAAATCGTCAAAACTAAGTCGAGTTTTGCAGAAGCCGAGCTAATTGATTTAATACAGGCCTCACCTGATAGGGTCACTCCTAGATGCTCTCATTTCGGGACCTGTGGCGGCTGCCAGTGGCAGAATCTGGACTATCTCCGGCAGCTGGAATATAAGACTCTACAGGTAAAAGAGGCCTTGGAGCACATAGCTGGATTTGCCGCTTCCCCCTTGCTGCCTGCCCTTCCGGCCCAAGAAATTTATTTTTACCGCAACAAGATGGAGTTTTCCTTTTCATCTGACTTGGAAGGAAGACTAATCTTAGGACTCCATCTGGCCGGAAGGTTTGATCAGGTCTTTGACCTAGAGGCTTGTTTTTTACAGTCGGAAATCTCCAATCAGATTGTCCAGAGGGTGAAAACTTTCTGCCGAGAAAAGAGATTATCTGTCTACGATCTTAAAAGTTACACCGGATTATTAAGATTTCTGGTTATTAAGCAGGCTCATAATAGCGGAGAAGTGATGGTCAATATAGTCACCCAGGCAGGGGATGCTTCTGAGCTAAAAATTCTAGCTGAAAAGCTGGTAAAGGAATTCCCGATGGTGAAATCTATGGTCAGAAACATAAACACCAAGAAAGCCCAGATTGCCATCGGGGAAAAAGAGGAGGTTTTGGCCGGCAGGTCATTTATAGTAGAGAGAATCGGGGCTTTTCAATTTCAAATTTCAGCCAACTCTTTCTTCCAGTCCAACAGTAGCCAAGCGGAAAAGCTATACTCTTTGGCCACTCGGTTTGCCCAACCCGGGCCGCAAGACACGGTTTTAGACCTCTATTCTGGCACTGGCACCATCTCCTTTTTCCTGGCTCAGAAAGCCGGTCGAATATTAGGGATAGAATCCAATCCTCAGACAGTCGAAGATGCCCAGAAAAATGCCCGCTTGAACCGAATTGAAAACTGTCACTTCATCTGCTCGGAGGCCAAAGACTACCTGGCTCTGGCTTTGCTCCGAAAGGAAGAGTTTAACGCCGTCCTAGTTGACCCGCCCCGCTCGGGATTGCATCCTCAAGTAATAGAAAATCTGATAAGATTAAGTCCGCCTAAAATTATCTATGTCTCCTGCAATCCGGCTACCTTGGCCCGGGATATGAAAATGCTCTGTGAGAGCGCCTATTCTCTGGAAAAAATCCAGCCCCTGGATATGTTTCCCCACACTTATCACATCGAAACAGTCAGCCAGCTTTTCAGGAGGACCTAACTGGTCAGCTTTGACTGGTCGGATTACAATTTCTTCACTGATATTATGTATCCTCCTAAGTCTAGCTCCTGGATATCGATTTTGACTATTCGGTCTATCCGGCCAGGGAGCTTCTTAAACAACCGAACCAGTCCTTCTTGCTCCTTTTCAATCTTTTTTCCCTTGTAGGCCAGAAAGTTAGCACCGCTTTTCAGAAACTGGTAGACTTCGGCCCAACTATTTGCCAAATCACCACTGGCCTTGGCCAAGGCCAGGTCAAAATAATTAGTATACCGAACCGGTAACTTCTGGGCTCTATCCCCCCATAAGAAGACTTTTGTCAACTGCAATTGCTCGATTACATCCTGCAGATAGGCTGACTTTTTTTGCTTGGATTCGGTCAGTACTATTTCCAGATCCGGGCGAACTATTTTGAGCGGTACCGCTGGAAATCCAGCCCCGGAGCCTAAGTCCAAGACTCTGTTCGCTGAAGGAATTTCAAAATAAACTAGCAATAAAAGTGAGTCAATAATCTGCCGGGCCAGGCGGACAGAATCGGAGTCCTTCTTGGAGACCAGATGAATCCTCTGATTCCATTCCAAAAGGATCTGGGCAAACCCATAAAGCTTATTCAGCCCAATCTCATCAAGTTTGAGATTTAACTGGCTGGCCTGAAATCTGAGGAGGCCAAAGAATTCAGAATCAGTCATACATTAAAAATATAACTCTACCGAATCAGCGTTACAAGTTGTTCGATCTCTGGGCAGGTTAGTCTATGCCAAGGCAAGTTATTCTCTAAGCCTGGAGTTTTTTTCGCCAACAAAATCAATCAAAAAGCCGACCGGCCAGAGCGTATTACTCTTAAAGCTTGACGAGTCTATATTAAACTCTCAAAGTGAGAAAGCTTAATTGGTTTTTGCGAGCGGTTTGGCTATTCTCCCTATTGGCCTTAAGCTGTAATATGCAGGACAAATCCCAAGCTAAAGAAAACAACCCGGTCTTAAAACCGGAAAAGAAATACTCCAACCGACTCAAAGACCAGAAGTCCCCCTATCTTTTGCAGCATGCCAATAATCCGGTAGACTGGTATCCCTGGGGAGACCAGGCCTTCCAGAAAGCCAGAAAGGAAAACCGGCCGGTCTTTCTATCCATCGGCTACTCCACCTGTCACTGGTGCCATGTTATGGAAGAGGAGTCTTTTGAGAACCTAGAGATTGCGGAACTTTTGAACCGACATTTTGTCTCTATCAAGGTGGACCGGGAAGAAAGACCTGATCTGGACAATATCTATATGCAATCAGTCATGGCCATGACCGGCAGCGGAGGCTGGCCCCTCTCACTCTTCTTGACCCCGGAGGGGAAGCCTTTTTATGGGGGGACTTATTTCCCTCCCAAGGACAAATACGGCCGGCCCGGGTTTAAGAGCCTGCTTTTGGCAATAGCAGACGCCTGGAAATATAAGCAGGCCGAGATTCTGGGGGCCATCACAGAAGTCCAGCAACGTCTGGATTTACAGATAAGGGGGATTCGTCCCGGCCAGATAAGTGAATCAATTCTAAAATCGGCCTTTCAAAATTTCTCTTCCAGATACGATTCTACCTACGGAGGGTTCGGCCAGGCCCCTAAGTTTCCCATGGCCCACAGCCTCTCTTTTCTTTTAGCCTACTGGTATCGCGATGATGAAAATCAGGCCTTAGAAATGGCAGAAAAGACCCTCCAGAAAATGGCCTGGGGCGGTATGTATGACCACCTGGGGGGCGGATTTCACCGCTACTCCACGGACCAGTCTTGGCTGGTCCCCCACTTCGAGAAAATGCTCTACGACCAGGCCATCTTGTCTAAGGCTTATTTGGAGGCTTATCAGGTTACCAAAAACGAGTTTTATTCCCAGGTGGCCAGAGAAATCTTTGAGTATGTGGAAAGGGATATGACCCATCCAGAAGGAGGGTTTTATTCTGCCCAGGACGCTGATAGTGAAGGCAAAGAAGGAAAATTCTACGTTTGGAAACCAGAAGAAATAAAGAAAATCTTGGGAGAAAAAGATGCCCGGCTTTTCTGCGAAATCTTTGACATAACCAAGACCGGAAATTTTGAAGAGGGAGAAAGTATCCTGCATCTGGAGAAACCCCAAAAGCTTTTGGCCAAACTTCACAACCTGAGCCAACAGGAGTTAAAAGAGTTTTTGAAGAGCGCCAAGGCTAAGCTATATCAAGAGCGGGAAGGGCGAATCCACCCACACACAGATGACAAGATCTTGACTGACTGGAACGCTCTGATGATAGCCTCTTTAGCTTATGGATACCAGGTCCTGGGGGAGGAAAAATATCTACAGGCAGCCGAGCGCTCAGCCGGCTTCATTTTGAAAAATCTAGAGCATAATGGCCGGTTACTGAAGCACTACCGCGGAGGAGCATCCAAAGTGCCGGGCTATTTGGATGACTACGCCTTCTTTATCCACGGCTTGATTGAATTATACCAAGCCTCCTTTGATCCTGACTGGCTAAAAGAAGCAGTCTGCTTGACAGAGGAGATGCTGAAGCTTTTCTGGGATGACCAAAATAGCGGCTTTTTCTTCTCCGGGAAAGACAGTGAAAGACTGATCAGCCGGACCAAAGAAATCTATGACGGAGCCATCCCCTCTGGCAATTCGGTGGCAATTTATGACCTGCTCCGCCTAGGCAAGCTGACGATGAAGCAGGAGTATATCGACCGGGCTGAACAGGCTCTGAAAAGCTTTGCCGGCACCATCTCTTCTAACCCTTCCGCTTACAGCCAGATGTTAATAGCGTTGGATTTCTATTTGGGCCCGACCAAAGAGGTTGTGATTGCCGGAGATTCAAAACAGACCCACAAGATGATAGAAAGGGTGAACAGCCACTATCTCCCCAGAAAAGTTATCCTTTTTAATCCTGCCGGTGAGGCTGGCAAAAGAATTCAAAGCCTAGTGTCGTTTCTGCAAACGATGCCGGCCAAAGATGGGGATCCCACTGCCTACGTCTGCGAAAACTTCATCTGTCAGTTGCCTACCAAGGACTTAACAAAACTCGACCAGCTCCTTTTGACTGAGCCATGAGCTTATCTGGCATATCATTGTACGACTTTAAGCGATTTATTTGAGGCTTAGCTAAAATTCTTCTTGACAAATTGGTCGCCTATCCGCAGTATATATCAGATTATAAGGTCTGTTATTCTTATAGGTGATGCTCTACTCTAAAGGAACCGAATACGCCATCCGCTCCCTAGCCTGGATGGCCAAAGAAAACGGCCAAAAGGCTATGCGGGTGGAGGACATAGCCAGTCTAGCCCAGGTGCCGGCCCCCTTTCTGGCTAAGACCTTTCAGAGATTGGCCAAAGACGGGATCCTCTCCTCCCTTAAGGGGCCATCGGGCGGCTATATCTTGGCCCGGCTCCCCTCTCAGCTTTCGCTATTGGATATAGTCACCTCCATCGATGGGCTGTATGACTTGGAGGGGTGTATCTTAGGCCAGGGG
>Ga0209521_10002530_pt1 | contig 14946 bp, 12 predicted proteins | sample Rifsed19ft4_FD_184016 | JGI IMG/M metagenome (GOLD analysis project Ga0209521, IMG submission 184016) | Soil microbial communities from Rifle, Colorado, USA - sediment 19ft 4 (version 2) | ecosystem: Environmental > Terrestrial > Deep subsurface > Rock core/Sediment | place: Rifle, Colorado...
TTTCGCCACGCCCCCCCACCGCGCCCCGACCCACGCCGAGAAGGGGGAGCCAGGCGAATCACACTGGCTCGACCTGGAACTGAAGCTGATCGCCGACATCGGCCTGGTGGGTGCCCCGAACGCGGGGAAGTCGACCCTGCTGGCCGCGCTCACCGCTGCCACCCCGAAGGTCGGCGCCTATGCCTTCACCACGGTCAGCCCGAACCTGGGGGTGATCGCGCTCGACGACGAGCGAGCGGCGGTGATCGCTGACCTGCCCGGCCTGATCGAGGGAGCCTCGGAGGGCCGAGGCCTGGGTCACGGATTCCTGCGCCACGCGGAACGAACCCGCGTGCTGGTCGCGGTCGTGAACGGCGCCGAGGCCGATCCGGCCGCCGAATGGCGCCAGGTCGCCGAGGAGCTCGGCGAGCACGACCCCGCGTTGCTGGAGCGACCGATGCCGATGGTGGTCACCAAGCAGGACATTCCTGCGGTCGCCGAGGCCTGGCCGTCGGTCCGCGCCGCGCTGCGGGCCGACGGATACGAGCCGATCGCCGTCTCGTCGCACGATGGCACCGGGCTCGATGAGTTGCGCCGGGCGATCGACCACGCCCTCGGGGACGCGGTGACCCAGGCTGCCGAGAACCCGCCGCCGGTCGAGATGCGGATCCACCGCTTCGACCCGCTCGAGTCGGGCTGGCAGGTGATCGCCGAGGACGGGGCGCTGCGCATCCTCGGCCGGCGGGTTGAGCGGACGGCGGCCCGGACCGATTTTGACAACGAAGAGTCGCGGGAGCGGTTCCAGCGCACGCTGGAGCGGATGGGGATCGACGCGGAGCTGCGCCGACATGGCGCGCACGCCGGCAGCATGGTGCGCATCGGGCCGACCGAGCTCGAGTGGGGGGACGACTGGTGAGCGCCGCCGCCCCCGTCCGCGTGTCAGCAAAGACGCCGGCGCGGAGCGCGTCGCGCCCGACCTCCGATCCGGCCGCTGGTCGACAGGAGACCGGCAGGACTCGGCGCATCGGTGTCCTCGGTGGCACCTTCGACCCGCCCCACGTCGGGCACCTGTGGCTTGCCACGCTGGCCGCCGACGAGCTCGACCTCGACCGGGTGCTGCTCATGCCCGCAGCGCAGCCTCCGCACAAAGGTGCCCGGCGAATCAGCAACGCCGCGGATCGGGTGTTGATGACGCGCCTGGCCACCTCTGGAGACCCGCTCCTCGAGGTGTCGCTGATCGAGATGGAGCGGCCCGGTCCCTCGTACACCGTGGACTCAGTCGCCGAGCTTCAGGCTACCTACGGCGCGGAGGTGCAGCTGGTGCTGATCATGGCCGCCGACCAGCTGGTCGCGATCGACACCTGGCGCGAGCCGGACCGCCTGCTGGATCTCGCCGAGTGGGCGGTCGGGCGGCGGCCCGGTACGCCGCTCCCTGAACGTCGCTCCCTGGTCGAGCGTTTCGGTGCGGCCGCCCGCCGGATTCACCTGCTCAGCGGTCCGTCGCTCGACGTCAGCAGCTCCGCCATCAGGCGCCGCGTGGCGTCGGGGCGCTCCATCCGCTACCTTGTGCCGAGGGCCGTGGAGGAGTTCGTTGGGGACCGCGGCCTGTACCGCCGCTCGGAGCGTTCGTGACGCGCCGACCGGGCAGGTTGACCAAGCAGGCGGAGGACGATCTGGCAGCGAGCGGAGATGCGCAACAGGCGGCACAGGCGGAACCGGTGGTTGAGCCCACGCCCGCGATTGAGCCGGCCGACCTCGCGCATCGGATCGTCGAGCTCGCCAGCGATCGAAAGGCGGTCGACGTCGTGATGTTGCGCACCGCCGAGGTGACGACCATGGCCGACTACTTCGTCATCTGCAGCGGCCGCACCGACCGGCAGGTCCAGCTGCTGGCCAACGCGATTGTCGGGGCACTCCGCGACGATGGGATCCGTGCGCTCGGCGCGGAGGGAAAGGGCGCCGCGCGCTGGGTGCTCCTCGACTACGGCAGCGTCATCGTGCACGTCTTTGCCCCCGAAGAGCGCGAGTTCTACGGGCTGGAGCGGCTGTGGAGCAACGCCACGCAGGTGGTCCGCGTCGTCTGACGCCCTCCATGCCGGCGCCGCGGGACGACCTCGGGGTACTGCCCGGGTACCAGTCGGGGGTACCCCGTCCTCCTATTGAGGTGGTGGGGTCGTCATCCCATCCTCGGCGCATGGCCGAGTTCATCGACAGCTTTGCATCCGATCCTGAGCCCGATACCGATCGTCGGTTGAGGCCCGCACCGTATCGTCCCGCCGCGCCCGCCACCGAGACCATGGCGGCGGCCGGCGAGCGGTCGTCCTGCCAATTCTGCGGCGGGAACCTGCTGACGAGCGTCTTCGACACGACCTTCCGCGAAGGCGGATCCGATGAGCGGCTCTTCTTCGCGATCCCCGCTGCCCTGTGCATCCCGTGCCGCCAGCTCTACGTGGACCGGCAACTGATCGGGATCCTGGGCCTTGGCGATTCGCAGTGCACCTTCGCCATCCAGAGCGACCGGGTCCTGCGGGCGGGCGCCGCCTAGATCGATTCAGCCGCTGGTTCGGCGCGTGGCGAGCAGATGCTCACCGATCCACGCGACCAGGGCAGGCTCCTCGGCCATGGCGTTCGACTTGATCGCCAGGTCCGCCTCGAACAGGCCTCGCAGCATCGCCTCCAGCTCAGCCGCGGAGTAGCGTCCGGCGGCCTCGACAATGTGGCTCGCCATCCGTGCGTTGCCGCGTGCGACGCGGCGCGTCAGTTCGGCCGCCGGCGCTCGGGCCGCCACCAGGTCGCGAGCCACGATCAGGTCGGCGACGCGTCCCGCCAGCGCGGCCATGATCCGCAGCACCGGCTGGCCCTCGGCGATCGCCCGCTCGACCGCCTTTGCGGCCGCGTCCGGCTCGCGCCGGTCGATGGCGTTGGTGATGGCGAACAGGCTCGCCGGCTTGGTGTCGGTGACGAGCGCCTCGACGTCGGCAGCGGTCACCTGCCTCGCCAGGGCATAGGTCGCCAGCTTGCGCAGCTCGCTGTCAGCGACCCGGGTCTGCTCGCCCCGCTCGATGTCGCTCTCCCAGGCCGCGCCGCCCACCCGTTCGGCCAGCAGCGCCGCGGCGCGCGGCTCGATCTCGATGCCGAGCCGGCCGGCCTGCGCACGAATCCACCCGCCCATCTCTGCTCGGCGAGGCGCAATCCGTTCTTCGACCGTGCCGCCACGCGCGATGACCGCGTCGGCGAGGCGCTTCAGCAGGGCGGGCGGCCTCGCTGCGTCCCGCGAGGGCCGGAGCTCGGCGAGCGCCAGCGCACCGCCATCCGGCAGCGACTCGACCAGCGAGAGGAGCTTGTCCGATGCGGCGGTTGAGCGGCCCGCGGCGCGCAGCGGCTGCCGCAGGATCGCGAGTCGCGCCCCGAACAGGCCGACCGAGGCCGATTCCAGCCGCGCCCGGTCGATCGCCGGCTCGTCGGGCGTTCGCTCAGCGACGATTTCGGCGCGATCGACGACGCCCGATCGTTCGGCGAAGGCCGCCAGCGTCTGGTCGATGCCAAACGAGTCGTCCCCGTGGACGAGAAGCAGCGACGCGGTCATCAGGCGGCGCCCGCCGTCCAGGCGGCACGCAGGCGCGCCACGAGGTCGTTGACGCTCATCCCCGCCGCCGCGGCGAGGACCGCTTCGAGGGCATGCGCCGGCGCCCGCGCCGCATCGAGCGATGCGCGGTACTGCGGGTAGCGACGGGCCTGTTCGTCGATACGCTCGTCGATGGTCACGAACTCCTGCGCGACGTGGCGGTCAGCGACCGAGACCGCCACCGATGCCCAGCCGCTCGGGAAGCGCGCCGCGTCGTGCAGGCAGGTGACCGGGTGCGAGGCGACCGGCGCCGCCAGCTCGCCCCAGCCGCGCTCGGTCAGCCATGCAGCGGCAAGCGTGCCGTGCTCCGCGCCAGATTCCCGTGTGACCGGCTTGTCGATGTCGTGCAGCAGGGCGGCGACCTCGACGAGGTGCGGATCCACGTCCACGCCGGCCGCCACCAGCCCGCGCGCCGCCTCGGCCGCCACGCGGCTGACGCCCCGGGCATGGACCACGATCCCGCCCGGCAGGTCGAACGACTCGAGGAACTCCGCGGCCTCGGCACGGGTGGGCACAGCCATGCACCGATCCTACCCGCTGGGCGTCACGCCGGGCCTAGCGTTGGCGGCTTCGATGTCTTCGGCGCGACTACGATCCCGCGAAGCGATGGCGCCGAGAATGATAACCGCGAGCTGTCCGGCAGAGAAACTGGCCAGAACGAGCCCTGGCATGCTGAACGAACCGTCAGAAAGACCGCCAGCAATGTTGTGGGCGGCGAGCGCGCCTCCGGCGAGCGCCGACAAGAAGCAGCATCCGGAACGGCGTTCCGGATGCACTCGTAGCGGCCTCGCGAACGGCGAGCACCACTCCGCTGAAGGCGATGAGCACCAACTAGGCAAAGGGGCTGATGCCGAGGGCGTCGACCTCCAGGTATCCGTATGTCGCCTCGCCCCACCAGCGCAAGAGTATCCACCAAAACGGAATGGAGAGCCAGAGCGCCGCTCCAAGCAGACCCGGTCGCCAGATGACAGCCACGGGCCGATACTACCCGGTGTGCTGGCTACTGGTGGCCGGACGCGACCGGCAGCAGCCCTGACCGAGCCGGTGCGCCGCCAGGCCCCCGCTCCGGCGGCCGTCTGCACCCGGTACGAGGTCCCGTCGCTGACCACCTCCACGTTCCCCTCGAGATCGGTCCGGTGCACCTCCAGCCCGCCGACCGCGGCAAGGTGCTCAAGCGTCGCGGCATGTGGGTGGCCGTAGTCGTTGTCGGCGCCGACCGAGATCAGCGCCACCCCCGGTTGCAGGGCCGCCAGAAAGGCCTCGCCGGTGCTCGAGGTCGACCCGTGGTGGCCGACCTTCAGCAGGTCGACGGCGCCGACCGCCCCGCGCGCCAGGAGCATCTCCTCGACGGGCATCTCGGCGTCGCCGGTGAGCAGTGCGCTGAAACGGCCACTGCGGAGCTCCGCCACGACCGATCCGTTGTTGATGTCCCCATCCGGGAGCGCCGCGGCCGCGTCCGCCGACGATGGGTACACGATCGACAGCCTACTGACCGGGTCGAGGCGCAGGAGTTGCCCGGCGCGCGCCAGGGCGTGGGTGGCGTCGGGCTCGGCGCGTGCCAGCGAGACGAATCGGTCGTAGGTGGGGTTCGGGTACTCGTGCCCCGGCTCCAGGATGAGGCCGACCCGATATCGCTCGAGGACCGCCACCAGGCCCGCGACGTGGTCCTCGTGCGGGTGGGTGAGCAGCACGACGTCGATTCGTCGCTGCCACCAGGGCAGCCGCTCGCCCAACCGACGCAGCAGCAGCTCCGGGTCGGGACCGCCATCGACCAGCAGGGTCGCCCCCGATGGAGCGCGCACCAGGATCGCGTCACCCTGGCCGATATCGAGCGCGATGACATGGAGCCGCCCGTCCGGCAGCCCGATGAGCGCCGTGACCGCGAGCAGGGTTCCGAGGGCTCCGACACCGACCGCGGGGCGCGCGATCTGGGTCGCGGCGGTGGCGAGAGCGACTCGAAGTCGGTGGAGCGACGCGCCCCGCCCTCCTCGAGCCGAACGAGCTGGAATCGCGGGAACCGGACCCGCAGGAGCCTCCGGTTCGGATGACCCCATCCGTCGCGCTGCCCACCACAGGGCGGGATACCAGGCCCCGGCGAGCAGGGGTGGCGCGCTCAGGGGGATGGACGCCAGCGGAACCGCGGCAGCAACCTGTCCAGCCACGATCATTGCACGCAGGGTCAGCCACGCACCCCCGCCGGCGACAAACAGCGCCGCGTCGCTGATCAGCGGAATGTGGAGCACCGCATCGAGGGCGCCCAGCGGAGCGACGAGCGCGCAGGCCAGCATCACCAGCGGCACGATCGGGACGACGACGATGTTGGCCAGCGGCGACACCAGCGAGAGCCGCTCGAAGTTGCCGACCACGATCGGCAGGGTCGTCAGTTGCGCGGCGAGCGTGAGTGCCATCGGTTCGCGAACCCAGGCGGGCCAGCCTGCGAACCTCGTCTCGAGCGGTGCGGCGAACCAGATGAGGCCCGCGGTTGCCAGTCCGGACAACTGGAAGCCGACATCCCACAGGACCGAGGGCGCGGCCAGCAGCATGACCAGCGCCGCCAGCGCCAGCGCCGATGCCGCATGGGCGCGTGACCCGCCGAGGCGGGCGACCAGCATCGCGGCCGCCATCAGCGCGGCGCGCACCACCGATGGCGAGGCGCCGGTGAGCAGCACGTACCCGGTGACCGTTGCGCCGGCCGCAATGGCAGCCGAGAAGCGGCCGCCGCGTCGCCGCTCGAGCGGCCGTGCCGCCGCGGCCACCAGCGCAGCCACGATGGCGATATTCCAGCCCGAGATCGCGACCACGTGGGTCAGCCCCGCGACAGCGAAGGCGTCCTGGATCTGCGGCGCGATGCTGGACCGCACACCGAGCAGGATCCCGGCGCCGAGGGCCGCCTCCGGTTCGGGGATCACGGTGTTGAGACCGCGCAGCAGCGTCTGCCGCACCTCGGCGGCGAGCCGCGCCAGGTCGGCGCCCGATGCCGGCAGGACGCTCGCCGTGCGGGTACGCGCGATCCCGCCGATCCCCTGGCGGGCGAGATAGGCCGGGTAGTCGAAACCGTCGAACGCCTCGGGCGCCTCGACCGCCGCGCGAAAGACGACCGTGTCGGAGACGAGCGGCGCCACCGAGCGCGGCAGCCAGGCCAGCAGGCGGCCATCCACCGGCAAGGTCCGTCCATCGCCGGTCCGGACGACCACCCGGTCCAGGACGACCTGCTGTGTCCCCGCGCGCGGTCGCGGATCGTCGGTCACGCGACCGGCGATCTGGATCTCGCCACGGCCGACCAGCCCGGAGACGCTGCCCGCGCCCGATGGCATCGGCACCATCGCTCCTCGCCAGCCGCCGACCACCAGCCCAAGAGCAACGGCTGCCAATGGCACCGCCACCGCAGGTCTGCCGACGAGCAGCGCGGCCGCGGCAGTTCCGCCACCCACGACCATCAGGACCAACGCCGCCGAGCCGAGCCCGGCGTCGGCCAGCAGGATCCCGGCCGCTACACCGGCGAGTGTCGCGGGCAGCGCAAGGTGCATGAGGTCCCGGGGGCGCCCTAGCCCAGCGTGACGAGGTCGCGGACCTTCTCCAGCTGGGAGCTGGTCATCACCTTGCGGGTCACCAGCTCATCGAGCGAGCGGAACCGTTGCTCGGTACGGGCGGCGACGATCTTCTGCACCGTGACCGGCCCGACGCCGGGCAGGGCGTCCAGCGCTTCCGGCGTGGCGGTGTTCAGGTCCACCAGGCGTGGTCCGCCACCGCCGTCCGTGCCCACCGAGCTTTCTGGGCCGGAAGCGCCGAGCATGGGGACGAATATCTGCTGGCCATCGCCGACGAACGCCGCGAGGTTAACGCCCGCCGCGGCAGCGACGAGGTCCGCGTCTCGCGAGTAGCCGCCCGCCACGCGGATGGCGTCGGCGACCCGGGAGCCGCCAGGCAGCTCCACGATGCCGGGCCGCAGCACGCCGCCCTCGACGTCCACCACGACCGTCCCCGGCGGGGCACTGCTCGGGGCGGCCGATGCCGAGCCGAACGGATCGAACGGAGCAACGGTCGGCTCCGCCGGCAGAACCGGTCCGAGGGCGAGCCACACCCCCAGACCCATGACGGCCAACGCCGCCGCCAGGGTGCCGATGGCGACACGGTCCAGCAGAGTCATGTCAGCCTCCCGCGCGGGAGGCGAGCGGGTCGATGGCCTGTCCGGGGCTCGGCGCCCGGGCACTCGACGCCGGGCCCCGGAAGCAGGAGACGAAGCCTAGGCGGAGGCTCCTTACAGACCGATTACCACCGGCTCACCGATGCCACGGGCCGCCGGGCGGCCATCGGTCAGTCGCCGGGCGTGACGATGTTCACCATCTTGCCGGGCACCTGGATCACCCGCTGCGGGGCGCGCCCAGCCAGGTAGCGCTGCACCGCGTCCGAGGCCAGGGCCAGCCGCTCGATCTCCTCGGCGGGCGTGCCCGGCGCCACCACCAGCTTGTCGCGCAGCTTGCCGTCGACCTGCACCGGCAGCTCGATCACCTCGGCCGCCGCCAGCGCCGGATCGAAGCCCGGCCACGGCTGCTGGTGGATCGAATACGGCCGGCCGCGTCGCGTCCACAGCTCCTCGGCGATGTGCGGCGCGATCGGCGCCAGCAGAAGCAGCAGCGTCTCGACCGTCTTGCCGTACGCATCGGTCCCGGCCAGGCCGTCGTCGCGAGCGCGACCGAGGGCGTTGGTCAGCTCCATCAGCTTGGAGAGGGCGGTGTTGAAGTGGAACGCCTCGTAGTCGATGCCCACATCGCGGATGGTCCGATGCGACAGCCGTCGCAACGGCTGCGCCGCGCCCTCGTCGGCGCCACCGGCCCCCGCAGCCTGGGCGACCGCCCAGACGCGCGACAGGAAGCGCTGGATCCCCTCGATGCCGGTCGGGTTCCAGGGGCCGCCCTGGTCCCACGGACCGATGAACATCAGGAAGCAGCGCACCGTGTCGCTGCCGTACCGCTCGACCAGCTCATCGGGGTTCACTACGTTGCCGCGCGACTTGCTCATGCGCTGGTGGTCGGCGCCCAGGATCTGGCCCTGGTTGCGCAGCGCGGTGAACGGCTCATCGAAGTCCAGGTGCCCCATGTCGCGCAGCGCCTTGACGAAGAAGCGCGAGTACATCAGGTGCAGCACGGCGTGCTCGGCGCCACCGGCGTACAGGTCGACCGGCATCCAGCGGCTGACGACCTCCGGATCCCAGGCCCGCGTCTCGTCGTGCGGCGAGCAGTAGCGCAGGAAATACCAGCTCGAATCGACGAAGGTGTCCATCGTGTCGGTCTCGCGCCGAGCGGCCGCACCGCACACCGGGCAGCTCGCCGCCAGGAACTCGGGGTGCGACTGGAGCGGGCTGACCCCGGTCGGCACGAAGTCCACGTCGCGCGGCAGGAGCACCGGCAGCTGGTCCTCGGGCACCGGCTGTGCCCCGTGCTCGTCGCAGTAGACGATCGGGATGGGCGCGCCCCAGTAGCGCTGCCGGCTGACCAGCCAGTCGCGGATCTTGTAGCTGACCGATGGTCCGCCCTGCCCTCGCTCGGCGAGGCGCGCGCTGATGGCCGCGATCCCCTCGGCGGCGCTCATCCCGCTGAACTCGCCCGACTCGATCAGCACCTCGTCATCGGTGTGCGGCAGGAACGCCTCGCCCTCGGTCCTTCCGCCGCCGCGCGGCGCCACGACGAAGCGGATCGGCAGCTCGTACCGGCGCGCGAAGTCGTAGTCGCGGTCGTCGTGAGCGGGCACGCCCATGATCGCGCCGGTCCCGTAGCCGGGCAGCACGTAGTCGGCGATCCAGATCGGGATCCGCTCGTTCGTCATCGGGTTGACCGCGTGGGCACCGATGAAGACGCCGTTCCGCTCACGCTCGGTGCTCATCCGCTCGATCTCGGTCTCGCGGCGGGCGGTGGCCACGTACGCCTCCACCTCGGCCGCGCGGTCAGGTGCGGTCAGCGCCGCCACCGCGGCATGCTCCGGGGCGAGCACCATGAAGGTCGCGCCGAAGATCGTGTCGGGCCGGGTGGTGAAGACGCGGATCGGCGCCACCCCATCGACCTCCGCCGCGAAGTCGATCTCGGCGCCCTGCGATCGGCCGATCCAGTTGGTCTGCATCAGGCGGATCGGCTCCGGCCAGTCGATCCCCGAAAAGTCGAGCAGCTCATCCGCGTAGCGGGTGATGCGGAAGAACCACTGCTCCAGGTCGCGCTTGATGACCGGGGTGCCGCAGCGCCAGCAGTGGCGATCGGTTCCCTCAACCTGCTCGCGGGCCAGCACGACCTGGTCCTTTGGGCACCAGTCGACCGGCGCCATCGCCCGATATGCCAGCCCGGCGCGGAAGAACTGCACGAACAGCCACTGCGTCCAGCGGTAGTACTCCGGGTCGCTGGTGACCACCTCGCGGGACCAGTCGTACATGTCGCCCATGCTCCGGAACTGGGCGCGCATCCGATCGATGTTGGCGTAGGTCCAGACCGCCGGATCCATGCCACGGTCGATCGCCGCGTTCTCGGCCGGCAGGCCGAACGAGTCAAAGCCCATCGGCAGCATCACGTTGTAGCCCTGCATGCGACGCATGCGCGCGACGGTGTCGGGGCCGGTCTGCGCATACCAGTGACCGATGTGCAGGTCGCCGGACGGGTACGGGTACATGGTCAGCAGGTAGAACTTGTCCCGCGTGTCGTCATCGCTCGCCCGATACAGCTCGTCGGCCTCCCAGCGGTCGCGCCAGGCACGCTCGTACGAGGTCGGGTTGAAGCGCTCGGTTCGCTCGTTCATGTGGGGGCCTCCTCGCCGGGGAACCAGGCCATCAACAGCTCGTCGCGATATTCCTCGGCCCCGTTGGCGCGGATCCGGTACTGGCGCCGACGCAGTCCCTCGCGGACGAAGCCGGCACGCTCGTAGACGGCGATCGCCCGCTCGTTGTCGGGGAAGACGGCCAGCGCCACCTTGACCAGGCCGCGTCCGCGGGCCCATGCCTGCGAGGCGGCCACCAGCGCCGATCCGATCCCCACCTCGCGCCAGCCGTCCGCCACGCAGATAGACAGCGTCCCGACGTGATCGGTCACCAGGTTGCGGTCCACGCTGACCATGACGTTGCCGACCGCCTCACCGTCGGCCTCGGCCACCAGCGACACGCCGTTCGCGTCACGGATCATCTCGCCGATGAAGAAGGCCTCCGACGGCTCGCTCACCGCCGATGGCGGCGTGATCAGCCAGCGTCCCTCTCGGCGGACCGCCGCGAACAGGTCAGCCAGCGCCCGCGCATCGGTCGGGCGGGCGGGGCGCAGCGTCCAGCGACGGCCATCGGAGGCCGTTCGCGCTTCGCTGCCGGTGATGGTCATGCTGGCCACGCGTTCCTCATCGGTATGACAAAGCCCCCGCCTCGTCAGGACGAAGGGGGGGCCTTCGCGGTACCACGCTGACTTGACCGACGTGCGGTGGTGGAGCTGGGGGGACTCGAACCCCCGACCCCCTGCATGCCATGCAGGTGCTCTCCCAACTGAGCTACAACCCCACGTCGGTCCACTCATCGGCGCGGATATCGGACGCCATCCCGGCCGGCTCACGCCGGCTGCTCGACAGGCGAGTTCAGCGTTCCTCGATCGCCGGCTTGCACCCTCCCGGCTCGCTGTGGACCGAGGGCAGCGCCTACTGCTCCCGCGTCAACGCGTTCGCCGGCGAGTATATCAGCCGCTCGGGACGGCCCTCAATCGGCCGGTTTCGCCGGCCCGGCTGTGACGGCAGCGCTCAGCCTGGCCAGGCTGGCATCGACGTCACGTTCCGCGGTGTCGGCCACGATTCCCTCCAGGGGAGCCATGAAGATGTTGTCGGCCTTGATCTCGGAGCGGAAGGTGAGCTGTGTCCCACCGTCCACCTCCGCGAGATCGAGCGAGCCCGTCACCGACATCCCGCTGGCGCTGGTGGCGATCACCAGGCGGCGATCAGGCACCGCCTCCAGGATCTTCGTATCGGCGGTAATGCGCTGGCCCATCACCTCCATCGTGATCCGCCCGGTGGAGCCGGCGACCGTCGGCGGCGGCGAGGTGCGGACCGAGGAGGTGACCCCGGTCTGCCACCGTGGCACGTTGGCCGGCTCGGTCAGGAAGGCGTAGATCTCGGCCGCGGGAGCGGCTATCCGGACGGTTCGTTCGACACGGCGCATGCCCCATACGGTAGTCGAGTGGGACCACGCGCGTGGGCCGGCCCCATGACCATCGGCCAGATGTGGCTCTCGGCGGCACGGCGTATGCTGGCCGGGCAATCAACCCTCAGGAGGGGCTACCGTGCTCCGCAGACTCACTCCCGCGCTCATCGTCATGGCCTTCGTACTGGCCGCCTGCTCGGGGACACCGGCGCTCAGCGACCCCAAGGAGATCGTGACCTCCGGGTTCGATGCGACCGCCGACCTCAAGAGCTTCCATGTCTCGCTGGCCCTCGACGGCAGCTTCAGCATGCCCGATACCGGCGGCAACATTTCGCTCGCCGGCACCACCTTCGAGGCCGATGTGGACCTCGACGGCAAGCTGGTCGGCGCCACCTTCGCGGTCCCCGCGCTGCTGGGGCTGTCCGGCGAGCTGCGGGTGATCGACACGGACCTGTACTTCAAGACGAGCATGACCGGCACGATGTGGTCGCACATGGGCGGCGACGCCACCGCCAGCGCCTCGCCGGCACCCGACGTGTCATCGATGATCGATGAGGTCCGCGCCTTCCTCGACAAGGATGGAGTCGAGACGGCCAAGCTCGATGACGTCGACTGCGGCGAGCGGAAGTGCTACCACATCCAGCTGACGATCCCGGCCGAGCTGATGAACGAGGAAGGGCCGGACGCGTCGATGCTCCCGTCGATGGATCCGGCCTCTGTCTTTGGTGAGGCGCTCGTGCTCGACCTGCTCTTCGACCGCGAGACGATGTGGCTGACCGAGGTCTCGACCAGCGTAACCAGCGAGTCGGTCGGCACCTTCAACGCCACGTTCACCTTCAGCGCCTTCGACGAGCCGGTGACGGTCGTCCCGCCGCCGTCCGACGAGGTGACCGAGGGAACGGATTTCAGCTTCCCGTTCTGAGCTGGCCTTCGTCAGACCGATGACGACGCCCCGACGCCTGCCGCGGCGGGGCGTTTCGGTGTCCGCGGGACAACCGCGGGACCGGGATCCTGGACCGAGATCCTGCCAGATGTGCACCCGGGGACCGCTAGGCGCCTTCACGGGCAGTTTGGCGCGGACCGCCGCCCGCGGATCTCGCCGGCTGAGCACGGAACCAGGCTGATCGAGCGCCTGTCATGGCCGCGCGGCCGCCGCAGGTGCGTCTAAGCGTCCCCGGGTGCAAGTCCGGCGAGAATGTGGCGCCGAGTACGCGAGCCCGGGCCCGCTGATCCAAAGTGCGACCCCGGTTCCGGCTCGCGGTCACCAGGGCGGGCGGGGTTGCGCGCGCCCGGTAGAATGGGCGAAGTTCCGCGATCCGCACCTGTTCCCGATCTCGGTCCACGAGGATCTTGATCCGATACCCCGGGTGCCGCGGCCGAAGTCGGCTGCGCCTGTCGCGTTCACGACTGAGGTGACGAATTGATCAAGCGCGTCGCACTTCCCGTCGTCGTCTTCGCACTGATTCTGGCCGCGTGCGAAGCGTCGCCCGCTCCGTCTCCCACCGGCCAGGCCACTGCCACCCCCGGAGTGGAGACCCCGGCACCGACCCAGGCGCCGCCGGTGGCAGGCGGCCGTCTCGCCCTCGTGCAGGGTCGGGGTCAGCTGATCTGCGGCGTGAACGGCAGCCTGCCAGGCTTCAGCTTCCTCGATGACTCGGGTGAGATGAGCGGCTTCGACGCCGACTTCTGCCGCGCGGTTGCGGCCGCTGTCCTCGGCGATGCCGACGCCGTGGAGTTCCGCCCGCTGAACGCGGACCAGCGCGGTCCCGCCCTCCAGACGGGTGAGGTGGACCTCCTGGTCCGCAATACGACCTGGACGGTGAGCCGCGACACGTCGTGGGGCCTCTTCGCGCCGACCATCTTCTATGACGGCCAGGGGATGATGGTCCGGGCCGACTCGGGGATCACCTCGCTGGAGGATCTCGACACGGCGACCATCTGCGTCCAGTCCGGGACGACCACCGAGCAGAACCTTGCCGACCAGTTCCGGGCGCGCAGCCTCACCTATACACCGCAGGTGTTCGCGGATATCGACCCGGTCTACCAGGCGTACGAGGAAGGCCGATGCGACGCGGTCACCAGTGATCGCTCGCAGCTCGTGGCGCGGCGCACGGCGTTCGCCAACCCGAGCGACCACATCCTGCTGGACGTTGTCATGTCGAAGGAGCCGCTCGGCCCGGTCGTGCCGCTTGGCGACGATGCCTGGTTCAACGTCGTGAAGTGGGTCGTCTTCGCCTCGTTTGAGGCGGAGGAGCGCGATATCACTTCGTCCAATGTGGAGGCGATGACCAGCAGTGCGGACCCGGTCGTGGCACGCCTGCTGGGAGCGGAAGGTGAGCTCGGCATCGCCCTCGGTCTGGCGAACGACTGGGTCGTCACCATGATCGGTGCCGTCGGCAACTACGCCGAGATCTACGAGAGAAATCTTGGCCCCGCAACACCGTTCGACCTGGATCGCGGGCCGAACCAGCTATGGACCGATGGCGGCCTGCTCTACGCGCCGCCCTACCGCTGATCGAGCGATGAGGAACCCGGGGCGGCGTTGACGCCGCCCCGGGTTCACTTCATGCAGACCCACCCCGGGTATCCATGAACGGGTCCGCGCAGGAAGTTCGCGGAGCGCGCGTTCCGCCGTGGCGCAATGAGCGCGTGCTGCGCGTCTTGGCACAGGCTGTCGTCCTGCTGGCGACTGCGCTCTTCGTCGGATTCCTCGTGCGAAACCTCACGACGGCCATGGCAGAGCGCGGGCTCTCACTTGGCTTCGGCTTCCTCGACCTGACAGCCGGCTTCGATATCGCGGAGTCGCCGATCCCGTATCGGTCCACCGACACCTATGGACAGGCCTTCCTCGTCGGTCTCATGAACACGCTGTCGGTCAGCGCCGCCGGCATCGTGCTCGCCACCATCCTGGGCGTGCTCGTCGGTGTCGCACGCTTATCGACAAACTGGCTCGTGAACCGTGTGGCCTCCGTCTACGTGGAGATCATTCGGAATACGCCGCTGCTCGTGCAGCTCGTCATCCTGTACTTCGCCGTCTTCCTGCAGCTGCCGGCGGTTGCGAACGCCATCGAGCTGCCGGGCGCGATCTTCCTCAGCCAGCGCGGCCTGTTCCTGCCCGCTCCCGAGCTGACGCCATCGTTCGGGCGCTGGCTGGTATTCGTGGCGGTCGGGCTGGGTGTGGCCGTGGCGGCTGGGG
>Ga0209521_10002531_pt1 | contig 14946 bp, 16 predicted proteins | sample Rifsed19ft4_FD_184016 | JGI IMG/M metagenome (GOLD analysis project Ga0209521, IMG submission 184016) | Soil microbial communities from Rifle, Colorado, USA - sediment 19ft 4 (version 2) | ecosystem: Environmental > Terrestrial > Deep subsurface > Rock core/Sediment | place: Rifle, Colorado...
AAACCCCTGCCATATCGTGTTGCCAGGCAAAAAGATGATTCTCGGCAATGATATCAAGTGTGACAGGAAAAGTTTGGAAATTTTGTCCAATCGATTTACCAATTAAATCGATACAGGTTTTGGCGGTAAATCCAATTCTAATTTCATCATCGACAAACAACACCCTATTAAGTCTTTTTATGTCTTTTAATTCGTTACTTACGGCTGGTAATAAGCAAGAGTTGTCAAATCTTTCTAACTTTTCATTACGATAACGAACAACGGGTATGGCAATAGATTTTGGAATAGTTTTTTTTGATAATCCATAAACAATTTTAGCGATTTCAATACAGGCCTTACCGGTATTCCCTCCGCCAACTATTAAGTCATATTCAACTTTTTGTTCTTCTATCAAGTGATAGATCATGGCTGAAATAAGCATTAATCTGGTTTCAGCTAGATCAGTTCTATCAAAACTAATCTTTTTCATAGCCTCCTTGAGGGTTTTTTGCATCACATCGTCCAGCATCTTAAGTTTATTCTATGTTATTGGCGCTTGCGGAGGAAGGTGGGAATGTCGAGGTCGTCTTCGATGGTGACCTCGCGGTGTTTGATGTGAAGTCTGTCTTTCAGGCTGGTCGGTTGTTCCTCAGAAACCTCCTCGACGGCGGGTTCGGGGGCCAGTTCGAGCGCTTCTTCTTCCTCAAACTCTTCCGGTTCCGGTTGGGCGGTCGGACGGCTGAAGTAGTTGGGGTTAACGCGGGTAACGAAGCTTTGCAGGCGGCGGCGGTTTTCGTCGAAGCCGGTGGCGATGACGGAAATCTTGATGTCCTCGCCCAGATCTTCCCGAATGGTGGCGCCAAAAATAATGTTGGCGTCGGGGTCGGCGGCGGCGGAGATAATATTGGCGGCGTCGTTGACCTCGCTCATAGTCAGGTTCTTGCCGGCGCTGATGTTAAAGAGAATGCCGCGGGCGCCATCGATACTGATTTCCAGTAACGGTGAACTGACGGCTTGTTTGGCGGCGACCACCGCGCGCTTATCACCACTGGCGGTGCCGATACCCATCAGGGCGGAACCGGCGTTACACATAACTGTCTTGACGTCGGCGAAGTCGACGTTGATCAGACCGGGAATAGTAATGAGATCGGAAATACTTTGGACGCCCTGGGAAAGGACCGAGTCGGCCATTCTGAAAGCATTAAGAAGAGTGTCTTCTTTTCTGATGACGTCGAGGATTCTTTGGTTGGGGATGACAATGAGGGTATCAACTTCTTTTTTCAGTTTCTCGATCCCCTCTTCGGCCTGGACCATCCGGCGGGTGCCTTCGAAAAGAAACGGCTTGGTGACGACGGCAACGGTCAGGGCGCCGACTTCTTTGGCAACGGAAGCGATGATGGGGGCGGCACCGGTACCGGTTCCCCCGCCTTCACCGGCGGTGATGAAAACCATGTCGGTGCCGGCGAGAAGATCACGGATTTTATCGCGGCTTTCCTCGGCGGCAGCGGTCCCGATTTCCGGATTGGCGCCAGAACCAAGACCCTTGGTTACCCGCTCACCGATCTGGAGTTTGATATCAGCATTATTGGCCAGTAACGCCTGGAGGTCGGTATTGACGGCGATAAACTCGACACCCTGGATCTTGCTATCGGAAATCATCGAGTTAAGAGCGTTGTTTCCCCCACCGCCGACCCCGAGAACTTTGATTTTGGCAAACGAATTAATATCAGGTTTGACTAAGGCCATGTTAGATTTATTTTGGCGTCATTGTACATAATGGGGCAGGAGATAACAAGAAGGCGGGCGGGGCCTAGGGATCGCCTTCGCCAAGGCTTCGGCGGATCAAGGCAAGAACGATTTGACGAACTCGATCGCCCTGTCCAGAAAGCCCTTAAACGGTAGTTTTTTGGTCAGTTGGCCGAGGGCGGATTTTTTGTTGCCGCCATATTCATTCTTTTTGCCGGCGCCATATAAGATAAGACCGACGGTGGCGGCGTAAGCGGGCGAGCCGATTTCCTCGACGAGTCCCGAAAGACCGGCGGGATTGCCAACCCGGGTTGGCAATTGAAGAACGCGTTTGCAGGCCGAGGCGGCATCAACGGTCAGCGCACCGCCGCCGCAGAGAACGATGCCGGCCGGAGCCTGACCGGCGTAACCCGATTTCTTGATCGCCGTCCCCACCATGGTAAAAATTTCGTTGAGGCGGGGGCGAATAATGCCGTCAACGATGGTTTTGCGGCTGACGGTTTTGGTTTCTTCCTTCAAACCCAAGCGTGATAAATTGACTTCGTCTGTTTTTTCGCTGGTTCCTTCGGGCGGGTGGCTGAGATAGTGTTTGATTTTTTCGGCGGACTCCAGACTGACCATCAAGCCGATGGCCAGGTCATCGGTGACCTTTTTGGCGCCAACAGGAATAACGGTCGAGTAAGCACAAGCGCCTTCGAGATAGACGGAAAGACTGGTGGTACCGCCACCGATATCGACGAGGACAACACCCAATTCTTTTTCGGTCTCGGTCAGGACAGAGTAACTGCTGGCCAAACCGGTGTAGACCATACCGGCAACATCAATACCAATCTCGGTGACGCACTTGGCCATATTTTTCATGGCGACCGAAGAACAAGTGATCAGATGAGCGTCGGTCTCCAAACGAACACCGGCCATGCCAATGGGATCTTTGATGCCGCGCTGGGAATCGACGATATATTCGCGGGGCAGAACGTGAAGGATCTCGCGGCTATTGGGGAGGGAAACGGCCCGGGCGGCTTCGACGACGCGGTAGACGTCTTCCTCGCCGATCTCGCCTTCCGGCTGGGTGATGGCAACGACACCGTTGCTATTTTGGGATTGGATATGTTCTCCGGAAACGGAAACGTAGGCATTGTTGATTGAAAAACCAGCCATTCTTTCGGCGGCTTCGACACAATCGGTGATGGCGGAAACGGCTTCATCGATGTCAACAATCTGGCCCTTTCTGACACCCCGGCTCGGGGTAGTGGCGACACCAACAACATTGATCTTGTCGGGGTCGTTACTGCCGACGGTAATAAGACAACTAATTTTGCTGCTGCCAACGTCAATGGCATTCATGGAGGTTGTTTTGGCCATTATTATCTCAGTATAGGGTTAGTGTATCTAAAATCAAGAACACTAAGCTGACTTATTGTAACGGCCATAAGGAGACGTTGTAAAGCGATGAGGGTCGCTGACGGGTCGGAAGTAAAATTAAAGAGATAATCGGGCTGGTCTTGGACTTTGACAACGAGCATCTGGGGCAGAAGATAAATTGTCTGGGGCGCTAATTTGGCAGCGGTGATCGCCAGCAGCCAGGAAAAGGCAGCCCGAAGATAGTCTGACTTGGGGATCTCGGAAGCAATCAGATAAGTAGTCGTTTCGTTTTCACTTTGGTCAAGAACGCCGCCGGGGAGGAGGCGAAAAGTTTTTCCGGGGGCGGCGGCGACAAAGTCCTGCAACTCTTTCGAAGGGGGGATGATCTGACTTGACTCGCTGGCTGTCTCGAAAGAAAGTGCGGGCGGGACAACTCCAAAGAGGGCGGACAGGTAAAAACTGACGGCCGGTGGGGTCAAAATAATCACTAGTCGGCCGGGCAGCTGAACCGAAAGCTGGACCTGATCGGCCAGACCGGTAGCCACAATCTCCTGAGCCAGCTGGCGTTGGCGAAGGACTAAGAGAGAACGTCCCCGGTAACTTTCAGCCAGATTCTGAATCGCTTCGGGACAAGGAGAATTATCAACCAGGCAAACAATGGTGCTGACTTTTAAGAAACGCTGGTTGGCAAAAATCAGACCGGCGACAACGACTAGCCCCGCCAAAAACAGCAGAATTTTAGCAACGAATCCGCGAAAAGAACTACGGCGATGACTACTAGCTTTGAAGGTATCCATGAATAACGGTAAGCATTTTGTCGCTGGCGGCAAAGGGGTCGGCTTTAACTTTGGTCTTGGGTTTCAAGTACTCTACTTTCTCGATCGCGGTGAGGAGGGACTCGGGTGTCAGTTCGCTTTCGGTCAGAATCACGGCCGGAGCGACCTTGGCCGCTTGGCGCGCATTTAATAATTGCTCGTTATGGGAAACCCAGGAGATGGGAATAAAGACGGTCCGTTTTTGGAGTAATGCCAATTCGTAGGTGAGGTGGGCACCGGCGCGGCTGATGACCACCGCAGCCGATTGGAGATAGGTGGCCGCTTCGGAGGCAAAGAAATAAGGCGCGTAGTGGTAACGACCGGCCAGGTCGCCAAGAGACTCTTGGAGACGGCGGGCCTTGTCGATGTCTTTGGTTTTGGTATTGGCCCCGGTTTGGTGAACGATGGTGAAGTGTTTGATCAACCGGGGAATAAGGGGAAAGAGAGCCTGATTGATGAGGTGCGACCCTTGCTTGCCGCAGGAGATATAGAGTAGTTTGGGGCTAAATTTCTTTTTCAGTTTGGGATCGAAGAGCTCGCGCCGCAGAGGCAAACCGACGACCAGTGATTTCTTTTTTGGGTAGCTTAGCAAAGATGAAGCGTGGGTCAAGAAGATTTTGTCGACGAACGGGGCAATAGCCCGGTTAGCCCAACCGGCGACAACGGTTTGCTCGTGAGTGACCGAGGGGATGCGGAGGAGCCAGCCGGCAAAAACGACCGGCACGGCCAAATAGCCGCCAAAAGAGACGATTAACTTCGGCCGGAGACGGAGGAGATAGGAAAAGGCCTGGAGGAAACCAAAAAACGTTTTAAGGTGGGTGAAAGGGTTGATCTGACGGTAAAACTTGCCGGTCTTGAGCTCATAAAAGGGAATTTGGGCAGCGGACACCTCCTGGTATTCGGCCGAAACGTTTTTGTCTCCCCCGGCGGCAAATTTATGACCAATCCAGGCGAGGAAGTAACCTTCTCTTTTTAGCTGCTGTGCAATTACCAGGGCGGAGTTATGGTGACCTCCGGTAAAAACGACGGTTTGTTTCATATTTGGCGGGCGACACTGGCTAGTATACCAAGGGCGGCAAAAGTGGTGACCAAAGCGGAGCCGCCATAGGAGATAAGCGGCAGGGGGATACCGGTCAAGGGGACTATGGCCACCATCGAGGCCAGATTAACAAAAGTTTGGGCCGAAAAGAGAATGGCAACGCCGGCCGCCAGGAGCCGGCCGTGTTGGTCAGGCGCCAAAAAGGCAATCCGGAAAGCCAGAAGGGATAATGACAAAAGCAGACCGATCAAGATCAAACTGCCGATCAGGCCCAGTTCTTCACCGACAATAGCGAAGATTGAGTCGGTGGTGGCTTCGGGCAGGTAAGCGTATTTCTGGCGGGAGCGCCCCAAACCAACCCCAAACAGGCCCCCCGAACCCAGACCCAAAAGAACTTGGTTAATGTGATAGGAACGGCCAAGCGGATCTCCGGTCGGTTCGATGAAAGTTTTTAGCCGCTCGAGCCGGTAGGAAGAGGAAAAAATGAGAAACAGGCCGGCCAGGACCAGGGTCGAAATGACGAGCAGAAGGTCGCGGGCCTTGGCGCCGGAGATATAAAAAAGACCAAAGCCAATCATGGCAACGACGACAGCAGTTCCCAGGTCGGGCTGGAGCATGATCAGCCCCAGACAGACACTGAGCAAAAGAGCCAATTTTTTCATCTCCCGGTTAGTGGTCAGCCAACTGGCCAGGTAAACAACGAGACTGGCTTTGAGTAGTTCTGAAGGTTGAAAGCGAAAAAAACCAAGCGAGAGCCAACGGCGGGCTCCCTGGAAGCGTAGCCCGAGGCCGGGAATGAGAACCAGGACCAGGGACAAGAGGGCGACGACGAGAAAAGGGAGGGCGATTTTCCGGTAAAACTTAAGCGGTAGGCTTGAGGCGGTGAAGTAGAAAAAAAGACCCAGAAGGAGCCAAGCGGCTTGTTGTTTAACGAAATAATATTTGTCGTGGAAGTCGTTAAAAGCTTCGACGACGGAGGCGTTGTAAACGGCAACCAGGCCGATGAGCGAAATAAAAAGGGCCAGTCCGGTCAGGTAGGCAAAATAGCGGGAGTGTTTTGGCGCACTTTTCATATAACCGCTAGCCAGAGACCAAAGACAACGACCATAATGCCGGCCAGCCAAGCCCGCTGGACGATTTTCGGTTCGGTCCAGCCAATTTTTAGAAGCCAGTAGTGGATCGGGGCGATGGGGAGCAGGCGTTTACCCGTTAGTTTGACCGAGACGATCTGGAGGAGGCTGCTGGCGCCGTCGACCAAGAAGGGTAAACCAACCACTAACAGAGCAATTGTTTTTCCCAAGAGCAGACCGATTACCGCCAGGGTGGCGCCAAAGGCCATCGCCCCGGCGTCGCCTAGGAAAATGCGGGCCGGAAAAACGTTGAAGTAGAGGAAAGCGATCAGACCCCCCAGCCAGAGAGCAATGAAGATCGAGATGGGAGTGTCGAGAACGGAAACCGAAAGCATCAGAAAACCAAAGAGGGCAATCATCAAAAGACCGCCGGCCAGACCGTCCATGCCGTCGGTAATATTGACGGCGTTGGCAAAAGTCATGACCACAAAGGCGGCGACGGGAATAAACCAAAAACCCAAATTGAGGACGCCAATGAAAGGAATGTTGATGATACTAATATGGAGATTGAAGTACATCAAAGAACCAACGATGAGGCCGAGGACGGCCTGAATAGCAAACTTGTTTCTGGTTTTTAAACCGGCGTAGCCCAAATCCCGGTCCAGTTCAAAATACTTGACGATGTCATCGTAAAGACCAAGAAGACCAAAGGCTAAAAAGGTGACGAAAATGACGTTAATTTCCTCAGCGATCGGGTAGACGTGGGTGACGTTGACGCCCAGGAGTTTAAAAAGCGGCAGCAGGGCGGCAAAAATGAGACTGGTGATGACGATGATGAGCAGTCCGCCGCCTTCCGGGGTCCTGGATTTGGAGCGAATATGGGTTGAGGCGGTATCGGTCTTGCTGGCGGTGACGGCCGTTTTTTTCTTGAAAAACTTGACCCGGTAAAGCAGGGCGATAAAAGGAACGACAGCGGTGGCGTGGATGATGAAGGAGATGAGCAAAATACCTAGAAGAATCGACATCGACGACATGATCGCTAGAACTGACTAGTAATGACAAAACGGCGGATGAGGTGGGGCAGGAAAATAAGCAGGCCGGTAATGACCGCCATGACGGCGGTCGTCAGAACCATACCGGCAGAAACATCCTTGGCCACCTTGGCAAGCTGGTGAAATTGCTCGGTCGCCAGGTCAACCACCGACTCGATGGCGGTATTGATCATCTCGGCAACCAGAACCAGACCGATGATGAAGACGATGACCGACCATTCGGCCGAGCTGAGGTTGAAATAAAAGCCGGCGCTGACGGCGATGATGGCGGCAATTAGGTGGACGCGGAAGTTGGGTTGGGTGGTGATGGTGTAGATGACTCCGTCGAGGGCGTGCTTAAAGGAGATGGTGTGAAGTCGCTTTCCTGGTGACACTGTTTGATTATAGCGGTGGATGCTAGCGGGCGCCACCGAGGAGCAGAAGCTGGTTGGCGATGGCAAACCAAAGGGGGGCGGCCGTCTCCGACCCCCAGGGGGATGTTTGCGGCTCGGTCAGGCTAACCAGCATGGTGTATTGGGGTCGCCGGGCCGGAAAAAAGCCGACAAAACTAGCGATGGTCTTTTCCGGATCGTAGTGACCGGCGATTGGAATCTGGGCGGTACCGGTTTTACCGGCGATTTCGATATTTTTCGGCCTGGCCCATTTGGCTTCGCCGCGATTAACCGCGGCAATCATCATGTCACGGATTTGGCTGGCCGCTTCCGCTTCGATAACTTTTGTTTTTCTGATCTCGCGAAGGCTGACCTCTTTGTCACCACTTATTATTTTTTCGATAATTGTTGGTCTGATCAGGACGCCCTTGTTGGCGATAGCGTTGACTGCGGTAAGCATCTGGATCGGGGTGACGGCGATTCCCTGACCGAAAGAGTTGGTGGCCAAATCAATATCTTTCAGATCTGTTGGCAGTCTTTTTGGACCGCTGGCTTCCTCCTGGAGCTCGATGCCGGTTAACTGGCCGATACCGAAATCGGCTAAGTAACGGGCGAATTTTTCCTTACCCAAGAGGCGGGCGGTGAAGACCATGCCGATATTGTCCGAATGGACGATAACGTCGGTCAGGGTAGTGTTCGGATAGTACTTTTCATTCCAGGTCTTGATGGTGTATTGACCAATGCGGATGGGGCCGGTGCAAATGTCGCAGATGGTATCCGGGGTAACCACTTTTTCGTTGAGGGCGGCGGCCATGACCAGGACCTTGAAGATTGAACCCGGCTCAAAAAGATTGGCAACGCTGGGATTTTTGTAGGCAGACTTGTCAAAATCGGCAAAGTGGCCGGGATCGTAGTTGGGATAGGCGGCCATGGCCAGAATTTTGCCGGTAGCACTCTCCATGATGATGACGTTGCCGGCTTTGGCCTGGTAGCGAGTGAGGCCGTCGCGAAGCAGTGACTCGACCAGGAACTGGGTTTGTTTGCGGATGGTGGTGACGATCGAACGGCCGGTGATGTTAGACAGGAGGTTATAACGGCCGATGAGGATGGGATTGCCGAAAGCATCCTTCTCGCTTCTCACCTTTCCCTCCCGGCCGTGCATTTGCCGGTCAAAATAGCCCTCCAAACCGAAGTAGCCTTGGGGTTCCCCGGCCAGATCCGACCCGACAAAGCCGAGGACTTGGGCGGCCAAACTAGCTTCGGGATAGAAACGGGTGAATTCATCTTCAAAACCCAGCCCTTTAAGGTTTAGGGCCTCAATCGCTTGCTTTTGATCGGGGGTCAGGTAGTGCTTCAAGGAGACCCAATTACTGGTGAGGTTAAGTCGGTCGAGAAGCTGGGAGCGGGTTTGATCGAGCGTGGCCGCGCTCGTGGCGAGAACGGGAGCCAGAAGATTGATAACTTCGGCCTTGTCTTTCTCCAGTTGGGGCTGGTAGACAAAAAGGTGGTAAAGATTCTGGGTCCCGGCCAGGAGCTCCCCCGAAGAATCCAAAATATCGCCCCGCTGACTGGCCAGAACGACGACGTCCTGATGTTGGCGGTTGGCGCGCTCGGCTAGTCCCGGTCCCCGGATGATCTGCCAATAAAAGAGACGAATGACGATGAGAAAGGCAAAAAAAGGTATCAGAAAAAAGACAACCCGCAGGCGAAATTGGGTAACCATTATTATCTAACCGCCGCCAATGCTTCGTCTGCCGAAATTATTAAATTAGTCCTCACTCTGACGAACCCAAGGTCGGTGGCGGCAGATTGAATATAGCTCAAGTTTGCCTTCTTGCCAATTTCGACCGTCATGATTTGATTTTCCTTGTTTATCTTTTCGGTCTGCCCAAGAACCTGATCGAGAACGACGCCTTGGGTGGCCAGGGCGTTGGTGCCAATGAGGTTGGCGAGAGCCAAAACGACCACCAAGCCGGTCACCAGACCGATGAGGAAGTCGAGTTGGTTAAATTTTTTGGGCCAGGCGGAGTTTGGCACTTCTGACCTTGGGATTAATTTGTAATTCTTTTTCATTTGGTTTTAATGGTTTAACGTTAATAAGACGGAGGATACCTGCCTTTTTCTTTTCCTTGAGAAAGTGTTTGACGAGACGGTCTTCGCCGGAGTGAAAGCTAATTACCCCCAAGATGCCGCCCTGGGTAAGGAGATTGGGGGTGGCGCTGAGCATGTTCTTTAACGCTTCCCGTTCGAGATTGACGGCCAGGCGGAGGGCCATGAAGGTCTTGGTGGCGGGGTTAATCTTGGCTACTTTCGCCCTTTTGACTTCGCTGACGATCTTTGCCAGTTGGCCGGTAGTCCTGAAGGGGGTAATTTTTCTGGCGCTAACAATGGCCCGGGCAATCGATCTGGCCTGATACTCGTCGGCCAGGAGAAGTAACTGCTCCAATTCTTTTTCGGAAAGGGCGTTGACCAGGTCGGCGGCGGAGAGGCCCAGGCGCTGGTCGAGACGCATGTCGAGTGGGCCCTCCAGGGCAAAGCTGAAACCTCGTTGTGCCTCTGCCAGCTGATATTGGGAAGTCCCCAGATCGGCCAGGATGGCCGTGAAGAGCGGCAGTCTTAGTTTGGCCGCTACTTCAGCTACCTTGGCGAAATTACTGTGAATGATAAGCCAAGTGAAGTCAACCGGAATAGCAATGGCCATTTCCGGACGAACGATGACGGGAGTGTACTTAGCGGAGAGGAAATTGGTGGCCCGACTGAGGGCCTCCTCGTCAACATCGAAGCTGACGACCCGGGCACCGGCATCGAGGGCCTCTTGACTATGTCCCCCATCACCGAGGGTAAGATCGAGGAATAAATCTCCCGGTTGGAGGTGAAAAATGTCCTTGATCTGGCCGGCAAAGGCGGGTACGTGTCTCATATGTTTAAATCTTTTAGCCCCGACTCCCAATCGGGGAAATCCTCGCTTATTAAGTTAAGGTGCTGGTGATAACGATCGCGATCCCAGATTTCAATTCTGGTCAGCGCGCCGGCGATCACCACTTGTTTTTTTAATGAAGCGCTTGCCTTTAAGAAGTCCGGGATTAAGGTCCTCCCCTGAGAATCGAGAGCCAGATCGACCGCTGACTGGACCAGAGACCTTGTAAATTGACGGCCGGCCCGATTCGTCAGGGGCAGGGCAGCCAGCTTGCTGCAAAGCTCTTGCCAATATGAGCTCGGGAAAAGAAATAGACAGCCATCCAGCCCGATGGTGATGACGCCACCAGATGGTAGTTTTTCGCGAAATGCCGCCGGAATCGCCAACCGGCCTTTGGTCTCGAGGGTGTGGTAGTAGCGAGAGGTAAACATAAAGCATAGGGCAGGTGAGTAACTGGTTACTATTATAATGGTATTTCACCACTTGTCACCACTTTCCAGTATCGTGAAAAGAAACTGCCCTGTCAAGGGGTAATTTGCGATTTTTCGGCGTGAAAGTTACTTGATCAGAACAATGGGGCCGAGCAGATAAAGCTGGGCCGTTTCGGCTTCCCCCTTGAGATCGTCCCGGACAATGTTGGCGGCTTTGTTCCAGGGAAGTTGATTGAGCGTGATTCCAACCGAGTCGGCGCTGATATCAGCTTTGGCGGCGAGAAAATTGGATCCGTCATAGATCATAACTGATTTGACTCCCGAGACTCTAAAGGTCAGCTTGCCGATAATCTTGGCATTACTAACGGCACTAATGGCAATCGGGGCATAGGCCAGCTCGCCGGCGACGGCCTGGGGTAGTCCCTGGGTGTCTAAAAGAATCTGGTCCTTTTGTTTGGCACTACTTGGGGTATAAGTGACCCGACCATCGGTGGTGGTAACTTCGCCGTGGGTTATGAAGGTAAAATCGCTCCGGAGAACGTTGATAACGTCGGTGCCGTCATCAAGTTTGTTTTTGATATTGCCGGAGATGAGATCGGTATCAAAGGAACACTTGCCGCCGGAGGAACAACTGCCGAGCAAGAATGCTTGAGCGTAGGGCGTGGTTTTCGGAAAATCGATGGTGGTTCGGCCTCCCTTCAGGGCGTTGCCGGAGAGATATTCGAGATCGATGGAGGATTGTTTGATATTGCCGGCAACCCGATCGAGATAAATGGTCAGAAGTTTGCTGGTGCTATGGGGGAAGACGACCAAGAAGGGGCGCGCGGAAAGCGGTAAGGCGTTAATCAGTTGGCGGGTCTGTTTAGTAGTTTGACTGGCCGGCTTTTTAGCGCCACAGGCGGATAACAGTAGGGCGGCACCAATGATGAGACTAAGTTTTCGAATCATTAGCTTAAGTATTTAAAAAGGAGACCAGTTTGTCAACAGCGACGCGCTGTTGGGTGGCAGTGTCGCGGTCACGGACGGTGACGGTGTCATCTTCGAGCGACTGAAAATCGACCGTAATGCAGGCGGGGGTACCGATTTCGTCCTGGGCGTAGTAACGCTTGCCGATATTGCCCCGATCGTCCCACTCGACTGCAAACTTAGCAGCGAGGTGGTCGAAAATAGTTCTGGCTTTCTTAGTTAGTTCCTCTTTGTTGCCAAGCAGGGGGAAGACGGCGGCCTTGGCCGGAGCCAGGACTTTCGGTAGACGGAGAACAATCCGGTCTCTATCTTTGTCCTCGGAGTAAGAGTTCATCAGGATAATAGTCAGCAAACGGCTAATACCAAAGGTGGGCTCAATAACGTGAGGGATGAATTTCTCGCCGCTGCTCGGATCGGTATAGCGCAGATCAATGCCCGATTTCTCCATATGGTTACCTAGATCAAAGTCGGTGCGGTAAGCCAGACCAAACATTTCTTTGAAGCCCCAAGGGAATTCGTACTCGAGATCTTCGGTTCGCCGGCTGTAGTGACTAAGTTCCTCTTTAGAGTGCGCGCGCCAGCGGAGGTTAGCCTGGGGCAGACCAACCATCTTCGCAAAAGCATTCATTTCCCCCTTCCAGTACTCGAAGTGTCTTTCCCAAGTCTCGGGCTTAACAAAATACTCAAACTCGGCCAGGTCGAACTCGAGGGTGCGGAAAGTAAATTTGCCCAGGGTGATTTCGTTTCTAAAAACCTTACCGGTCTGGGCCAGACCAAAAGGCAGTTTGGGGTGGATGCTGTCGAGAATATGCTTGAAGTCGACGAACATACCCTGGGCTAGTTCGCCGCGCAGGTAGGCGGTGTTTTTGCCCGAGGTGATGATGCCCACCTGGGTTTCGAAAAGCTGGTTGAACTCCCTTGTCTTGGTCCAGGCGGCCTGACTGCATTTGGGACATTTGATTTGGTTAGCGGCAATGATCTGGTCGAGCTCCTCAAGCGATTTACCCTCGACGTTGCCGTTACTCGGGACACTGTCTTCGATCAAGTGGTCAGCCCGGGTGCGATACTGACAGCTGAGGCAATCGATCAGGACATTAGTAAAACTGGCGGTGTGACCCGAGGCTTCCCAAACCTTGGGGCTCATCAGGACGGAACTATCCATCCCATAGATTTCCGGCCGCTGGCTAACGAATTCTTTCCACCAGAGATTGGTTAGATTTCTTTTGAGTTCGATACCGCGGGGACCAAAGTCGTAGGTATTGGCTAGACCGCCGTAGATTTCGGAACCGGGATAGACAAAACCGCGCCTTTTGGCGAGGGAAATAACTTTATCGAGAAGTTGGATATCAGCCATGAAGTTTATTTTAGCCTATTTTTATCCGGGCGGACATCAGGGGGCGGTCGATCAATGATTCAAAGTAGGAGACTAGGGCGGCCGGTTCGTCACTTTTGGGTGGCGGAAAGCCGAGGCGCCCAATTAAGTAACGCTGAAATTCTATGGCAAGATTCCGAGTCTCTGACTTGGCTGACAGATTCAAGTCTTCCAGAAACTTTTTCAGGACAAAAAAGAGGGCTTCGTCCGTTTCGCCTTCAGCCAGGGTCCGGTGAAGAATCTCGGTCAGGTAAAAGCAGGTTCGGGTTTTTTTAAGATCGGACTTGATTCGGCTAAGGGCGTTGACGGTTTCGACTTGAGAGAGATATTGGGGAATATCACCCCGATTGGTTTGAAACTTAATTAAGTTGAGATTATCCAGATGGGGCGACTTTTTGCTGGTCAGACGGCGGGCGCCTTTGGCCACGACTTTGATCAGACCGTGGTGGGCAGTGAAGATAAAGACAAATTTATCGGCCTCGCCAAAACGAACCTGGTGAATGATGATGCCCAAATCGCTAATTGCAGATGACATATGGTTATTTTACTTTACGAACCGGTCTGGAAAGATTAATGATCATTTTTGAAGGTTTCATTTTTGGGCTTTCGCAAGCTTGACAACTTTTTCGTCTTGGTTATCAGGTAGATGGAAATCGTGAATAACATGTCTTAAATCGTGAAATTTATTAAGCTGTGGAAATGTGTTTCGGCGAGGAAACATCTCGTCGAGCAAGAGGCGGTATCTATTTCGTTTCTGGGGCATTATACCCGGGTTGAATGAGTTGTTTAAAGGCTAGGATTTTATCCCTTGTCAAAGATGGATATTCATGAGCAATTACTTTGTCTGAAAAACCCACCCTTATCAAATGACGAAGAAGGGAGATGGGAATCCGGGTTCCTTTAATTACCGGCGTTCCACCGAGCACATTTGGATTTCTTTCAATCAGGTCTTTCTTTGGCATATTGAGTCTATGATACAGTATTTTGACAGGGCTTACTCCAGGACCAGCTCCTGGTCGCGGGTCAGGTCGATCGTGGTCGGCTTGCCGTCGAGGGTGATTGAATGTTTGACGCTGGTTAACCCCGGCTGTTTTTGAATGAGCAGGCGATAGGGAGAGAGGTTAAGGGCCGGCAGTTCATAGGTGAAGACCAATTTGCTGGAACTCTCCGGGCGCATGGTGAAGAAGGCGTCAAAGACGGTCTTGCCCAGATCCTCGAAGGTACTCTCCTTGACCTCGGAACCAACGACGCTGACTAATTTACTGCCCTTGGGCACATAGAGGCGGACGTAATCGCGGTAAACGCCATTAAGACAAAGTTGGCCGGCCTCGAGATTGCAGTTACTCCCCTTCCTCGGATTGGTGTAGGTGATGGTCACTTTTTTCGTCACCAAAGCACCCGAGGTGGTGATCTCCTGTTCAACTTCGCGCTTGATGAAGAGGTCAGACTTGGCACCGCCGAAGTTGCTGTCGTTGACGTGCAGATAGTCATAAGCGTAGTCCTTGATCCGGCCGGCGGCGTTGAAGCTTTCGGCCGCTTTTTGGTTGGCCTCTTCAAAGAAATAAAAGAGGACATGCTTCTGGTTGATGGCTTCGAGGACGATGTTGAGAAACTTCGGCCACTTGGCTTTGGGGCTACCCATGGCGTTAGCTAAAATCGAGTGCATCAAGGGACCGAGGACGGCCTTCCTGTCGACGCGGACACCGGGGACCGGCTTACTGATGATATCTTCGAGAACATAAACGACCTGGGGGCAGTTGCAGCGGGGGTCATTGTTAGCCGAGAAATTACCCCAGCCGCCGACACCGATGGGGCCGAGTTCCTTA
>Ga0209521_10002532_pt1 | contig 14936 bp, 9 predicted proteins | sample Rifsed19ft4_FD_184016 | JGI IMG/M metagenome (GOLD analysis project Ga0209521, IMG submission 184016) | Soil microbial communities from Rifle, Colorado, USA - sediment 19ft 4 (version 2) | ecosystem: Environmental > Terrestrial > Deep subsurface > Rock core/Sediment | place: Rifle, Colorado...
CTACTTCATCGCGAACTACCCCCCGTTCTCTTTTTGGTCGGAGAAGCATCTCTCCGCGGTGGAAGAGGCCTTGTCGCGCGCCCCCGATCCCCGGGTTCCCCTCGGGCTCTACCTTCACATTCCCTTTTGTCGCAAGCGATGCAAATTCTGCTATTTCAAGGTCTATACCGAAAAGACCAGCCGTGACGTGGAGGCTTACGTCAGCGCTCTGGCCGATGAGGTGGGTCTCTACAGTCGCTTCCCGGCCTTCTCCCAACGCTCCCTGCGCTTCGTGTACTTCGGCGGAGGGACGCCTTCTTTTCTGAGCCCCCGGCAGCTCCTCTCGTTCGTCGAGAGGCTCCGCGAGTTCGTGAACTGGGATGGCGCGGAGGAGGTCACGTTCGAGTGCGAGCCGGGGACCTTGAGTCGCAGCAAGGTGGAAGCCTTGAAGGAGATTGGAGTCACACGCCTCAGCCTGGGCGTCGAGAACTTCGACGATGCCATTCTCCGCGAGAATGGCCGCGCCCACGAAAGCGCCGAGATCTATCAGTCCTACGAATGGATTAAGGAAGCCGATTTCCCCAACGTCAACATCGACCTCATCGCCGGGATGGTCGGAGAGACGGAGCAGAATTGGGAGGCTTGCGTCCGCAAGACCATCGAGCTTGCTCCCGACAGCGTAACCATCTACCAGATGGAGCTTCCTTACAATACCGTGTACTCGCACGAGATCCGGATCGAGGGACAACCGGTCCCGGTGGCAGGGTGGGAGCAGAAGCGGGCGTGGGTGGGAAACGCCTTTGCCGATCTGGAGAGGGCCGGCTACCGCGTGTCGAGTGGGTACACGGTGGTGAAGGACTCCAAGCCTGGCAAGTTCAGCTATCGGGATAGCCTCTGGCACGGGGCCGATATGGTGGGAGCCGGCGTCTCGTCCTTTTCCTTCGTGGGAGGAGTTCACTTCCAGAACCTGGACCGTATCGAGGATTACGTTGCAACCGTCGGAAAAGGGCGTCTGCCTCTCAAGAGAGCCTTGCCGGTCGGGGACACCGAACGGTTGATCCGAGAGCTCATCCTCCAGATGAAGTTGGGAAGTCTCGACCTCGCGTATTTTCGTGAGAAGTTTCAGCGAGACGTCATCAAAGAGTTTCAACCGGCGTTCGAAGCCCTGAAGCGCCAGAGTTACCTCGACTGGGAAGGGGATCGTGTCGTTCTCAGCCGCCAGGCGCTTCTGCGGGTCGACACGCTCCTGCCCAGCTTCTTCCTGCCCGAACATCGGAATGCCCGCTACACTTGATGAATAGAAGCGACCTCCCGCAGGAAAGCTCGGTGGTGGTGCTGGGCGGAGGCCCGGCGGGAGCCACCGTCTCGGCCCTCCTCGCCCATGCCGGCCACCAGGTTCTGTTGCTGGAGCGCGAGAGATTTCCCCGCTTTCACATCGGGGAGTCGTTGATACCAGAGACCTACTGGACGCTCCAGAAGCTGGGCGTTCTCGAAAAATTACGCTCTAGCTCCTCGCCGGTAAAGGTGAGCGTCCAGTTCATCTCCGAGTCGGGTCGGGCCTCCCGGCCGTTCTACTTTTTCGAGCGAAAACCGGGTGAGAGCGCCTACACCTGGCAGGTCGAGCGATCCTGGTTCGATCAGATGTTGCTCGAGAATGCGGCCGAGAAGGGAGTCGACGTTCGCCTGGGTGTAACGGCGAAGGAGATTCTCTTCGAGGGGGAGCGCGCTCTGGGAGTAAGGGCCTCGACCGAGAACGGCCGCGAGGAGACGGTGCGCTCCCGAGTCTTGGTCGACGCCACCGGACTCTCTTCCCTCGTCTCGCGGCAGCTCGGCCTCAGGAAGAGAGACCCCTATTTGGGCAAGGCGGCGGTCTTTTCTCACTACCAGAACGCCCTGAGGGATAGCGGCATCGACGAGGGGGCCACGCTCGTCATCCACACCGCCGGCAATCGGGGTTGGTTCTGGTATATCCCGCTCTCCGAGAACCGGGTCAGTGTGGGCGTGGTGGGCTCTCCCGAGGAGCTCTTTACCGACGGGGATTCCAAGGATGACATCCTCGCCCGAGAGATCGACCGCTGCCCTGCCGTCGCCAGCAGACTCGAGAAAGCCCGGCAGGTCTTCCCGGCCCGGGTGGTGAGCGACTACACGTACCGGGCAACGCGGTGCTCGGGCGATGGATGGGTCTTATTGGGAGACGCCTACGGTTTCATCGACCCGATCTACTCGACGGGGGTCTTCCTGGCGCTGAAATCGGGCGAGATGGCCGCCGAGACCATCAGCGAGTCTTTGCGTCGCGGCGATTGCTCGGGAAAAGCTCTGGGCTGCTGGGGGCCCAAGCTCACCGACGGCATGAACGCCCTGCGACAGCTGGTCTATGCCTTCTACACGCCGGGATTCAGTTTCGCCCGATTCGTTCAGGAGCACCCCGAGCACCGCGACCGTTTGACCGACCTCCTCATCGGCGACGTCTTCAAGGAAGGGGTCACCGACATATTCGAGGATCTCAAAGCCTTCTGCAATTTGCCCGCCGATTCAGTCCACTAGTACCGTTCTGAGTCGCTCCAGCAAGTCATCAGGATCTAGCCTCGGATGGTGGCGGGCGTGCTCCGGCAAGGTCCCTACCTTTCTCTTTTTCTCGCGCGTTCTCGAGCGGCTTGCTTTCAGCGCGTTAGCTTCGCTAACATCGGCCGCCTAAACGATGCACCTCCAGATCCGCCCCAAAACTGTTAGCACGTTGATCCAGGTCCTTCTCGCCTCATTCCTCCTTATCGCGGCAGGGCCGAAACAGGTCTCGGAGTGGGAATGGGAGGAGGTGCCGCGTGTGGTCGCCATGGGCGATGTCCACGGCAACTTGGACAAGCTCACTGCCATATTGCAAGGCACCGGCGTGGTGAACGACCGGCTCCGCTGGACGGGCGGGAGCGATCACGTCGTCCTCTGCGGAGACCTGGTGGACCGCGGGCCGGCGGACCGAGAGGTGTTGGATCTGGTGAAGCGGCTGCAGAAGGAAGCTGCCAGAGAGGGTGGCGGAGTACACGCGCTCTTGGGTAACCACGAGCTCCTGAACCTGGTTCGTGACTTCCGCTTCGTGTCTGCCCAGAGCTTCGCGAGCTTCGCCAAAGAGGAACGCGCCCAAGAACGGCACGAGATCTGGCTGGTCTTCCAGAGATTCAACGAATCTGCGGGCGTTTCCGCCGAGCGGCTGAGAGCCTTCTTCGATGAGCAATATCCGCCCGGCTACTTCGCTCGCCAGAAAGCCTTCGGAGCGAAAGGCGACTACGGCTCTTGGCTCATCCGGCAACCCATCCTGGTGAAGATCAACGATATCGTCTTCCTCCATGGTGGACTGACGCCCGAGGTAGCCGCACTCGGCATCGAGAAGATCAATCGCAGCTTTCGCGAGAGCATTCCCTTGCTCCTCCAATCGATCGAGGTCCTTAATCCCATCGTCGCCGGGGTCCCGACGTTCGCTAACCTGGCGGGCGCGGCGCTCTATGTGGTCGACAGCCAAGCCCAGGCAGAAGCTGAGAAGGAGGCAGAGGCCGAGAGACCCGCGCTGCCTCCGAATATCGTGCTTGCCTCCCGCACTTTTCTGGAGCAGACAGAGACTCTTCCCTTCCTTCCAGACGGCCCTCTTTGGTACCGTGGGAACTCATGGAAGAGCGAGGAAGAGGAGCTGGCGCGGTTCGAAAGGGTCCTCGAGCTTCTCGATGCGCGCGCCGTCATGGTAGGTCATACCTCGACCCGGAACGGGCTGGTCACGACTCGGTTCGGTGGTCGTCTGTACCGAGGGGACGTCGGAATGGGTTCTGGCCGTCCACCGCGCGCCGTCGTGTTCCAGGGCCTGGAAGCACTCGTCTACGATCCCGGTACCCATGCCTACAGCCCACCGCAGATCGAGCGCCCTCAGGGTGACGGCTCCTTGCCAGTGGACGTGGATGTCTCAACCGAGCCGACTCCTACCGGGCCGCCTGAAGACATCCAGAAGGACGAGCGCGAAGGAGAATCCTCCCACCCGCCGAACAACTAGTAAGATCCACCAGGCTGTCTACGATGTGACGACCTGGACGGTGGCGGGGCGTCTTGGCGAAATGCATCAAGTCAGCGTAGGGACGCTGCTTCCTCGGTGCCGGCGCTCACCGAACCCGAGGGCCTCTCGACGAGATACTCCTTCAGTTGGATCGCGGCGAGCCTCTGCCCCGCCGCGTTCCAGTGCATGTCCCCCAAGGGAAGATAGAGATCCCCGCTTGCTCTTCGGAACGCCGGCAGGAGATCCAGGCAGGAAACTCCTCGCTCCCGGCACCAACCCATGATCCGTCGGTTGGGACTCTCCAGATCGAACGCGGATTCCTCCAAAGCATAGGCGAAGGTGGTCGCTCTCCAGTCTCTATCATTCACCTGAAAGCGCTGGGGTATCAAAAAGAACACCAGTTCGACCTCGTTCTGCCGACACAAAGAGTCGAGGGCACTCATGTAGTGCAGGAGTGCTTGGTATGACTCCTCCACGATGGGAATGGGATGAAGACCATAGAAGTGTCCCAGGGAATGAATGGCGTCGAACGAGTGCACCTCCAGGGGATGGTCCTGAAGCCAGGAACCGATAGGCTCCGGCCCGGTTACTCGAGAGAGAAGCCGGTAAGCTCGCCAGCTTCGGAGGCTGCGATCGACTCTGAGAGGCAAGCGCTCGAGGTAGGAACGCTTGAAAGCACCCGCCGGCAGGAGAGAACCTGTCATGACGTCTTTCTCGAAGACGAGGCCGTGCCGCGCCGCATAGCTATGGGAGATGTCATTGCCCAAAGTGATTCCAACCAGAATGAGATCCGGATGGAACTTCAACCCGTGGTTCCTCATGTACTCGAAATAGGCACCCGGGTGTCCGGCACCCGCAATGAGCACCTCGCTACTCGCCAGCTCGTCTTCCAGCACCTGGCCCAATGTCTCATCTTGGCCGGTCCGGTAACCTGCCACGAAGCTGTCGCCAATGAGAAGGATCCGGTAGGTTTGCTCTGATTTCGCATACTCGACGCTGCGGCGATTTCGAAAGCCGAACCGGTTGGTAATGAACCGAGCCTCTCCGCGCTCTCCCACGACCGTCAGGTCCAGATCGGGGATGAGAAACCCTCCTTCACCATACTCCCCTGTCAGGTCACCGTAGTCCTTGAGACCTTCTCCGGCCCTGGCCCCATCGATGGTGGACAAGAACGTCTCCAGAACGAGCACCGATGCAAACATTGAGGCGCTCAGCAACACGTATCGCCTGGGGATGGACGTCAGGCGATAGAGTGCCAGCAGGAAGTAGACACCGATGACGACCAGGGCGCCGTCTCGTCCGAAGACCAGTGTGAGTGGATGCAACAGCAGCAGGATCAAAACGACTGGGAGGTGGAAGAGAACAAGAGGACCGGTCCTGAACCGCTCCAACCAGCAGAGACTCGAGACCAAGTAGAGCGCCAGCAGAGCGGCATGCTCGCGGGACCAAGGAGCGGCGAAGACGAAGGGTGCAAGCGAAGTGATAGTGACTATCTGAAAAAGGCAGAGGATCCAAAAGACAAAGAAAACGGATTCGGAGCGACGCCACACCGGCGACATCCTAACACGGGCTCAGCACGCCGGCGGCCTGGGCGCGAGTTGTTCCAGTTTTCCCCCCATCACGTGGGACTTTCCCCGCGCAAGCGGTCGGGCCGAGCGGAGAGTCAGGTGAGCTAACTGCCTGCCGGGAAGAAGGATCCGGCGTTCGGTGAAGCCAGTCCACACCTGGCGCGATAGTTGCCTAATAGACAAAGAAGAAGAGGAAGCGCATGAGCAAGTACCTCGCGAATCGCCAGTTCCCACGGCTTGTGCCGCAGAACTCCATCCCGGTGTCCATTCACGACGGGCAGCACGGGCAGGCCTTCGGGTTGATTACCAACGTCTCAGAAGGGGGAGCCAGCTTCGCTGCCGGCGTCGCCTACCTCGCTGGTTCGAAGATCTTGCTCCGCATCTGCTTCGATCGCCACGCCGAGCCCTTCGTCACCGAGGCCAGAGTCGCCTGGAGCCGTAAAGAGGAAGGCAAGACGGGGAAGGGCTTCGTTCATGGCGTCAGGTTCTCGATCCTGGAGGAGGAACAGGCTCGGCTGCTCCGTGCGACGTTGCAGCGTCCCGAGTTCCAGGTGATCTTCCGTACCCACCGTGAGTTTCCCCGACTCGTGCCGCATGACTCGATCCTGGTGTCGATCCAGGATGCTCAGAGCAGACAGACCCACGGCCTCATCGTCAATGTTTCGGAGGGCGGCGCCAGTTTTTCCACGCACGTCGCCTACGCCGCCGGCTCGAACGTCCTGCTGAAAATTGGCTTCGATCCCGAGATGCCTTTCGCTACCGAAGCCCAGATCGCATGGGGACGGGAGGCGGAGGGCTCCGCAGGAGACGGAAGTCCCCGTTTCCTTCACGGCGCGAAATTCGCCGTCCTGGAAGATGAGAAACGCACCGAGCTCCAGAAGATTCTGAAACGTCCGGAGTTCAAGGTGGTCTTCCGCCCCCAAACCGAGGTCTTAGGAGACGATTTCCCGGGCGATCCTCGGATCGAGCTCCAGACGAAGTCATAGTCCAGCCACTGGCGCCAGGGTTTCTCGAGCTCGATTCACCAGTCCACGCCCTCCCGATCTGGCAGTTACTCGGTCCGCAGCGCCACCCCAACTTGCTTCCGGCTGGCCGCTGCCGCTACGTCCATATCGCCGCTTGAAGTATGATGAACATCGAGGTGACCGCTATGAGACGCCCTATCATCTTGGTTAGTTTCCTCCTAGTCGCGGTTGTGGCTTCCCCGGGGTGCGAAAGTAACACCTCCAATTTAGCAGCGCCCACCGATACCACCTTCGATCTGGCCGATCTGGCCGAAGTCTTGTTCGCCACCGGCGTACCGGTAGACGTCGGCAACGAGGAAGTGGTTTCTTTTTTTCCCGTTCCGGTTCGACACTTCACGGTCTTCGACGATGACGTTTTGGTCTTGGAGTTCGTCGGCCCCAACACCGCCACCGCTGTGGCGAGCACCATCTCTTCGGACGGTACCACCATCAACGGTCAGGTCATCGATTGGCCCGCCACACCACATTTTTTTCAGGAGGGGCGGATCATCGTCCTCTATCTGGGAGACGACCCCCAGGTGATCTTCGCTCTCGAGCAGATTCTGGGTCCCCAGTTCGCCGGGGGCTAGAATCGGCTGCCCTTCCAGCGAGTCCGTTTTCATGATAGTGGCTGCATCGTCTGAGCACCCCGTCCCTGAACCCTCAGGCTCGAACGAGCCGTTGGTACCTGCCCACGAAGAGGCGGGGGTCAGGCGGATGAGGCGGCGGATGACTTCCAGATGCGCGTGTCCCGCCCCAATCAGTACCAGACGAACCGGCTCCTTTGCTTGGTCCATTTGCCCCAGAACTGAGTAGAATGACCCATCCTGCCGGAGGCGACCCTTTCGTGCACCGGGTAACGTATGCCTTAGCCTCCAGATAGGGGATGGGCTCTCTTGGATAGCGATGGAATACTTCTTGCCCCATTCCTCCTCAAGAAAGCGTTTGGGGAGGTTCACGATGCAAACGACGAAATCAACCTCGACCGTCGGCTCACTATTTCTTGTCGGGCTTCTAGCCGCTGTTCCGCTCGATGCCGCCCCGCAGGGCGAGCGACCTAACGCAAGCGCTGCGGCTTCGGGCGCCGCGTCGTTCAAGATTTACTGCGCCAGCTGCCACGGCATTCAAGCCAAAGGAGACGGCCCACTGGCGGAGCACCTGACGGTCCCTCCGGCCGATCTCACCCGGCTGAGCGAGAGGAACGGTGGATCGTTCCCCTTCGAGGATGTGCGAAAGAAGATCGACGGACGGGAGAAAGTACCCGCCCATGGAAGCAAGGACATGCCGGTCTGGGGTGATGCTTTCAAGACGACCGATACCGAAGAGCAAGCCCAAGACCGGATCGTGGCCATCACGCATTTCCTTTGGTCCATTCAGGTCGTGGCGGGGGAGTAACGAATTTTCCTCAACGTCGATGCCTGGGTTCGATCTCGTCCCGCCGCGGGCACCCTGGTCAACCTACTGCGCCGCTTCTAACCAGGGGACTCTATGCTAGCCTAGCGGAGTGGTATCCACTCCCGTCAAGCTAACGGTCGACTCCGAGCGGCTTGCCCGGCGGGTGATCCTGTTTTGCCTGTTGGCGGAGGTGCTGTTCGTCTTCCTCGACTACCACGTCAACTACGGCGAATGGACGGACATTGGGGCCATGCGCCGACTGTTCAATACCGCGCGCGAAGATGGATTGGCCTCCTGGTTTGCTGCCACCCAGACGCTGTTGACAGGACTGACCCTGGGCTTCATCTATCTCTCGCTGAAGAACCGGTCGGGGGCGCGAGGGAAGGCGACCGGATGGCTGATTCTGGCGATCTTTTTCATATACATGGCCGTCGACGACGGCGCTCAACTACACGAGCGGGTGGGTAGCACCGTCGAAACGATAAGAAGTAACGCTGGGTCCTCCTTCGATTTCTTCCCGAGCTACACCTGGCAACTCGTCTTCCTTCCCAGCTTCGGCGCGCTGGGGCTCTTCATGCTGGTCTTCCTTTGGCGGGAGCTCCAGGCAACTTCATCGAGAGTGCTCCTGTTGACTGCCATCTCCTTCCAGGTCTTCGCGGTGGGAATGGATTTCGTGGAGGGCCTCGAACCGACCCATCGATGGAATCTGTACGCGATAATTTCGGATAACTACGATCTGGAGCCGTGGACCGAGGCCCGCTTCGGCGAATCTGCCTATGACACGCTGGCGCACTTCTCCCGATCGATCGAGGAGGCTCTGGAGATGGCCGCCATCTCCATCCTCTGGTTCTTGTTCTTGCGGCACTTGAGCGTGGTGGCGGGCGATCTAAGAGTTCGTTTTCTCACTCTCAAAGGGTCTCCATGACCTTAAGCCGCGAGTACGTCATCCTGGGGGGAGGAAGCCGCTCCTCGAAGATCGAGATCGCCCCCGAGGCGCTGCAGCTTTTGCCCAACGCTAGAATCGTCGAGGACCTGGCCCTCGAGCGCGCTTCCTGCATTAGGACCCCCCGGGGGAGAAAATGAGGCCTCAGGGCTTCCCGGGATGCTCGGTCCGCCTGAAACCTTTGATTTCCCGCAAACTGGCATGATAAACTCCGCTGCTTGTGGTTGTATTTTCGATCCTGGTAGCGCACTCTCCATTCAAGTTCCATCGAGTTAGCGGGATTATGCTCGGTAGGTTGGGATCAATGGCTGGTGTCTTCACCCCGTGCCCGGACGTGCGGTCCTTCTGGGGGACCGAGACTTTCCGATACCGGACGCCCTAGGTGGCCGGGAGGCAGGGCGATGGAGAAAATCGGCAAATACGAGGTTCTCGGGAAGATAGGCGAAGGCGCCATGGGCGTGGTCTACAAGGCCCTCGACCCCTTGATGGAGCGGGTCGTGGCGGTCAAGACCATGTCCGCCGACCTCGATAGCGAGCCCGACCTCAAGACTCGGTTTCTCCGCGAGGCAAAATCCGCGGGCCAGCTCTCCCACAAGAACATCATTACCATCTACGATCTCTTCGAGGAGGGGGGCCGTGTCTATATCGCGATGGAGTTCCTCGACGGCGAGGAGCTCAAGGCCAAGATAGCCCGCCGCGAACGGCTCCCGCTGGAGTACAAGCTCCGGTTCATGACGGAGATCTGCGAGGGTCTCGGGCACGCCCACCAGAGGGAGATCATCCACCGGGACATCAAGCCGGGCAACGTCCACATCACCCGCGGCGGCCACGTCAAGATACTGGACTTCGGCCTGGCCCGCATCGCCGCCTCCGACATCACTCGTACCGGCTCGGTGATGGGTACCCCCAACTACATGTCCCCGGAGCAAGTCAGAGGTGACCATATTGACGCCCGCTCCGACATCTTTTCCGTGGGAGCCCTCTTCTACGAGATGCTGACCTACCAGAAGCCTTTTGCGGGATCCTCCTACCACCAGACCTTTTTCAAGATCATCGAGCAGGATCCCGAGCCGCTCGACAAAGTCGACCCGAAGATCCCTAAGGAGCTTTCGGATATCGTGATGCGGGCGCTCAGCAAGGCTCCCGACAAACGCTATCAGAGCGCCGAGGATCTCTTACGGGAGCTTAAACGATTCGGCAAGACCCTGGAGGGACGCCGCAAGGAAGTCCAGGAGGAGACCAGGAAGGCCGTCGAATCCCTCGATCGGTTCGTCGTCGAGAACAAGGAGCTGCTGAGGCAACACACTGAGCTCGCGGACGTCGACGAATCGGTGGCGGCCCGCGCACAGCTCGGCGAGGTCGATGAAGAGACGGACCCCACGATGCGGTTGGATCTTACTCTGGGCTACCTCGAGATGCTCGAAATGCGCGACCGAGCAACGCGCGGGCGGGAAAAGCTCGGGGCGATCATTGAAACCTTGAAAAATGCTGGCCCCTTCATCCAGGAGGCCTCTTCACTGCTGGAGAATGGCCAGCCCGAGAGGGCGCTACAGGCGGTGGAGAAGATCCTTCGCGACATCCCCAACCACCGGGAGGCGAAAGATCTGGCCGACAGGGTTCGTGAAGAGCTGTCCAGACGCGCCCAGGAGGAAGAGAAAGAGCGCCAATTGGCTGAGCTCCTAAAGCAAGCCCAGACACTTTACCGACGCGCGGATTTTGAAGGCAGCTTGTCCCTCTTGGAGCAGACTCTCCGTCTCGATCCTGAGCACACCGAAGCGACTTCCCTTCACAAGAAAGTCAGCGAGCGCGTCGAGCAGAAGAAGCTCGATGAGGAGAAGGCCCAGCAGGCCGAGGAGCTCTTTAGGAAGGCGACCATCAAGTTCTCGGAAAAAGATCCGGCGGCCTCGCTCCAGTTACTGGCCGAAGCGCTGAAACTCCAACCCGATCACCTCGGAGCGACAGTGCTCCGAGAACAGGCTCAACAGCGCTCACAGGAGATTGCGACGTTCGAAGCAGAGCGCCGGCGGGTGGAGGAGGCACTCAGCGCAGCGCGAGAGGCTCTCGGGGCGGGAAAACTGGAGCAAGCACGCGGGGAGCTGAAGCGCGCCACCGAGCTCGACCCGAGCGCGTCAGGGATCGCCGAGTTGGAGCAGCTCATCGGGCAGGCCGCCGCCGGGCGTCGCGCCAAGGAGGAGAAGGACCGGAAGGTGCAGGCGCTCCTCAAAGAGGCCCACTCCCTCGATCAATCAGGTAAGGAAGAAGAGGCACTCGAACGGCTCGCCGAGCTATCGGCCCTCCAGCCCAACTTCCAGCCCGCGACCGACCTCAAGAAAAAGATCGACGAACGGCGCCAGGCGCGTGAGCGAGCGGAGCGAGCGCGGCAAGACAAGATCGCGGCGAATGTCGAAAAGGCCCGCCAGGCGGAGAAAGCGGGCGACCTCGACGAGGCCGTCGAGCTGGCCCATAAAATCATCACTGACGAGCCCCAACACCGCGAGGCCCGAGAACTCCTCGAGCGCGCCGAGGCCGCCCGGCGGACGCGAAAGGAAACGGAGGAGCTGGAGCGGAAGGCGAAGCACCTTCTCTCCCTCGCCGAGCAACTTGCCTCTCGCGAGGAGTATAGCGCTGCGGTTTCCGCGCTCGAAAAGGGGGGGACCGCGGTCGCAGCCCTGGATGAGGTCAAGAGAGCGCATAAGAAGTATGCGGAAGCTGAACGACGCAAAGAGGAAGCGCGGGAGCGGGCCCGGCTTATCGCAGAGCATTTGGAGCGCGGCAAGAAGGCTTTCGATAGCGGCGACTACGCCGCCTGCGAGCAGGAAATGGATCGGCTGCTGGCTCTTTCCTCCGATCACTCCGAAGCGCTCGACTACCGCAAGCGGGCGAAGCTAAAGCTCGAAGAGCAGCGCAAGCGCGAGGAGCGAGCCCGACAGTTCGCGGAAACGATGCGAGCCGCCAATAACGCCTGGGCCTCAGGGAAGCTCGAGCTGGCAGCGCGCGAGGTGGAAAAGGCTCGGGCGCTCAACCCCGAGAATGCGGAATGCGAACGTTTAGCGGGGAAGATCGAGCGCCGCCAAGTCGAGCTTCGCGAGCAGCTGGAGCGGCAGAAGAGAGCAGAAGGACTGGAAGAAGAGGCGCGCCTGCTGCTCAAAAAGGGAGATGCCGAGCGTGCCTACCGGGCGATGGACGAAGCGGTTTCGCTCTGGCCGGAGCTTCCCGGAGCCGACAAGCTGCAGAAGCGGATCGAAAAGGAAAGGGCTCGGGCGACCAAGAAGGCCAGGGTGGTAACCGAGCGGGCCGCGGCCGCCGATGACACGCTCCGGCCGGCCGCGCCGACGAATCCCCTCATGCTCGCCGCGGCGGGAGTCGGCTTGGTGGTTCTGGGGGCCGCGGTCTGGTTATTGTTTTTTCGTCAACCCTCTCCCGCCGACGTGGCTTCTCCCACCGAAAGCGACAGTCTGATCCCCACCGAATCGACGCCCACCGAAGACCCCGAGATCACCCGCGGGTTGTCATCGGCTCGGGACTTCCTCGCCCAAAAGGAGTTCGCGGAGGCCGCTCGGGAGTCGCAAGCGGTGCTGGACCTCTCACCGGGAAACGCCGAGGCGGAGAGCATCCTCGAAACCGCTGGGGAGAGCCTGGCCAGCATCCAGAACGGGATCGAGGAGGTGCAGGGTTTCATCGACACCAGCCAGTTCGAAAAGGCGCGGGATGCCCTCAGCACAATCCTCGACATCGCTCCATCGAATCCCGACGTCCAGACACTTCTCGGCCAGTTGAATGGTTACTTCAAGCAAAGTGCTGACGCCGCGCGACGCGACATGAATCAGACCAAGGCCAACGCGCAGAAGGCCGAGGCAGCGAGCCTGGCGCAGGATTTGTTTCGAGCCGCGGAGAGGATCGAGGCCGAAGCCCAGAGGCTTTACGGACAACAAAAGTTCGGTGAAGCGACCGGGAAGTTCGTCGAGGCCGAAAACACCTACCAGCGTGCCGAGGCGGAGGTGCAGGAAGAAAGGGCTCGTGCGGCACGGGAGCGCACCCTGGCGGCCCAGCGGCAGCAGGCAGACGTTGCGCGGCAAAACTACCAGGAGGCGCAGAGTCGAGCCGTCGAGGCCGGCGCGGAGACCGCAGCCGCAGACGGATTCCGCCGAGCGAAGGAGCTCGCCGATCAAGCGGTGGCGAAGTACGGCCGGGGAGACTTCGAGGGCGCGCGGAGCGACTTAGACGCGGCCTCCGAAGCGATGCGAGAAGCTCAGGCCTCGGCCGGCGCCGCTGCGGAGAGTGCTCGAGATCAGCTCGGTGCGGCCAGGATGGAGATGGAGACCGCGAAAAGGACCGCGCCCGGAGATCCCCAGGGAGAGGCCGAGGAGACAAGGGCTCGCGAGCTCGAGCAACAGGGCAACCTGAGGCAAGCCGAGGCCGCCTACCGCCGCGCCGCGTCACTTTATCAGGCCGCTGGTCGAGCACAGGCGGAACGAGAGGCAGTCCTCACCGTATTGAAAAGCTATGAGATCGCCGTAGAAAGCAAGAGTTTGAGCGCGCTCACCGCCATCTGGCCCACCCTAGGAGGCAATGCGGAAAAGTACAGCAGCAGTTTTGACTACGCTCGCTCCTGGGCCATCGACCTCCAGTGCGCGGAAGTGCGGTTTTCCGGAGACACGGCGACCGTCGCCTGCCGTCGCAGCGACGACATGGTCTCAGTTGATGGGCAGAGACAAACACCGGTGACGAATGTGGTATTCGTCTTGGGTAAGTCGGGGAGCTCCTGGGTCATCACCGATCTTCGCCAGTAATAGTTGCTTATTTAGATCGGATCTTCGTGATCTAAAAGGGAGGCACACGATGTTCAGGAAAAGCGTCATGCTCGCAATATTCTTCACGCTTTTGAGCACCACCTCTACACTAGCCCAGGACGATAAGCTGGGTCTCATCATCCCCAACCTTTATGGCCCACAAGGCCTTTTCGTACAGAGCGATGCTCCACTTGCCGGCGGGGTCGATCACTCCGCCCACTTCAACAGCAGCTTCCAGTCCGAGTTCACCCAGTTCAACATTGCCCTGGCCAGCGAGCTCTCCGCTTTGCCTCTCCCCTCTCCGGCCTCCGGCTTCACTTACGAGTTCGACGCCGCGGCCGGGGCCTTCACTCGCACGACTCAGAGCTTCGGCCCGATCCTGGCGGAGCGCGCGGAGACGATCGGCAAGGGGAGGTTCTCCTTCGGCTTCTACTTTCAGCGTTTCAGCTTCGACTCCGTCGAGGGATTGGATTTAGGCAGTGTTCCGGCCGTCTTTACCCATGACTCTGCCCAGCTCCTGGGTGGTCGAGAAGATGTGGTCACCACCGTCAACTCAATCGAAACGACGGTGAACCAGTTCACGGCATTCTTCACCTACGGTTTGGGCGATCAGGTGGACCTGTCGTTAGGCGTCCCCATCGTCAACACCGAACTCAAAGTCACCTCGGTGGCTACCCTGCAAAGGCTCGGGACGACCGACCCGGCCATTCACTACTACGGAGAGCCAGGTGGCACAACCCGGACCTTCAGCGACTCGGGCAGCGCCAGTGGAATCGGGGACATCGTCGCCCGCTTGAAGGGGACGCTCGCCAAGTCGGGCAGGGCGGGTCTGGCGCTGGGAGTCGACGTCCGGTTTCCCACCGGAGACGAAGAGGACCTCTTAGGCTCCGGAGCCTTCGGACTCAAGCCGTTCGCGGCCTTGTCCTTCTCTCACCAACGCGTGTCCCCGCATATCAACCTGGGCTACCAGTGGAACGGAAACAGTGCTCTGGCGAGTGAATTTCGTTTCGGTGCATCCGGGGCGGAATTCGGTGAAAAAGAGGATCTGCCCGACAATTTTCTCTGGGTGTTCGGCGTGGACTTCGGGGCCGGTGAGCGCGTCACCGTGATATTCGACGTCATCGGAACAACCATAATCGACTCACCGCAATTGGTTGCAGAGACTTTCACCGGCCTCGACGCAGCGGCAACGACTTTTGACAACATCGGCTTCGAGACCGCGACTTT
>Ga0209521_10002533_pt1 | contig 14935 bp, 16 predicted proteins | sample Rifsed19ft4_FD_184016 | JGI IMG/M metagenome (GOLD analysis project Ga0209521, IMG submission 184016) | Soil microbial communities from Rifle, Colorado, USA - sediment 19ft 4 (version 2) | ecosystem: Environmental > Terrestrial > Deep subsurface > Rock core/Sediment | place: Rifle, Colorado...
CCAGGCTCGACTCCGAAAAGGTTAACCGCCAAATCAGCGTCCTCAGTCGACACGACTTTCCTCATCTCCGCTTCGGTCCACAGGTAGAACTTGCCTTCCTCGCCCTCGCTGTCCGCATCCTCAGCCGAGTAGAAACCGCCCTCAGGCGAAGCCAAATCTCTCAGCACATAGTCTAAAGCTTCCTTGGCGGTTAGCCTGAACTTTCCTGCGCCCGTCGCCTGGTAGGCTTCGGTGTAAGCCAACGCCAATAACGCTTGGTCATACAGCATCTTCTCAAAATGCGGAACCAACCACTCTGCGTCAGTCGAGTATCGATGGAAGCCAAAGCCTACTTGGTCAAAGACTCCTCCCAGTCGCATGGCTCGCAAGGTCTTCTCCGTCATCGCTAACGCGTTCTTCTCTCCGCTTCGGCTCCAGTATCTCAGCAGGAAAAGCAGGTTATGCGGCACTGGAAACTTGGGAGCGCGTCCAAAACCCCCGTTCCGCTCGTCAAAGCCCAGCGTAAGCTTCTCGTAAGCGTCATCCAACACTTCTTTACCCAAAACTTCTCCAGGGGTTCTCTTCTCCATCGTTTCAACCATGTGCCTAACATCCCTGCCTGTCCCTTCCAGTTCTTGCCTGCGCATCTTCCAAACCTCACTTATCTGAGGAACAAGGTCAAGCATTCCAGTAAGACCGAACCTGCTGTTTTTGGGGATGTAACTAGCGGCAAAAAACACGTTTTTGTCCGATGTCATTATCACGTTGAGCGGCCACCCGCAGCTTCGCCCCATCGCTTGGCACACCGCCATGTAGGCGCTGTCAAGGTCGGGTCTTTCTTCCCTGTCAACCTTTATGCAGATGAAAGCCTCGTTCATTAGTCTGGCCACTTCTTCGTCGTTGAAGCTTTCCTTCTCCATGACGTGGCACCAGTGGCATGATGAATAGCCTATGGAAACGAAAACGGGCTTGTCGTGGGCTTCAGCCTTCTCAAAAGCCTCTTCGCTCCAGGGATACCAATCTACGGGGTTGTAAGCCTGCTGGAGCAGGTAGGGGCTCTTTTCGTGAATTAGTCTATTTGGTTTTCTTTCTCTTTTGGGTTCGCCCTGCAAAAAATTATTCTCCTGTTAATATTAGTTGGCAGGCGCCTCTTTTATTAAGTGTACGCACAGTTGCCGTCCTGACATTCTACGCATTGGCACAGCAGCGCGGATGGCAGTAGCGCACGGTCGAAATTAAATTGCAGTCAATTTGTCTTTCCTGCCGCTTTTTCACTTTTTAACCTATATAGTCGACAGCCGTGTGATGGGGTTTTGAAAATAGTTTTTAATAATAGTTGTGGATAATCTAAAGCCACATCAGAGAGGGAACAGCAAAGCGGTGCCTCATATCACATGATGCCGCAAGGAACCAGGTAATTTTCCGAAAAGGGTTAGTGAGAAAGGGGAAAAATGAGAATAAACGTTATCGGATACGGCACTGTGGGTAAGGCTCAAACTTTCTTATTGCAAAGGTTGAAGCACGAGGTTTTCATTTTTGATCCGTTCCTTTTTCCCGCCGTTAAATGTCCAGAGAAAAATGTGGATTTGACGTTTGTTTGCACGTCAGAGCATGCTGTGGATGAAGTACTGCAGAATCTCATCAGAGAACGTGTAGAAGGATTGTATGTTGTTAAAAGTACGACGTCGGTTGGCTTAACTGAAAAGTTAATGAAGAAATACGGCGTTCACATAGCGCATAATCCAGAATTTCTAAGAGAGGATTACGCGAAAGAAGACGCGGTAAATCCTGATCGAATAATAATAGGGCAATGTTGCGAAGAGCATGCAGAAAAACTGGTTGCCCTTTACGCGCCGATGAAGAAACCGATCTTTGTCACCGATACGACTACAAGCGAAGCCGTTAAACTTCTTTCTAACGCTTACTTGGCTACTTTGATAACTTTTTGGAACGAGGCAGACGAGCTTGCAGAAAAACTTGGATTAAACATCAGTGAAGTTGCCGAGTTAATATGTGCAGATAGCAGGATGTCGGGGTATGGGACAGCGAAATTCGGCGAACCTTTTGGAGGAAAATGCCTGCCTAAAGATCTTAGAAACTTGATTAGAGCTTACAGAGAAAACGACTCTAACCCAATTCTGTTTGAAGCCTTAGAAGCGCTCAATGAGAAACTAAAAAGGTACAGGCAATGATACAGCTTTTAGACTTAATATTATATTATAAGCTGCATTTATTCTCGCTGTTTTTCATTTACGTCTGGGTTTTTTTTCTCATAAAACTATACTTCGCTCAGAAGTATAAGCCGTACAGAGAAGCCTATACAGCTTCCGTAAGCATCGTCATACCTGAATATAAAGAACCGCAGGCGGCTTTAAAGAGAGTTCTCGAATCAATAAGAAGTAACAGCGAAAGTTTAGAAGAAGTCATCATTGCCATTGATAGCAGAGACGAAAAAAATTTGCAGTTTCTAAGAAATTATGAAAAAAGCTTCTCTAAACTGCACGCGATAGTAGTAAACCAAAAGGGTAAACGTGCTGCGGAAGCTGTTGGAATTAAAAAAGCGAAGGGAGAAATTGTCGTGATCATGGACTCCGACACCATTCTCGCTAATTCCAACACCATCGCAGAGCTGATTAAGCCCTTCAAGGACCCTTGGGTTGGCGGTGTAACCCCTGCCCAAAGAATAAGCATGAACCCGCATAATGACCTGAAAAAAAGGTTTAGTGACTGGATGGAAAACATGCGCTGCACACTGTCATTTCCAGCGATGAGCGTGAAAGGTGTTGTGGGTTGTTTACCAGGCAGGTGCATTGCGTTTCGAAAAGAAAACATACTGCCGTACATAGACACAGAACTTTTGAATGAAAGATTCCGTGGAGTACGCTGCGAAACAGGTGACGACCGCTGCTTAACTAACATTGCCCTTCGACATGGATTCAAAACAGTTTACCAGTCAACAGCAAAAGTGCTGACAGACGTGCCCAAATCATGGAGACTCTACATTAAACAGCAGTTAAGATGGATACGTTCAACAAGAAGGGAAACCGTAGCAAACTTGAAATGGATGTTAAAAAAGCCCTTTATTCTGCCACTAATATTCCTATCTGACATATTCATTCCCGTCTTTTTCGCAATAACAGTCCTTAACATGGTTTTGAACATGGTTTTTGCCTATGATTTCACAATAGTTGCACAGGGAACTATTCTTCAAGCAAGCTTGGGAGCACTCCTTGCAGGTGCGTTAGGTGCTGTAGTCAGCATTGGATTAAGGCAGACACCTCATCTTCGGACCAATTGGAAAGAAGTTACAATATTACCGTTATATGTGCTGTGGGGAACGTTCATACTAACCCCGCTGTGCATATACGGTTTGTTCACTATGAAAAGCCAAAAATGGATGACTCGATAGGATTAATCAACGGTCGTGAATGAGGCAAACTTCCAAGCAAGGCTAAATTTGGTCGCGTTTGCCAAAATTCCACAACGATCTGGGCTGACGGCATTTTAGTCGGTATTTTTATAAGTAGAAGGGTCAAAGTAAGTTTCCATGCAAGCTGAAATCGGGATAATCGGAGGAACAGGTCTCTACGACCCAGAACTGCTCAAAAACGTTGAGGAAGTAACCGTGGACACGCCGTACGGCGCGCCTTCTGACGCAATTACACTGGGCGACTTAGCGGGTAGGCGTGTGGCGTTTTTGCCGCGGCATGCAAAGAAGCACACGATTAGACCGACGGATGTGAATTCGCGGGCTAATATTTTCGCTTTGAAGAAGCTCGGTGTTCAGAGGATTCTTGCGCCTTCAGCCGTCGGCTCTTTAAAGGAGAATTACAAGCCAGGCGACGTCGTGTTTGTTGATCAGTTTATTGACCGAACCACCAGACGTGAACAGTCGTTTTACACGGGAAATAAAGTGTGCCACATATCAGTGGCTGAGCCTATGTGTCCCGAACTGAGGCAGACGCTTATCACCATAGCCAAAGACGCAGGCATCCGCGCGCATGATACGGGAACGTACGTTTGCATAGAAGGACCACGCTTTTCAACTAAAGCCGAGTCGAGACTTTTCAGGAGTTGGGGCGCAGACGTAATTGGCATGACGCTGGTTCCCGAGTGCGTTCTGGCACGCGAAGCTGAACTGTGTTACGCTTCGATAGCAACAGTTACGGATTATGACGTGTGGAAGGACCATCCAGTCTGCGCAGATGATGTTGTAGCGACAATGAAGGTGAGTGTTGAAAAAGTGAAACGCATAATCTTGGAAGCAGCTTCACGTTTGCCGAAAGAACGCGATTGCGAATGTAAGGAAGCGTTGAAGGGCGCGTTCCTGTAGGGAGAAATTGGAAATGGACAAAGTTGCAAGGTGCAAATTGGATCTAAAATCAAAAGTGCGAAGAATACCTGAGTTTAAGGGCGTGGTTTTCTGGGATATAACTCCGCTTTTGAAGGACAAGAACTGCTTTAGAGAGTGCATCAGATTACTGGCTGATCATTACAGAGATAAGGACGTAGACGTTATAGTGTCAAATGAGGCTAGAGGCTTTATTGTAGGAGCCGCTTTGGCTTATGAGCTCGGAGTCGGGTTTGTTCCCGTGAGGAAGAAGGGGAAACTGCCTTTCAAATGTGTGGACCTGACTTACAAGAAGGAGTATGAATGCGACACCATAGAGATTCACGAAGACGCCATTAAGCGAGGACAAAAAGTTTTGTTAATTGACGATTTGCTGGCGACAGGCGGCACAATTAAGGCGAACATTGATTTGGTGGAGAAGTTGGGCGGAAAAGTAGTGGGCATAGGCTTTCTGATAGAACTCGGCTATCTTGCCGGAAGAAAAGCCCTCGGAGACAAATACGACGTGTTCTCAATAATACAATACAACACCACCGATGGATGAGTTTTTCTCAGATTCTGAACCAGTCACGAAATTGACAATTTACTGCGAAAGCACCCATAGCGGCATCTTCGAATTTCAGGTGCTTTAATAAAAAACGGCATCTCGCAAGCACGAAAAAACTCTAAGGCAACATCATTTGGCACTCGAAAGCTTTTGTGTCATCAAAACACTATATCCAAGGCAAGGTTATGTCCAATGAAGCTAGAACAAGCTAAAAACGCAACTCAGGCTTTGAACGAACTAAGTGAAAGCTACATTGACCTGATTGGCGCAGTAAAAGGCACTGCAAACGCTGCGGAGGCGACAAAGAAACTGTGGCGGGAAGGTAACAAGTCGAGGCTCATAAAAATCGGAGTATCACTAATAGTTTTTCCAGAACCCACACCGATAAGCGAAACCATAGGCGCCTGTTTCATAGCCGCTGGCGCAGTCCAAAAAGGCATCCAAAGCAGGGCTATCTATCTTGAAGACATAACCAAAACCTTCAAAAACACGTTGAAAGACGTGTTAGAAACCAGCCAACACTTGCGGGTTTGACAGAATAATCTTTTCTTACCTGAGTTAATTCAAGTGCAGTGACAGATAACAAAATGGTGGAAAGAGAGCAGGATTATTTTACCAGTGTCGGCATGAAACGTGCTTTCTTTTGGAAGTGCGGCATTGCCGTACCTGCTTCGACGTTTATCTGAGGTGTACCGCTTGTTCCGATTTTCTGGCACAACAGGTTCAGCGAGTTTTCGGTGAAGTTTAACATTGTATGTCCTTCAGTTGTAAGCTCATAGATTTTTCTAGGCCTCTCAGTTGCCATGTTCCACTCGCTGTTGACAAAGCCCTTCTTCTCGAGCGACGCTAACAACGGATAAATCGTGCTCGGGCCGAAGTAAACGCCGAAACTCTTGCGGATCTTAGTGATGATCTGATACCCGTGCATTGGCTGACCGTTAAGAAACTGCAGAACAATAAGATCTAACAGTCCTTTTGCCAGTTTTGCTTGAACTTCTTTTTGTATGTTGCCCATTTTCATCATTCCTTTTTGTGTTCAACAGTTTTTTTGGGAGCGCTGTATCTCGAGTCTTTATACAACCTAAACAGTGATATAAAGATTCATGCATACAACAGGCATATCCGCGCGTACACAAGAAAAGACACGGCAACACTAACCGCAAACCACAACATGCAACATCCTAAAACAAACCACGTTTTGCCAGCGAACAACCACCGCAAAACAACTGTTCAACACATATACCAAAAACTAGTAATTCCACGGAAAAACGGAGGCTTAACTTATAAAGTCTGCAGCAGGAAAGCGCGCAGGCTGGCTACGTATTCCTTAAAATCAACGTCACCCTTGTCAGGGAGGAACACGAATGCCCGAATCCTACTGTGAAGCGCCTCGATTATCCTGATTTCAATCAGTTTTGCCCCAACTCCGAACATCTGCTCAATTGCATCTGAGAAGCCCTCGATTTTGCATGGGATTTCTTGTTTCTTAATCTTGAAAGCGTTTTCTAAGTGGAGGTAAACCGCTTCCTTGTCCAGGTTACTGAATGAAGAGAAGCTTTCTTCAACCGCTTCGCTTATGGCGATGTCGAATTTGTCTTCAGTTGGTTTTTGTTTTTTTCTGCTAAGTTGCAGTGTGCATGTTGCGTTTTGTTTTGCTGCGTTTGTCATTTTTTTCGACCTTTGTGTAGTTGTGTATAACTGTTGACATGTTATACTTGGATACATATTGCGTCGCAAGATTTAATATATAGCTTGTTTTACATCCCGATATATTCCAAAAATCGATATATTACCCAAAATTGGACATATCCCTGCTTTCGCAATCTGACCGCTCTTTTCGAAAAGTTTCCCACGCCGCTTCTCCTTTTTTTCTAAATTAAATTGAGAGTTAAGATTGGCGGTATGCGGTTAACTCTTTTCCGATACGTATTACTTCGCTTACAAGAACGTCAAAATCTTCGCGGCGACTGCGGTGATTGGTGTTTGCAGCGCGCAAAACATACTTGCCCTTGATGACCGTTCCAGTTAAAACGGCTACGCCTTGCTCCTGCAACTCGACGACAATTTGCTTGTTAAGTTCGTCCAGCGCGGCATCATCCAAGTCGGCGGCAACATAACGAAAGCAGACAACATTAAGCGTAATTGGAGCAGAAAGTTCCAACTCTGGCGAAGCAGCCACTCTTTCACCTAAGTAAACAGCTTGATCAATATTCTTCTGAATCATCCGCGCGTACTTGCGGCTGCCATGCTCTTTGAGGGACATCCAAGCTTTAAGCGCTCGGAAACCACGGGAAAGCTGGAATCCATAATCGCTGAACCAAGGCAAATCAACCCCGCTCAAGCCGCGCTCACCTTCTCCGTGAGCAAGGTAATCAGGCGTCAAGGAGAAAGTTTTTCGATGCTGCGCTTCATGTCGCACAAGTATGCATCCGATTTCGTATGGCATGTACATCCACTTGTGTAAGTCTAGCGCCAGCGAGTCAGCCCGTTCTAATCCAACCACTCTGTTCCTTGCCTTGGGCGATAGGGCAGCCCATGCGCCAAATGCTCCGTCAACGTGCAGCCATATATTCTCCTGTTGACAAAGAGTAGCAAGCGCATCAAGGTCGTCAATGCCGCCTGTATTAGTTGTTCCCGCCGCTCCAACGACGCAGAAGGGCAGGTAACCGTCTTCACGGTCCCTGTCAATGGCTGCTTTCAAAGTTTGCAAGTCAATTTGAAAGAAATCGTTGACGGGCAAAAGGCGCAGTGCTTCACTGCCCATTCCAAGTAATTCAACCGCCTTTTGGATTGAGCTGTGAACTTCTTGAGACGCATAAAGCACCATCTCTTGAGTGGCGCTTCTGAGACCTTTACGGCGAAGGTCGAAGTCTGCCTTTGCGTTTCGGGCGACTGCTAATCCTATTATGTTTGCAGCTGAGCAGCCGCTGGTCAAAACACCGCTAGCTGACGTGGGATACCCTAACATTTCTTTGATCCAGTCAATCACCTGTTTCTCAACGTGGTTAGCTACGTGGTGAGCGCCGCCACCAGTGTTTGTGTTCATAGTGGCTGCCAGAAGTTCGGCGAAGGCGCCCGTGACGGTTCCCGTTCCCAGTATCCAACCCCAGAAACGAGGATGGATGTTCCCCATGGGATAGGGCAGCACGTTTTCCACAAACTCCTTGTAAATCTCTTCTGGTGGCTGAGGATCAAGTGGGACAGCGCTGCTGAAGTGAGCTTTGATATGTTCTGGGACATGCTGCCAGACAGGTCGTTCTCGGACAGTTTTCACATAATCCAACATGTCGTCAAGCATCTTGTGACCCAGCTTTCGCATGGCTTCCCAGTCATCGGGGTCAAGCGTTTCCTCAGCCTCAGCATCTTCGTTTTTTCGCTTCACAATCAACTACCTCTCTTCACTTTCCGCTTTACGATGAATTTATTGTCCTCATAACTAAACTTTGTGACTAATTAGGCTTAAGTGCTACAGCCCAACACAGAGCAAAGGAGGCGGCTCCCACAAATTTACCCTCCCTCTATAATTCGAAAATACCGAGAGCGGGGTTTGAACCCGAGAAAAGTTGAGATGTCACCAGCACACTCCTTCTTCTTTTATTCTAATGCTGGCTTGAGTTTTGAATCTAAATTGACGTTTCAAGAAATACTTAATATACCCAGCAAATATTTCCTTTTTAGAGCTTAAATGACCAGCCGCTTTTACTTAATTCTTCTAACTATCTCATTAATAGTTGCCATCTCCTTGCCAATAGCATTCTGGTCTTTCAACATAAAAGAAACAACTGAAACATCCGTGCTTTTCGGAGTTTCTTTCGGAGGAAAAACAGTTAATGAAGCGAAACTCCTGATAGACAAGGTTAAAGGATACACGAATTTCTTCCTAGTTAACTCGTGGGACTTAAACACCAACGAAACCGCGCTGGACGAAGTTTGCAACTACGCGGCAGAAGCAGGCTTAAACTTCATAGTTTTCTTCGATTACATCTCCCTTCACCCTGATCTGCCCCTTTCTTCTTGGCATGGAGAATGGGTAATCACAGCAAAAGAAAAGTGGCCTGAAAAATTCTTAGGAATTTACATTCTTGAAGAACCAGGCGGCAAGCAGATAGACACCGGATTGTTTGACGAGTTAGAATTCAGCGAAAAATCCCGCATGTTCGAAAACGTCACCAGCTACAGCGAAGCAGCTGAAGTCTTTCTTACACAACTGCCGATGGACTGGAGTTTTCATTATCTTCAAAACAGCAACATCTCAAAGTACACTTCTGATTACGCGCTTTACTGGTTTGATTACTTGGCGGGATACGATGTGATCTTTGTGGAACTGGGTTGGAATCACAGCAGACCCGAGCACATAGGGCTTTGCAGGGGCGCAGCCACGGCTCAGGAAAAAGAGTGGGGAGCGATTATAACATGGAGTAGTTACGATCCGCCGTATTTGGCAAGCGGACCAGAAATACTTGAGGACATGCTCACGGCTTATGAAACAGGAGCAAAATACGTCATCGTGTTTAACTACCCAACGTATCCAGAAACGAATCCTTATGGCATCCTCTGGGACGAGCACTTTAGTGCCATGCAACAATTCTGGAAACACATCCATGAGCATCCCGAAGATTATGGGAAAACAAAAGGCCAAGTGGCATTTGTCCTTCCGAAAGATTATGGATGGGGAATGAGATGGTCCACCGACAATATTTGGGGCTTATGGCCAGCCGACAATTCTTCTTCGGTAATTTGGGAAAACATGAACAAGCTGATTGATCGGTATGGGTTGCGGTTAGACATCCTTTACGATGACCCGCGTTTCAGGTTTGACGAATATTCCAAAGTTTACTATTGGAATTCGTCTGTTGGCTGAAATCCACATGATGAAAGCATGTTGAGAGTTATCCCAAAGTGCCGAGGGCTAACTTCACAATGTCGTTTAGACCGTCGTTTCAAGTTTTACATGTTCTTGTTAAATGATTAAGTCGTTAACGTTCCGCTTGGCATTCCGAGAGATTTCTGCATGAATTGTTAACTTTGCCAAAACTGATTGAAAGGTGAACAGATAACTTTAAGTGATTTGCCAAACAACAATAAAAGGTGAATAACAATGCCCGAGTACTTGCAGGAGTTTAACGAAAAATTAAGAGACTTAAAAGGAAGTTTGGTTAGAGTAAAGGCTATAAAAGACATTGAGCCAAACGCCAAGGAATACTTGAACAAGTTATCTAAAGAAGGTTTGATCGAGCGGGTCAGGTGGGGCTGGTACTGGGTTCCTACTAAGATTAAAGATGTCTGGGACTTTTTGGAGAAAGATAAGAACTTTAAAGTAGTCTCCACCCAAACTGCTGCATCGTTTTGGAATAACGACTTCGTTCACAGGAACGTTTACGTATTAAAGGTTAACGACAAATCCTATGGAAAAGCATTGAAAGAATTCGCAAAGAAAAAAGGCTGGAACATTGAAATAGAATATTCAAAATATCCATCCAAAATCAAATACAAGAAAGTCGGTAACTTGTTTGTCGAGGACATAGAAGACAATGTGATCGAGTGCTTGCAGAACTGGGCTTTTACAGATGCGTTCGCAACATTGTATGAAAACAGGAACAGAATCAATTTAGATAGATTATACAAAGAATCTTACTGGAAGAGAATTTCCAAAACAAACGTTAGGGTCAAACAGGCCTTAGAGTATGGCTTCCATCAAATGGGTGAATTAAGTGAAGTGGAATTTCCACACAGAGAACCCAAATTGGAGGATGCCTTTGTTAAAAGAGAAATTGATGAAGCAATAGAGAAGGTTGTCGAGCTTGGTTAAGCATTCTGAAATCATGAAGTTGAGAGAGGAAGAAATCAGCATACTAATAGAACATTTGTCTAGACATACTGATGAATTTGAAAATCCAAAAATCGTTATGATCGGTGGTTACGCTCTCAGAGCATTTACATCACTCTCAAGATACACTAGGGACTGCGATTTTGTTTTAAGGAAATTGAACGGTTGGAATTTGGATAAGATACAGAAGCTGCTACCTATGGATTTGAGCACAGAGGTTTTTGAGAAAAGAGACACTTATGGTTTTCTAAGATGTATTAAACTGTTTAAAGCCAATGGCAAAAGCGCCAAAATCTCAATCGATTTCATGGAAGGCGAAGTGAGAGGAAGAACCAAAGAACAGGTATTCTTTATTACTGAGAAATTCTTGCAGGAAACTAGGAAGGTCAAAATTCCTATTGCCGAAAAAATAACTGAAATCTACATTCCGGACTACACTGATTATGTGCTTCTAAAAATCATGTCTGTCAGACCCAGCGATATAAGAGACATAGCAACGCTCATTTGGAAAAACGGCATTCCAGACGATCTGAAGGAAAGAGCAAAGAAAGCGCTAGCCCACCCTGAGATATTAGAAAAGAATATGAAGTTAATTATAGACGATATTTTTGACAAGAGATTTTTGAATTCGTGGAAAGGAACATTTGTCACTACTGAATTCACAGAGAAGACAAAGGAAGAAGTTCTGAAAGAGCTAAAGAAACTATTATGACTCCCCTAATTCATCACATTCAAGTTACTAGTAGCCGCACGTAGAACGCTTAATTTATGCTTAAATAGCATAAATAATCCTAAAAAGGCTTTAATGTGCCGAGGGCCGGGTTTGAACCGGCGACGACTCGGTCTTCAGCTTCGCCCTCAGCCACGACAAGCGACTGGGTCGAGCGCTCTCCCAGGCTGAGCTACCTCGGCACCCTGTGCTGGGAGTGACCACATCCAAGAATGAAATGATGCGTTTTAAAGTTTTCTGATTTTTTTGTGGCAGGATTCAGGGTTTAGCTTGATGTTTTCTATTCGGATTCTGAAGTGTTTATAATTTGGAAAAGGAAACATCACTTTAATAACCAACACCCATTCTTTCCCTACTTGGAGGATAAATCATGGGAAAAATTGCAATCATCACCTTCGAGCTTGTTGACGAGAGCGCTGCAACCTCAAACAGCGCGATTGCGGAAGAATTGCTCGAGTGGTTCAGGGACGAAACGGTGCCTGCGCCTTGGGTAAAAGAGATAAGAAAAGTTGACGTCCAGGAAGTTTAAGCGCCGAACAGCACTACGTGGTGTGTTAGGAAGTACCCGATTAAGGCGCTGGTAAGGAAGCACACGAACAGCAGGAACCGCTCGTTCTTGTGGCTTTTTTCGAGTTTTTCGGTTTTTTCTGAACTGCGCAATATTTTGCACCTTTGAGTTCTGTGTGTTTATTTTGGGGAAAGGTTTTATGAAGGAAAGATTAGTATTTGGAATTCAGAAGGTGTAATTGGGCCGGTAGTCTAGCTGGCTAGGACGTCGCCCTCACGCGGCGAAGATCGCCGGTTCAAATCCGGCCCGGCCCATTTTCTGGTGTTTTTATGTTGTACGTGTGCACAAAAAGGTTTATTAAATATTAGTATTTAAGATATATGGTTGTTTCGTGTTGGGGATAAAAGATGGAAAGAAGCCTTAACGTGTTAAAGTTGGAGGTAAGCAGCATGCCTGCTGAAACTCATGATTGTTCCAAGTGCGGCACCTGTGGCGAGGAGTATAAGGCTCCGCTTTTTGCCGTGGTGTCTTCGGGGTACCTGCTGGAGGAGTATTATGCGTGTCCTAATTGCCTTTCTAAAGTAGGTGTTGTCGAGCAGCAGAAGACGATTGAGGTAGCTGAAGTTGAAGAGGAAGAGGATAAAGCGGAACCAGAAGCTTTTGAGATGGAGGTTAAGCCTAAGATGGATGACACCGTGGCGTGCGCGCATCAAATGGGGTATTTGAAGCGGCGTCCGAAGAACACGCCCATACCTGAAGAATGCTTCACATGCACCAAGATGATTGACTGCAGTTCCTGCTAAGCTGCACGATTTGCCTGCCACTTTTTCTAACAAGAGGCCCAGTCTACAGTTTTGGTTACGTTGAAGAAGGGGTCTGTCCATCTCAACTCGTCATCTTTCCCGATCAGACTGGGACGGCGACATCATCCCCCGCTAATACAACAGCATCCCAGTCTAATATGAATATAACGGGAAAAACTTACGTATTCCAGATGGGTCACGACGGAGAATGGCTTTGATTCCATTTTGCTCGCAAATTTAACCCCCTCCTCCTTAACGACAACCAAAATTTTCTCAGGATATGACAGTGTATCTAAATTATAGGAGATTTATGGCTTCTTGCCTTGGGATGGCTACCAGCGTTTCTGTGGAAACGAACTCCGCCACGCCTAGGGAGAATTTTAGCGCTTCTTTTTCGTTTGCTGCTTCAAATACTACAACTGTGTCATAGCGCCCTAGGGTCCAGTACCAGTTCAAAATGTTTATTCCCTTCTGCTTGAACTCCTCAACCTTTTTTGTGGCTTCGCCAGCCAGTGCCTTGTCAGGTTTCTTCCTCATTTTGCCCAGATTTACAAAAATCAACGATTTTCACCTCCGCTAAATCTAATTCAATCGATAATGCTTAAAGCGCTCTTAAGTTTGTGTGATTGTGTCCAGTCAGTCACAGTAGGCGCATTGTATGCTTGATTACTCATGCGCAGATAGCAGAGTATGAACTCTCATAATTTCGCAAGTTAAGTCTCGGCGTCGCTTTCGCTCCGCCTCGAACGACACGCAAAAGCCAAACGGCGCGCAAACCTTTTCCAGCCCTTACTTAGTACGCGCGGTCATTACTAAAAACAATCCTATGAGAAATAAGAAGATGCTGCCGATTCCGAAGCCAATGGAAATCCAAACGTCAAATGGGTAGAGTGAATAAATGTTCCAAACCAGATTCTGTACAGAACTAGCTGTCCAAATTAACGCTCCAACGAAGCATCCAATTCCCCAACGAACCCTCATATTCCTACTGTTTAGGATTGCTCGCGCAGTGGGGCTTAATTGACTTGCCACGCCCAATACAATCAAGTACAGACCTAAAATGGCAAATAGCGCGGCAGCACCGATTAAAACGCGGATATCGGATAACAAGAAATTAATGTGCTGCGGTACGAGTCCGTTTGCCGTTAAAGATTCCCGCAACCTCCAAAAGCTCCCGTTGAGATAATACGCCACTGCCAAAGCGCCCAAGAGAGTGGCTGCCCCTAAGCCAATGCTTAGTCCGTTTGTGAATCGGTTCCAAGACGTTAGCAAAGGCTTCGTGTCTGACTTGGCGTAAACAGCATGCTTTTCCAGAAGTTCACGCTGGGGCTTCAGATGCGCTCCGCAGTTGGGGCAGAACTGCATATATTCTTCTACTTGGAGCCCACACTTGCTGCAGTAAGGCACATTTACGCCTCCTAAATTAGATGCGCCAGAACTTGTATTTCTCGCTTTTTGTCTCGCGTGAGTTTCTATAATTGAATTTCCTTACCTTTCTCTAAATCTTCCTTGGAAACAAAACCAAGCTTGTGCGAGAAGAAACGCTTCAATATTTAAGTAAAGGCTAAAATAGACTTCCAACACAATCTAATAACATAAAATCTTACAGGGTGGCTTGAATGGGAAAGGTTGAGGAAAGACTGGCGTCTCTTGGGTACCAGAGACTTCAACGCAATAACCTTGAACGTAGCCTGTGGCTTAAAGGAAAAAAAAGGGTGCGGGTTGTACATTCCTACGAAGGCAAAGGCACTTACTTGCGAATATTATGGAGAGAAGATTGGAAAGATTATTACGCCATAATCTTTGACTATTCTCGCGGATCTGGACCCACTTGCATTTTGCCAGTCAGCGTCTTATACAACTCACCATTTGTTAAAGAAAAAAGAAAAACTATTGAATACGCGAACAGCGGTTATTGGTGGTCACAGAGATTTCCAATGAATCACGAGATGACAAAACTGGTTCTCAGCTATAAGGAACGATGGGACCTGCTCTGACAGCCAAACCCAGTTTCTACACGAAAAACCATTCTTAGAGCATACAGTCCTTCGGCAAAGGCTAAGCTCTCCAGATCAAGTTATTAAGCCCGAATTCGACAGTAAGCCTCGAAACAAAAAAGAGAATAACCGCGTATGTCCAAACCCAAGATTGGTCTCTCAATGCTGTACTGCCTAGGCGAACCATTCAACA
>Ga0209521_10002541_pt1 | contig 14917 bp, 12 predicted proteins | sample Rifsed19ft4_FD_184016 | JGI IMG/M metagenome (GOLD analysis project Ga0209521, IMG submission 184016) | Soil microbial communities from Rifle, Colorado, USA - sediment 19ft 4 (version 2) | ecosystem: Environmental > Terrestrial > Deep subsurface > Rock core/Sediment | place: Rifle, Colorado...
AAGAAAGTAACCTAACCATTGGGTTGAGAAGGACGCGGCGGACCGCGCCTCTCACCCAAAACGTTATGTGCTGGAAATAAACGTAGCCATGGGGTAAAGTACTTGTGATATTGGAATGGAGATAAAATGACGTTGCCGGAAAAGATCATCCAACATCTTCAGAAGTTGTCCGAGTCGGTGCAGGCGGAAGTGCTCGATTTTGTCGAATATCTTGAGTTAAAAGTCGGTCGACACCAGAACATTCAAGATGAGCGAGATTGGTCAACACTCTCGCTCTCCTACGCAATGCGTGGCATGGAGGATGAACAAACCTCCTATTCCCCCAACGATCTCAAGGAAATCTTCTCGTGATTCAAGAAGGACAAGTCGTCCTTTTCGAGTTTCCTCAGACAGATCAAAAAACCGGCAAGTTAAGTCCTGCTCTTGTGCTCCGTAAAGTACCTGGACCGTACGATGACTGGCTGATCTGTATGATTTCGTCTGAGCTCTCGCGAGAAGTTCCGGAGCTTGACGAACCCATCCTGCCTGATGATTGAAGAAGGTCTTTTAGAGGAATCTCGCCGGACCAGGACTAGCTGTCCTCTTCCTCCCGACGCCTGGGGCGCCCTGCTTGCTTGAGAATCTTCTTCCGCAAACGGACCGATTGAGGCGTCACCTCTACCAGTTCATCGTCGCCGATCCACTCGATTCCGTTTTCCAGTCCCATCTCCCGATGGGGTGTGATCAGGATATTTTCGTCGCGGCCGGCGGCCCGGATATTGGTCAGTTTCTTCTCTTTGCAGATATTGATGTTGAGGTCGTTGTCGCGCGAGTACTCGCCGACGACCATGCCTTCGTATACGCGGATTCCCGGAGCGACGAAGAGAGTCCCCCGCTCCTGGAGATGGAAGACAGCGTAGGGGGTCGTCATGCCCTCGCGGTCCGCCACCATGGCGCCGTTGTTGCGGGCCTGGATCGGCCCGTGCCAGGGAGCCCAGCCGTCGAACAACGCGTTCATGATTCCCGTGCCCCGCGTATCGGTGAGAAAGCGCGAGCGGAATCCGATCAACCCCCTCGATGGCACGGCAAACTCGAGGCGAACGCGGCCGGACCCGCCGTGAATCATCTTGGTCATCTTGCCCCGCCTGACCGCGAGTAGCTGCGAGACCACGCCGATGTAATCTTCCGGAACATCGATCACGAGCAATTCTACTGGCTCGTGGAGGGCGCCTTCGATCTGCCGTGTGACCACGGTTGGCTTGGAGACCTGCAATTCGTAACCTTCCCGCCGCATGGTCTCAATCAGGATCGCCAGCTGGAACTCTCCCCGGCCGGTGACCCGCAGGGCATCCGGCGAATCCGTTTCTTCGACGCGCAGACTAACGTTTTTCCGTTGCTCGTGCAGGAGTCGCTCGCGCAACTTGCGCGAGGTCACGAACTCTCCCTCGCGCCCGGCCCAGGGTGAGTTGTTGGCGCTGAAGATCATGGCGATGGTCGGTTCGTCCACGCGGAGCGCGGGCAACGGCCGCGGATGGTCGCGGTCAGCGACCGTATCACCGATCTGGATATCCTCAATGCCTGCTACAGCGGCGATGTCGCCCGCACTGACGGATTCGAGCTCGACCCGTTTCAATCCCTGCCAGCCATAGAGCTGCGTGATTTTCACCGGCGCCTGAGAACCATCGGCACGACAGAGGGTATACAGTCCGGCAGTCAGCGTCCCGTTCTTTAGCCTTCCGATCGCCAGTCGGCCGACGTAATCGCTGTAATCGAGATTGTTGACCTGAAATTGCGTCGGCACCATCGCATCGACCAGCGGACCTGGAAGGGCCTCGACAATCAGGTCGAAGAGGAGGTGCAGATCGCTCGATGGCTGCTTGAGATCATAAGTCGCAGTGCCGGCCCGGGCATTGGTGTACACCACGGGGAAGTCGAGCTGATCCTCCGTGGCATCAAGATCGATGAACAGGTCGTAGATCTCGTCCAGAACGGCGCTGACCCGGGCATCGGCCCGATCGATCTTGTTGATACAGATAATCGGCGGCAGCCCGGCTTCGAGGGCCTTCTTTAGGACGAAGCGCGTTTGCGGCAGCGGTCCCTCGGAGGCATCGACCAACAACATGACGCCGTCGACCATCGCCAGCGTGCGTTCCACTTCCCCGCCGAAATCGGAGTGGCCGGGGGTGTCGACAATGTTGATCTTGACCTTGCCGTAATGGATGGAGGTGTTCTTGGCCAAAATGGTGATGCCGCGCTCCCGTTCGAGATCCAGGGAATCCATGACGCGCTCCGCCACCTGCTCGTTGGCGCGGAAGATGCCGCTCTGATGCAGCATGGCATCGACCAGGGTTGTTTTGCCGTGGTCCACGTGGGCGATGATGCCGACGTTGCGGAGATCATCTCGGCGCTTTAATTTGCTCTCGGTCATACACCACTTATTGGGGAGCGGAGGGGTTTTGTCAAGCTCCCTTCCTTGCCAATAGTGTTTCCGTAGAGTATAAATTTTTTGATGGGCGGGATGGGACGATTAAAAAGTTATCTCTGGCGCTACTGGAGGCGTTATCTCCTGGGCGGCCTGTGTCTCTTCGGGACTGCGACCCTGGTCATGTGGATCCCATGGTGGATACGCGAGAGCGTGAGGATCATCGAACAGGGGGGGCCCATTGGGGACGTTACCTTCTATGCCTTGCTCATTATCTCGGCGGCGGCGGCTCAGGGGATTATTCGCACCTTTTCTCGTTCGCTTATTTTCAACGCCGGCCGGGACATCGAATACAACCTAAGGAACGATCTCTTTGCCCATCTGCAAAAGCTGCCGATCTCCTATTATCAGTCGCAGCGGACCGGAGACCTGATGTCCCGTGTCATTAATGACATATCGGCGGTGCGCGTGCTCTTGGGTCCAGGGGTCCTGAATCTCGTCAATGCCCCCCTCTATTATCTTTACGCCGTCGTTCTGATGCTTTCGATGGATGTGCGGATGACTTTGGCGGCCGTCCTTCCCTATCCCCTCTTGATCTGGGGGGTGCGGAATTTTCGCGGGAAGATTCTCACCGCCTCGCTCAGGGTTCAGGAGCAAATGGCCGAGCTCAGTAATCATGTCCAGGAAAATCTCAGCGGGATGCACGTCGTGAAAGCCTATAACCAGGAAGCGAACCAGACCCGTGAGTTTGTCGGGCTCAACGAGGATTTCCAGGAGAAGAATTTGGAGCTGGCCAGGCTGCGCGGCCTGATCAACCCTTTCATGCAGGGGATCAGCGGTCTCACGATCCTCATTGTCATATGGTACGGCGGCATCCGGGTGATTCATGGGGACTTGATGGTCGCGGATATCGTGGCCTTTATTGCTTACCTTAATATTCTGGCCTGGCCAACCGCCGCCTTTGGCTGGATGCTCTCTCTAGTGGAAAGGGGCCGCGCGGCGATGGAGCGCCTCGAAGAGATTTTTAAGGTGGAGCCGGAGATTGCCAGTCCGCCTCTTCCTGACTCGCTGAGAGAGTGCGGGGCAGGCATCGAGTTTCGCGGCGTCTGGTTTGCGTACGACCATAAGGTGAACGGTCAGGCTGCCCTTAAGGACATCAACTTCGCTTTACCCCCCGGTCGTTCGCTGGCGATTGTAGGCCGGACCGGAGCGGGAAAAAGCACTCTGGTTCAGCTCCTCCCCAGGCTCTACGATGTAACCTCTGGAGAAATTCGGATTGGCGGAAAAGATCTCCGTGCGCTCTCCCTCTCCGAACTGCGGAAGGCCGTGGCCTATGTACCCCAGGACCCTTTTCTCTTTTCCACATCGCTCAGGCGCAACCTGGCCTTTGGGAGAGACGGCGTCTCGGACGAGGAGATCGAAAAAGCGATCCGGGTTGCCCGACTGGATCGGGATTTGGAAATTTTTCCCCAGGGTCTCGATACGATCGTAGGAGAGCGGGGGATTACCCTGTCCGGGGGACAGAAGCAGCGGGCGACCTTGGCGCGTGCGCTGCTTTTGAAAAGCCCGGTCCTGATCCTGGATGACTGTCTCTCCAGCGTGGATGCCCAGACGGAAGATGAGATCCTCAAAGGACTCAAGTTGATCCTCAAGGAAAAGACCTGCGTGATCATTTCCCACAGGATCTCGGCCGTCAAAGAGGCGGATGAGATCCTGGTCCTGGAGGAAGGGAAGATCATCGAAAGGGGAAACCACCAGGAGCTTCTCCTCAAGGGCGGCTTCTACGCGGAGCTATTTCGCCGGCAGCAACTGGCAGAAGAGCTGGAGCAAATCTAATGCCGGGCCGATTAACTTCGCCTAACTTCGTTTATCGCCCCTCGGTCTCCCTGCGGCGTACTATTTCCAGTACGCCTCAGTCGCCTCGGGGCTCGCGCCTCGTTATGCTTGTTTCTCGTCCCGGCATATTGCCTTTATTCTCAGAAAATGACTTGAGGCAGCAGTAGATGAGCGAAGAAACCCACCAAGAAGAAATTTTCGGCAAGGCATACGATCTCAAGCTGATCCAGAGGCTCTGGCGATTCATGCTTCCCTACAAGAGGCTCTTCTGGTTCGCCATGCTCCTGCTGCCGCTGCAGCAGCTCTTTGGCCTGGCGCAGCCCTATATCATGAAGGTGGCCATCGATGGCTACATCGCAGGAGCAAACCTTTGGGGCCTCCAGGGAGTAGGGGTGCTCTTTCTACTCGCGATTGCAGGAGAGGCGGCGACTTTTTACTTTAACTACTACCTGACCATGCAGGTCGCGCAGAAATGCCTCGCCGATTTGCGTGTGGAGGTGTTTTCTCACGTGCAAAAGCTCCCCATGAGCTATTTTGACCGCAATCCGGTAGGCCGTCTAGTGACCCGGATGACCACGGACGTGGATGTGCTGCAGGAGATGTTTGCAGCCGGGGTGATGACGCTGGTTTCGGACTTCATCATGCTGGTCTGGATCGTCGTGATCATGTTTTACATGCATGTCCAGTTGGCCCTGGTCTCGCTGGCGTTGATTCCGCCGATGGCGCTGGCCATTAACTTCTTTCGCGTCAGGGCCCGGAAAACCTATCGCTTGATTCGCGAGCGGATCGCGCGCATCAACGCCTATCTGGCAGAGGCGATTTCCGGGATGGCTGTCACACAGCTTTTTGTCCGTGAGGAGAAAAGCTACCGGGAGTTCGACGAACTCAACGAAGCACATCGGGACGCCAACCATTGGTCGAACATCTATGAAGCGGGCCTTTTTTCTATGGTGGAGGCCGCCGGTTCGGTGAGCGTGGCGCTTTTGCTTTGGTACGGCGGCGGCGAGGTGTTGCATGGGGTGATCGGCATCGGCACCTTGGTGGCCTTCAAGGAATATATTCACCGCTTCTTCGTTCCCTTGCGCGATTTCAGTCAGAAATATACGGTTATGCAGTCGGCCATGTCGTCGGCCGAGCGAATCTTTCATCTCCTCGACACGCCGGTCACCATATCCAGCCCGTCCAAGCCCGTGATCCCCAAACCTTTTCGCGGCGAGGTTGTCTTCAACGATGTCTGGTTTGGCTATAAAGCGAGCGAGCCGGTCCTGAAAGGCGTTTCGTTCCGGATCGAGCCGGGAGAGAAGGTGGCGGTAGTGGGAGCGACGGGTTCGGGGAAGACAACCACGATCAAATTACTCAGCCGCTTTTACGACATTCAGCGGGGCTCGATCCGGGTCAGCGGCATCGATGTCCGGGATTGGGACCTTAACGAATTGAGAAAGCATATCGGCGTTGTGCTGCAGGATGTCTTTCTCTTTTCGGGGGATGTCCGGACTAATCTCTGCCTGGGAGATCAGTCGGTCCCGCTAGAGCGGATTGAGCGGGCCGCGCGCCACGCGAATGCCGAGGCCTTCATCCGCCGGCTGCCGGGCGGCTTCGATGGACAGGTGAGAGAAAGGGCCAGCAACTTCTCGGCGGGCCAGCGGCAGCTCCTGGCCTTGGCCAGGGTGCTGGTGTTTCAGCCGGAAATTTTGGTCTTGGATGAAGCGACCTCGAGCGTAGACACGGAGACCGAGATGTTGATTCAGGACGCATTGGAGAAAATCATGCGCGAGCGCACTTCCCTGGTAATTGCCCACCGCCTCTCTACGATCCGTAACGCCGACCGCATCATTGTCCTCCATCGCGGTGAAGTGCGGGAAATGGGCTCCCACACCGAGCTGCTGCAAAAGCGCGGCATCTATTACCGCCTCTACCAGCTCCAGTACCAGCAGGAGGAGTTGAGGGTCGGGCTCCAGGACGCATCGCCTAAGATTCCGGGCTAGCCGTGAGCCGTTTTTTCCTTGACTACTAACTCTAATCCGACATTCTTTTGACCTCAGCAACAGCGCAAGAGAGCACCACGTCGGATCGCGGGCAACACGGAGGCACAAGCGGAGTTTCCACCCGTGGTGAGGTTAAGGACTTCCTCTCCCTTGATGGGAGAGGACAGAGGTGAGGGTAACCGAGGCTCACGCTACCCCTCACCCTAGCCCTCTCCCGCAAGGGGAGAGGGAACGCTCGCTCTGTGGACCGTCTAAGGGGGCACGTTTTTTGTCGGATCGGGGCTAACTCGACATCACAATCCAACACGCGATACGGAGAAGTGCGACCAAGACCCGTCTAGCACGAGTGCTGGGCCACTGGCTCATGCGGCTGCGAAGGAAATGATCAGAAGCTCAGGGTCTGCCTCACCATGCTCCAGGCGGTCGGCTATAACACGGAGGGCAAGGGCTTGGACCTTTGCCTTAGCTTCCTCTGCGGCCTGCCCGTATGCGAGAACCCCAGGCAGACCCATGACCTCCACGGCGAACTTGTCGGCTGGGTCCACCTTCCGGGATTTTTGCTAACCTCTCGATCTGTGGTAGTTTGAAAGAGAGGGATAGCTGCCTTTGAAAAGTTTCGGCCTATCTAATTTGAAATCGCTGCTTTCTGCCTGCCTGCTTTCTGCCGTCTTCCTTGCGGGTTGCTCTCCTTTTTATGTCCTCCGGGCCGCTTACGAGGAGGGGAAGATCCTCTGGCGGCGCGAGCCCATCGAGAGCGTTCTGCAGAGGCCGGATCTCGATCCGGAGACGCAAGAAAAGTTAAAGCTCGTCCTCGCGGTGCGCGAGTATGCGCGGGACGTTCTCAAGTTTAGGGTCGGTGGGAGCTATGCCAGCTATTCCTATGTGGACCGGAGGGCGTTGTCGTATGTGCTGACGGTGGCGCCAAAGACCGATCTCACGCCCTATACCTGGTGGTTTCTTTTTGTTGGGCACGTTCCTTACAAAGGTTTCTTCTCCGAGGAGTCGGCCAAGACGGAGGCCAAACGTTTCGAGGCCGAGGGGTATGACACCTATATCCGCACATCGCCGGCATTCAGCACTTTGGGTTGGTTCGACGATCCTCTGCTCGCCCATCTTCTGAAATACGACAAAATCACGCTGACCGAGGTCATCTTCCACGAGCTATTCCACAACACGCTCTTTATAAGCGGGCAGGTGGATTTCAACGAGAGCCTGGCCAACTTCATCGGAAATCGGGCTGCGATCCTCTTTTTCCGCGATCGTTACGGCGAGGGAAGCGCCGAGCACCAGAGGGCGCTCCAGGCCTGGCAGGAAGAGCTGGAGTTTTCCGCCTTTATCAACGAGGTGTCCCGTTCTCTGAAAGATCTTTTTGGGAGGGATATCGCTGAAGAAGAGAAGTTGAAACTGAGAGAGAAGATCTTTTTCCAGAGCAAGAAGGAATGGTCGCGCCGGATCGCGAAACAACCCGCCCACCGGTTCCGTGGGTTCGGCCAACAGGAGATCAACAATGCCGTCATCGCCCATTATCTTCTCTATTTCAAAGATCTCCAGCTTTTCGAATCTCTTTATCAAGCGCAAGGGAAGGACCTGGCGCAATCCCTGGAGTCGATCATCCAATCGATTCCTAACGGCGAGGATCCTTTCGATACCGTCCGTGAGTTGGTCAGTAAAAAAAGCAGACCCGCTAGACCGCCATCACGATAGGTGACAGGACCTTCTCCTCAAGCCAGACCGACAGATCGACGAGACTTCGCTGACTGATCTGATGGCCTATCTCATATTCCCGATAGGTTACAGGAATGTGCAGGGTTCGCAGGGCCTCTACGGAATCCCTGGCCCGGTCCACTTCAATCAGCTCGTCGTGTGAACCGTGCTGGATGAGAGTCGGAGGATACCGGCTGTTTGTGATATTGGGCAAAGCACTCACGAACTCCTGGGGCAGCCAGGAACTTAAGGCGATGAGAGCAGAGAACCGCTCGGGTTCCCCGAGGGCGAGGCTATAGGCCATGACCCCGCCCTGACTGAAGCCGAGAACGACGAGCTTCTTCCTATCAACAGGATAGCGGCTCATACACGAATCGAAAAATGCGCGGAGTTGCTCCCGGGCAGCCAGGATAGCCGGAAGATCGGGCGGCGCGTCGAGAGTGAGAGGAAACCAGCCGTAGCCCATGACCCCGGGACCGATCTCCATTTCCACCGGACCCTGAGGGCAGATCACCAAAAAGCGGCCGTTGCAGAGATGGGGCGCGAGCCCCTGTAGATCCAGCGCATTGGCCCCCCAACCGTGCAATGCGAAAATCGTGGGATGGGGGCCCTCGCCTTGTGGTTCAAAGACAGCGTGGATGAGATGCACTCCGGCTCTCCTTTATTGGACTAGACTTCCGGGCTGCCGTAGAAGACAGCGACCGGGAGAGAAATTTTCCGCACCTGTTGAGCGATTGTTTCGACTTCTTCATTGGAGAGGGGAGTAATGTAAGGCTGGGCGGGCCGCCGGGCTACCGTATAGACCTGGACTAGATGGATCCTTCCGCCTTTTGCCGTGATTTCCCGAAGACGATTGCAGTAGGCGGTGATTTCCTTCTCGTCCGGCGGAACTCCGCGAATCCTCATGAACAGGCTCTGGATGGCGATGGGACGGAGCCGGGCCGCATCGAGGATATTGTCGAGAATCTTCCGAAAGGGGATCTTGGTTACGTCCACCAGCTTGTAATACTGTTCGGTCCCGGCGTCGAGTTTTGCCCAAATCTCGCCATTGTGCCGGTCCAATAGGGATAGCGCCTCCTTCACCTTCGGCCGGTGAAGCATAGAGGCGTTCGTGATAATCACGATTTTTAGCTGGGCCAGGCCCGCTTCTTCTTTCGCGCGTATGGCCAGCTCAACCGCCTCCTTGAATTGGGGGCATGTGGTAGGCTCACCATCGCCGCTAAAGGCGATATCCTTCACCTCGCGCAGCGGCTCCGGGATGCCGGCAAAAGGTGGCCGCTCAAAGAGACTGCGGTTCTTGGCTCTCAAAAGGATTTCCTTGAGCTCCCGCCCGAGAATTCCGAGATCGACCCTGCGGTATCTTCCAGGGGTGGTACGATCCACCTGGCAATAGAGGCAATCGAAGTTGCAAACCTTGTCGGGATTAAGATTAATCCCTATCGAGATTCCGCCGGACCTCCGGCTTAAGACCGCGTAGACGTAGCGGTTCTGCTCCAGCTCCCTCGGGTGATCGTGAATGGTAAGCGCATGCTGCTTCATTCAGTTATTGCTTCCTTAAAGCGCCGTATGGCGTCGATGTGGGCGGACGGAGAGGATAACCCGGCCTTCATGGTGTTGAGGGAGAGGTGGGTGGCTCCCAGACTCTTCCATGCCGAGACGTCTTTGACCCAATCGTCGGGAGAGCGATCGGCGATGGCAACTCTTCCTTCGATGCCGATGCTACCAGGATCACGGCCCGCTTCACGGGCGTACGACTGCATCTTCTCGATTAAAGCGCGGCCCTTTTCATCGGGCGGAAATAATGGCATCCAGCCGTCACCGAGTCGGGCAATGCGCCTGATCACCGGTTCTGCGCTCCCGCCGAACCAGATTGGGATAGGTTTTTGAACCGGCAGAGGATTTAAGCCGGCTTCGGTGATTCTGTGCCGTTTACCCGCAAAAGTCACAAGCTCCCTCGTCCAGAGCGTACGCAGGACTTCAATTTGTTCCTCTGAGCGGCGTCCTCTATTGTGAAAATTTTCGCCAAGGGCCTCGTATTCGACGTCATTCCAGCCGATGCCGATACCCAAACGCAGCCGGCCACGGCTCAGGATATCGACGGCCGCCGCCTGTTTAGCCACCAGCACCGTCTGCCTCTGGGGAAGAATGACGATCCCGGTGACCAATTCTATTTTTTTTGTCATCCCTGCCAGGTAACCGAATAGAACGAATATCTCGTGAAACTGATCCTTGTGGGTATAAGGGGGCTTCCATCCGGGGCGGCGTGCCGGGTTCGCGCCCAAGACGTGGTCATACGCCAACAGGTGATCATATCCCAACGCCTCGGCCGCTTGGGCGTAGTCTCGCACCCCAAGCGGGTCTGCGCCTATTTCTGTCTGCGGAAAAATGACTCCGATACGCATTGTATTCCTCCGTTGATTAGGCCGAAATTCGAGATGACTTTCCGTTCGTATTGTTCATTAACCGTATCAGCCGGCGCCGATGCTGGACTTTTCGCACTTCAGGGCTGATCTTTCAAGCCTTCCAGCCTGTTTAATCCCAGCTTTATCGGGACGATCACTGCAGCTGTAGTGAGAGCCAGGACAACCGCCAGCGACGGTACGATGACCCAGCCGCCTATCTTCGCAGTGCCGGGGTTCAGTCCTTCCATGACGAGCAGGTAGACCGGCCAGGCCTCGATCATGACCGTGGCCCCGATAAAGGCGATGCTGAAAATCATGCAAATGACCCCGCCGAAACTCGTCGGGATCTCCGCCACGTTGCCGTGGTCGAATCTTGGGTAAAGGGCGCCGACCCCAACGCCTATCGCCGTGATCCCGAAGGTCATCAGAAAAATGGTGATCAGGGAGAGGGCCATCATCCATGCGGGGACGCGCAGAAGAGTGTTGCTCAGAAAGACCAGAAGTTCGCCGAGAAGAAGCAGCGGGATGAGGTTGAGCAAAAACTTGCTCCAGAGCAAGGATCGAAGAGCGATGGGCGTTGTCTGAAGAATCCAAAAGGCCCTTCCCTCCAGGCTCACCGCCGGAAAAGCGAACCTGATCGCTACCGCGCTGAGAACAAATCCGGCCAGCCCTAAGTTGGTAAAGGAGATCACCGTACGCAACGTGGCGGTGGGGATAGGAGAACGATCCAGAGGGAGGACCTTGAAGTTGTAGAGGTATACGACCATAAGGGCCAACAGAAGAAAGAGCTGGGACCATTGGGTCGTGTCGCGAAAAAAGGTCTTAATGTCTTTCACCATGATCGCCTTCAAAATTTCCGGGAAAGGATGAGTTATCCAGTTGAGCATATCGTCGAGCAGGTGGCCCTGGCGCCGTCCCTGCAGGGATTCCTGGGCCTTTGACCAGCCCGAAAGGTGAACGGCGGCGGAGATCCAGGACGCCACAAGGGGCAGGAAAAGCGCATAACTCACGAGCAGGGGGTAAAAAAACCACAGCTCCACCGGCTTTTGGAACAAGACCGAGGCAAAAATTTCCGCCGCCCAGCTGCTCGGCAAGAAAAGCGAGGAGGGGGTTTCCATGGCGCTCAGAAACTCCAGGAAATGGCCGAAGGCCTCGGGCTGGACCAGCCTTTCGGGTCGGGAGAAGCGAAACAGGAAATAGAGAATGATGAAGGCGAAAAGGCCGATGAAGAAGAGAGTGTCCCGAATCCGCCTTGCGGGAAGGAAATAGACCAGCAAATGGGTGACGAGAGTCCCGATGGCCGCCGGTATGATCACGAACAGGGGAAGGACCAGGATCAACCAGAGATAAAAAAGAGCGCCGCCGCGGAATACCGAGCCATAAGCGGCGAATACCGGGAGGCTGAAGAAAAGCACCATCCAGGAAGAGTTGGCGGTGGTGGTGATCAGGCGCGAGTAGAAAAATGTTGCCGGAGAGGTAGGGGCGGAAAGGACGAGGTCGAGGTCATGCGCCAAAAAGAAAGTCGAAAGGGCGGTAATGAGATTGCTGAAAAGAAGCATGGAAAAGAAGGTGAGCAGGATGATCAGCAGGAGCTGGTAGGCGAGGGCAGGGCCAAGATCGTACACTGTTTGGAAATAGACCAGGACTCTTTTGATGGTCCAATAGGTCCCGATCCAGAAGGCCAGGGCAAGCGAGAGGAGGACGGCCCGCCGGAGCCATTTTTTCTCGCCCCTTCTGAGGAAGTCGTTTTTCCAGGAGAGGAGATTCGGAGAAAGCAGGGTGGCGAGTGAGGACATTGGAGCAAGAAGTTTTAAATTTTTAGTGTTTAGTTTTGAGTTTCTAACTAAAAACTCACAACTTATAACTCATAACTGTTAAGGAGTTCCATCCCGGGTCAGATCGAGAAAGACGCTTTCCAGCCTTCCTTCCTTCACTTTGGCGAGGCGGTAGAGATCCGCCATGGTCCCGCTGGCGATGAGTTTCCCCTTGTGAATGATCCCGATCTTCTGGCAGATCTCTTCGGCGACGCTGATGCTGTGGGTCGAGAGGAAGAGCGTGGTTCCCTTTTTTGCCAGGGAGAGAAAGAGGTCCTTCAGCATCCTGGTCCCTCGGGGGTCGATTCCCACCATCGGTTCGTCGACGATGAGGATTTTGGGCTGGTGGATGAGCGCGGCGCAGAGGACCAGCCGCTGCTTCATGCCGTGCGAATAGCTTTCCACCAACTCGTCTTTCCAGTCGGATAGTTCGAAGTGCTCCAGGAGCTCGGGGATTCTTCGCTGCAGCAGCGCAGCATCTACCCGATGCAGGCTGCCGACGAATTTGAGAAACTCTCTCCCGCTGAGCTTTTCGTAGATGAAGGGGCGGTCAGGGATAAAACCGGTGATCGCCTTGGCCTTCTCGGGTTCTTGCTCCACGTCATAGCCGCCGAGGGTGACCCGACCCGAAGTGGCCCTTAAGATTCCCATCATGACCCGGATCGTGGTGGTTTTCCCTGCGCCGTTCGGTCCCAGGAAGCCAAATATCTCACCGCGCTGGACCTCCAGATTCAGGGAATCTACCGCCGCCAGACGACCGTAGTGTTTGGAGAGATTTTCCAGACGAATCATTTTTTATCTTAGGCAACAGGCGAGAGGCGTTAGGCAACAGGGAACGCCCAAACTCTGTACTGAAAACTTCCGCCTCACGCCTACCGCCTCATGCCTTTCTTAGGAGGCCTCCACGACCTTGATCTTTAGTTTGCCGATGAGTTCGAGGATATCGATCTGCCGGTCGATGTCGCCTTCGAGGAACTTGATGTGGGTGACATCCGCCGGAAATTGATCCAGGACCGAATCGACGGAGATCCACTGGCCGAGCCAGACCTCGGACCAGGCGTGATAGTAAAAAGCGCCGCGCAGGTACACGACGCCAACGACGGTCCTGGCGGGGATCCCGCCGGCCCGGGCGATGGCGTTAAAGAGAACCGTATGCTCGTTGCAATCGCCTCTTCTGGTTTGGAGCACCTCCAGAGCGTTGGGGATGCTTACGGTGGGCACTTTGACGAGCCCGTCGTAAACCCATCTCTTGATTCTCTCGACCGCCTTTAGGGCGTCCGTTTCTCCTCCCAGGACTCTCACCGCCAGGGCGCGAATCTGCGGGTGGTCGCTTTGCAAGAAAGGAGTGGACTGCAGATAGGGAGCCAAGGAGGCATCCCGGATCGGGCGCCGGTAGGAGCGGAGCTGGTTCAAATCTTCTCTTTGGATCTCCAACGTATCTTCAGTCAACCGCTGGCGGCCGCCGTTCAGAGGAAAGTGGGCAAGATTGAAACCTGAGAGCTTCACCTTGAGAAGGTTTTTTTTCGTCGGCTCCGCGATAGGGGTTTCTAAAGGGACAGAGGTTTGTGAAATGAGGTCCAGAGGGGTGGCTCTCGTAGCGAGGATTTTAGCCTCTTCTTCTTTCTGCCTGACGAGCGAGAGTCCCGTGGGGGTCTCTTCTTTAAGCGTTCTCCCGCTGCCATCGACCCAGGAGACCACGGAGATCCCCTTGAAGCGCTGGCGGATGCGCAGCGCCGGCTCTGTTTTGCCCCCGATTTTGATCTGCTCCCTTCCCTCAACGGTGACGGTCGTGATCTGTTGCGATAGGGTCGCAGGATCGAAAGTGGAGAAGAGTTGTTCCTTACCTAACTCCAGGTTTTGCGTTACGATATAGGGCTTGAGGGCGGCGAGCAGGTAGGGAGGCTGGCTCATGGGAAGCTCTTTATCCGTGCGCTGGCCGCCTGATTCCACCTCCAGATGAAGCTTGCCCGCGGCAACCTTTCCTCGGGCCTTGAACCTGACGTCCTCGGAACGGAGATCGAAATCAAATTCTCTCAGCGCCCAATTCGCGGCTGCGGTCATTTGCAGCCGGGTCTCTACCGTTTTAACCGTCCCCAGGAGGTTGAGTCGCAAGAGCGAAGAATCCCGCACGAGGTATCCCTCCGTCTCCGGCGTGATCTTCTGCGCCGCGTAACCGATCTTTTCTCCGCGATAGTAAATTCCCCACCACTCTTCCATCGGCTCGGTGATCGCGGTTACGGTATGGAGCAGGACCGGAGCGGGCGGGGCCCAAAGCTCGCGTCTCAAAAGAAGGATGTTCATGAGACACCAGAAAAGGACGATGGCTATGCTGAACAATTTCTTCACAATCATGGGCTAAAAAATTATATACTAGCCCGGCGCTAAAAAAAACGATGCCGATGAAATTTGTTGCCGACAGAATGCTTGGAAAGCTCGCGCGCTGGCTGAGGGTGATCGGTCAGGACGTGACCTACGGCCCGCACCTATCGGGCTATGGGTTGATTCGTGAAGCGCGCCGGGAAGGCCGATTGATCCTTACGCGGGATCGCGGCCTTGCGCGGAAGAAGCCGCCGGATTATCTCCTGATCCAAAGCGACCAGTTTAGGGAACAGTTGAAGCAGGTGGTCCAGGCTTGCCGTCTGGAGCCATTCAAAGAGGCCTTTACCCGATGCGTGGAATGCAATACGGTTCTTCAACCTGTACCCAAGGAGGCCGTTAGAGAAAGAGTCCCTCCCTATGTTTTCTCTAATCAAGAGAGGTTCTCCTTCTGCCTGA
>Ga0209521_10002546_pt1 | contig 14901 bp, 19 predicted proteins | sample Rifsed19ft4_FD_184016 | JGI IMG/M metagenome (GOLD analysis project Ga0209521, IMG submission 184016) | Soil microbial communities from Rifle, Colorado, USA - sediment 19ft 4 (version 2) | ecosystem: Environmental > Terrestrial > Deep subsurface > Rock core/Sediment | place: Rifle, Colorado...
AACTTCGACAGCCTATGGCAGGCACCGCTGCTGATTGTGATCGAAAACAACCATATCGCCCAGACCACTCCCACCAATCAGGCAATGTCTGGCAGCCTGGCTGGACGTTTGGCGGCTTTCGGCATCCCCGCGTATGAGCTGGATACCTCGGATGTAACTGAAATTTCTTCAGCTGCGCAGCCGTTGATCGCCTCCATTCGCCGGGAACAACGACCCCAGGCACTGATCCTGAATACCGCCCGTTTTGGCCCGCATTCGAAATCGGATGATACCCGCCCCGCAGAGCTGGTGGACGAGCTGCGCCGCACCCGCGATCCGTTGGCACTGTACAGTAGACACATCCAGCCAGAATTAAAGAATGAGGTGGATGTTGAAGTCGACGCGTTGGTGCGGGCTGCCTTTGAGCAAGCCCTGGCTGACCCGCCCGCCGGAGGTGCCAATTGACCGCCGTGCTCGACGCGCTGACCAACGGCCTGCAGCGCGCCTTAAGCGACGATCCGCACGTGGTGCTGCTTGGCGAGGACATTCTCGACCCGTACGGCGGCGCCTTCAAAGTCACCCGCGGCTTATCCTCCGCCTTCCCCGAGCGGGTATTGGCCACTCCCGTCTCCGAGGCTGGTATGACTGGTCTGGCAGCCGGCATGGCGCTGCGCGGTCTGCGCCCGGTGGTCGAGATCATGTTTGGCGATTTCAGCACCCTGGCGGTTGATTCATTGGTCAACACGGCTGCCAAACTGCGCTGGATGTATAACGAGCAGGTGTCAGTGCCCTTGGTATTGCGCACACCCATGGGCGGCAGGCGCGGCTACGGACCGACCCATTCGCAATCGCTTGAAAAGATTTTTCTGGGCATTCCTGGACTTAAAGTGGTGGCTGCCAGCCATTTTGGCGACCCCGGCGAGCTGCTTTACCGCGCCATTCTGCAACAGGACGACCCAGTTCTTTTTGTTGAACACAAATTATTGTATGGTCTGCAGGTCGTTGACGCCGCCGCCGCCGCGGATTTTGCCGTCGAACGGGTTGGCAGTGCAGAAATTTTCCCGGCTTACCGCCTGGCCATGCGCGGCGCACCAGCCCCCACGCTCACCCTGGCAGCCTACGGTTACATGGCTGAACTGGCGCGCCAGGCGCTGGTCAAACTGGCCTATGAACACGAAATCTTTGCCGAATTGATCGTCCTGACTCAGCTTTCGCCGCTGGATGCGGCGCCGGTGCTGGAATCGGTAATTCGCACCGGGCATTTACTTACCGTTGAGGAAGGGACGCTTTCCGCGGGTTGGGGCGCCGAGATTCTAGCCCGCTGCGCCGAAACCCTGGGGGGCCAATTGAAGGCTGCCCGGCGCGTGGCAGCTGTGGAAACGCCTATCCCGGCAGCGGCTGGGCTGGAACGCAGCAGCCTGCCCGATGTGGATGATATTCTGCACGCCGCCGAAACGATTGGAGCCCAGCTGCATGCCTGACCTAACCCCGGTTCTCGTTCCACAACTCAATCCCAACGAACGCGAGTCGCTACTGGTGGACCTGCGCGTCCAGGACGGACAAAAAATCAACGCTGGTGATGTTCTGGCTGTGCTGGAAACCACCAAATCGACCATGGAACTGGCTGCCGATGCCGGCGGCTATGTTCTTGGTTTGGCATTTGCCCGCGGCGATACCGTCAGTGCCGGACAGGTGCTGTTTTACCTGGGCGCCTCGCCGGATTTGCCATTGCCAGCCGCAGCCAAAGCCGCTGAACCTGCCGCAGACGATTTGCCTGCCGGGCTGCGCATAACCCAACCAGCGCTGGCTCTGGCGCGCTCGCTGGGCGTGGATCTGAACAAGCTGCCGGTAAACACCTTTGTGACCGAAGCTGTGATTCGCGGACTCGCGCCTGCGCCGGTGGCACTCCCCCAGCTCGACATCGACGAGAAATCGCTGATCATATACGGCGGAGGCGGACACGGCAAATCCCTGGTGGACCTGGTGCGCCTGCAGAACGCTTACCGTGTGGTCGGCATTGTGGACGATGGTCTACCCGTTGGCAGTCAGGTGTTGGACGTGCCGGTATTGGGCGGCAGCGCAGTTTTACCTGCCTTGCGTGACCGCGGCGTTATCCTGGCGGTCAATGCGGTGGGCGGTATCGGCAACCTGGCGCCGCGTTTGAAGGTTTTTGAAAATCTGACACAGGCTGGGTTCCAGTTCCCGACTGTTGTTCACCCCAGCGCAGTAGTGGAAGCCAGCGCCGAAATTGCCGCGGGGGTGCAGGTTTTTGCGCATGCCTATGTCGGCAGCGCTGTACGGGTGGAGTTTGGCTGCATCGTTAACACCGGAGCGATTGTCTCGCATGACTGTGTTCTGGGGGAAATGGTTAATATCTCGCCGGGGGCGATTTTAGCGGGTTCGGTCCAGGTCGGCGCTCGCACATTGATCGGCATGGGCGTGACCGTCAACCTGGAAGTGCGGGTCGGTGAAGGAGCCCGCATTGGCAATGGAGCCACGGTCAAAGCGGATGTGCCGGCCGGCGGCGTGGTGCGCGCCGGTACCATTTGGCCGGAGTAGCGCCCGAAATCCACGACTTGCTTGATTCAGCACTCGTTATTTATTTTTGACAAATTAGATATATAATTGTTTTTTAGCTCGCTTTATCGGTTCATGGGCTGGAGAATAACCATGGCTTCTTCGCGTTCAGGTGACTTAACCTGGGCTGCTTTTGCAGTCTCTGTGGTTTTCGGGGGATTGAACACCATCGGTGTTCGTTTTACAGTGCTGGAATTGCCGCCGTTCTGGGGAGCTGCCATCCGCTTTATCCCAGCTGCGGCGCTGTTGTTTCTCCTGGCCTTTATCCAAAAGCTGCCCCTGCCCAAGGGCCGCGGCCTGGTTGGGGCTGCATTATTTGGTATTCTGAATTTTGGCATCAGCTTTATATTCCTTTATTGGGGATTGCGCCAAATTCAGGCCGGGCTGGCAACCGTCATATTGGCGCTCGGTCCGCTCTTGACGCTGTTACTGGCTGTCGCTCATCGCCAGGAGACCATGCGTTGGCCTGCACTGATCGGTTCGCTCCTATCCGTCGGCGGCGTGGCGCTGGTTTTTCTGCAGAGTTCAAACAGCCAGGCTCCATTGTTGGCGCTTCTGGCAGTGTTCCTGGGCGCTTTGTGTTTGTCGGAATCCAGCATCATTATCAAAAAGTATCCGCAAAGCCATCCAGTAACCACCAATGCCGTAGGCATGGCAGTCGGAGGTGTAATTCATCTGGTCGTGTCCTTGATCGCCCAGGAACGGCAGATTCTGCCGGTTAGATCTACTACATGGGTAGCCATTTTGTATTTGATTATCCTTGGATCATGCGCCCTGTTTATATTGGTGATCTATATTTTGAAGCGTTGGCCGGCCTCACGGACTGCTTATATACTGGTTTTGATGCCTTTCGTGGCCTTGCCGGTATCGGCTGTTCTGGATCAAGAGCAAATTGGCTGGGCTTACCTGGCCGGAGTGGTATTGGTGCTGGTGGGGGTGTATTTTGGGGCGATAGCCCCGCAAAGAAAAGCTGTATTGGCCAGCCGGTAAAACCATCCGAGATTTGGGGTAAAATAGCCCTTTTGTGGTGATGGAGTCCACCCTTAACCGCCTCGTGCTGATGACTCCTGCATTCCACTATGATAGGGCAGTTTTACCTTGGAAAAATTTATGTTGATCGGTACTGGGGGATTTATTGGCGCGGTGCTGCGCTATTGGGTGGGCAATGCCGCCCAGACATGGAGCAAAGCTGAGAGCTTCCCTGCCGGGACGCTGATTGTCAACCTCATCGGTTGTCTGGTGATCGGGTTTCTGTCCCACGTCGGCGAAAATTCTTCGGTCATCTCCCCCGAAGCACGTTCTTTCCTCTTTATTGGAATTTTGGGGGCTTTTACCACCTTCTCAACCTTCAGCAACGAGACGGTCAACCTTTTCCGTCAGGGACAAGGTTTTTATTCAATGGTGAATGTGGCAGCTCATATATTGATCGGCCTGGCTGCCGTCTGGCTGGGTCGGCAGGCCTCGTTATTGCTCTGGAAATAAATGGAACGCCCGAGCCGGCTGATGAATCGGCTCAGCATAAGAACCATTAATCTATATATACCGAATCCACCAATCCGACAATGACCGAAATGACCGGCGCATCTAGGTTGTTCAGCACCTGACGGGCGCCGTTACCCTCGCGGTTGACCAGCACCGTATCCCCCACTCCGGCCTGAGTGTTGTCCAACGCGATAAAGTCAGCGTCTGGCGGCTCGCCCTCCAGACCAAGCGGCTGCACCACCAACAGGCGTCGGTGCTTGAAAGCCGGATGACTGATGGTTGTCACGACCGTGCCCACCACGCGCCCCAGAATCATTCCTCCGCCTTCCCGTAAAACGGATTCCAGCCGCGCCGCATAATCAATTCCCCCATCTTATCGGCCGGCTGAACCGCCAGTTCATCCACGATGCCTACCAAGGCCAGGTCGACGGGTACAAATTTGACGTCGGTCATGGCCAGAGCTGCCTCGCGCGAGCGCACCATCACACACAGGTCTCCCGGACCAGCCTGAACCACGTCCGCAGCCACCTGTAACCCGCCGACTGGCGAAAGGTTTTTATCCAGCGGCTGGACGACCAGCAGCTTGACCCCTTCGGTACCAGGATACTTGACGGTGCACACCGCCGAGCCAACTACCCTGCCAAGCAGCATACGTTACTTCAATCCGGTGCTGGAAAGCACCCGCTGTATGATCGAATCCAGCAGCTTGGGATCCACTTGCGGGCCCATGCGCGCCATGACCGCATTCTTGATGCGCTGCTGCAAGTCAAGCTCGCCAGACACGGTCCCGACCGGACTTTGGACCTGCGGCAAGTACGCCGACACATCGGACATGGTCGGCAGGGCTGCTGGTTTGTCTGGCGACAGATACGGACGCACTGGCGCGCTGGGCGGAATATCCGCCGTTGGCTGCCCCAGTTTCATGCCCAACCGGTTGGCTTTTTCATAGGCCAGTTCGGTCAGCACAATCGAATCACTGAGTTCCAGCGACATGATGCCGCGTTTCCACATATCTTCGATGTCTTTTTCGGTATAAAACTCTTTTGCCATGGTACCTCCACCTGCTGCCGTTCTCAGGCGCCTTCGCGCCCGCTCAGGCTTTCCAGTGCCTGAATAGCCGCGTTTTTCGCGGTTTGAATCTCGGCTTCGCTGCCGGAAAGCCACATGCGGCCAAAACGGCCGACCGACGAGACATGCACCAGCTTGATGCTGGCTTTTTTCTCGGCCTCGTTGCAGGCATAATTAATGTAGGCAGCCGGGGCACACTCCAGCACCAGCAGCGTTTCGCCAGGCACCAGCATGCTGCCACGGCGGAAACGGTTGATCAACTGCGCCTGGTACGGGTCGATGCGGGTGATCACCTGGGTGGAAGCCACCTGCGGCCGGATGCGGTCTTCAACCCGCAGTCCCAGTCGCTCCAGCACCACCTCGCCGGCCTCGATCACCGCCGCCTGGTTGGGGGAATGCACCTCGAACATACCAAATTCGCGCTCAACGATCTGCGCGCCCGGGCGGGCCTCGGTGGCCTTGACGGCGATGTCCACCACGCGGAATACCTCATTGCCGGGCGCCATCTCGACGTACAGGGCTGCCATGCCCTCAATTGGCAGGTCGCCCTGAGTAATGGTGCCGACGAAGGCAGCATACTGGGCCTGCATGCGGTCCAGAAAACAATAACAGCGCAGTGAAAATTCATCAGCCATTCAAGCCTCCTATGGTGAGGTCGCAGTCCGGGCGCGCTTCCAGGTTGGATCACGCGCAGTCAGGCAATCGATATGCGAAAGTTGCCGCTCGGATACCGGCCAAACCAGCAGCCGGTTCCGGGCGAATGCCCGGCCGGTTAATGGACCGGTGCGGATTTACTTTTCTTTGGGTTCAGTCGCCCGGCCGCCAAAAGCGCCCTTGCTGGCTTTGGGCAGGATCATCTCGACGTCCACATGCGGCCGTGGAATGACGTGCACCGATACCAGTTCGCCAACGCGCTTGGCTGCGGCAGCGCCAGCATCCGTGGCAGCTTTGACCGCGCCAACGTCGCCGCGCACCATGACGGTCACATATCCGCCGCCAACATACTCCGAGCCGATCAAGACAACATTGGCTGCCTTGACCATGGCATCGGCGGCCTCGACCGCGCCGATCAATCCGCGGGTCTCAACCATTCCTAAAGCGATGAGTGAAGTATCTAGAGCCATTGTGGTGATTCCTTTCCTGGAACAAAAAATGGGTTAAAAGGGATTCTTCTTCTGTAATATTTCATCCAGCACCTGGCGCACCAGGCGCTCCACTTCGGCCGGCGACGGGCCAGTAGCGGGCTCGCCGGGGGCGAAGGCTTCGGGCGGCGGAGCGATGGTCTCGTACGCCAGCCGTTTTACATTGAGTAAGTGGGTAACGGTGATATTATCGCCGGTGATGGCGCCGCCCACCCCGCCAGACCCCAACGTCATCGATGGCGCTACGCCGGTGGTATAACCGATCGCTCCCAGCGTGCCCATCGTATTGACCACGATGCGGAAAACGGGCTTCTCCAGCCCAAAAGCCATGATCACCTTCTCGTCAGTGGCGTAGATGATCTGCGTGTGCCCGCGACCACCGGTTTCGATCATGGCGATCGAGGTGTCGCAGCCTTCTTCCCAGCCGTCCACCACATACCAGGCCAGCACGGTGGTCAGCTTCTCGTGCGAGAGGACTTCCTCGCGGCCAACCTTCGTCAATGGCGTGACCAGGATGCGTGATCCGCGCGGGATGGAAAAACCGGCATAGCCCGCAACATAATCCGCCGCCTTGCCCACCACCGCGGTGTTCATGCTGCCATCCGGGTTGAACAACGCCTTGCGCAGCAGATCGGTTTCCTGCGGGTTGGTGAAATAAGCCCCCTCGGTGCGCATCAGGTCCGCCAGGCGGGAGGCAATCGGCCGGTCGGCAATGACCGCCTGCTCGGTGGCGCAAATGGTGGAGTTGTCGAAGGCCTTGCTGGCAACAATATAGCGCGCCGCTTTTTCGATATCAGCGCTGCGGTCGACATATACCGGCACGTTGCCTGGACCCACGCCGTAGGCCGGTTTACCGGTGGAATGTGCCGCGCGCACCATGGCAGAGCCGCCGGTGGCCAAAATCACTGCCGTGCGCCGGTGAGTCATCAATTCCTGCGTGCCGGGCAGTGAAACCTGCGTCATGCAGGAAACCAAGCCTTTAGGAGCCCCGGCGCTTTCGGCTGCCAGCGCCATGGTAGTGGTGGCGTCACAGGTACAGCGCACAGCTGAGGGGTGCGGCGCGACGACGATAGCATTGCGCGCCTTGACAGCGGTTAGAATTTTGAAAAAGGCGGTCGAGGTTGGGTTAGTGGACGGCACCAGCGCCACAACCACGCCCATCGGCCAGGCAATTTCGTACAGGCGGCGTTGCGGGTCATGCCGGATGACGCCCACGGTTTTGGTGTCGCGGATGCTTTCCCACACGAAGCGCGAGCCGAACTCGTTCTTGATCTTTTTATGCGCCGGCACGCCGAAACCGGTCTCTTCCACCGCCAATCGGCCCAGCCGCTCGGAGGCGTGATAACCGGCCTCCGCCATGGCAGCGCATACCCGGTCCACCTCGACCTGCGAGGCTGTACGCCATTTCTGCCAGGCGTCCCAGGCGGCCGCGGCTAAATCGCGCGCTTCTTGAATGGAGGAAAGATCTTTATCCATCGAATCGGTATCCTCTCATTGCCCCGTGAATCAGGCGGACTTACGGAACACGACCTCGCCGCCAACTTCCAGCGAATCAATGACAGCCATAATGACTGCGTCCACCGGCGTATCCTTGGTGATGTTGGTCTGGCGGGCTGAGGACCCGGCAGCCGTCAATACCAGGTCGCCGATGCCGGCGTCCACGCTGTCGATGGCTACGTACGGCTTGCCGGAAGGTTCGCCGTGCTCGTCGGTGGGGCGGCAAATCATCAGCTTACGCCCGATCAATTTTTCATCCTTGATGGTGGCAACCGTGGTGCCGATGACTTTGGCGATAATCATAATTTCGCTCCAGGTTAGTAACTTTTGGCGGGTACGGGTGCAACTGCTGCAGGAGCTGCGGCTTTTTCAGCGGCGGGCCCTTGAATGATTTTGATACCGGCGCTGGCGCCGATGCGCGTCGCCCCAGCTTTGACCATGGCTTCAGCTTCCTCAAAGGTGCGCACCCCGCCCGAGGCTTTGACGCCCATTTCCGGGCCAATCACCCGGCGCATCAGCGTCACATCGTGGACGGTGGCGCCGCCGGTAGAGAAACCGGTGGAGGTCTTGACGAAATCGGCCTCAGCCTGCTTGCTGATCAGCGACGCCAATACTTTCTCTTCATCGGTGAGCAGCGAGGTTTCGAGAATTACTTTAACCAGTGCACCGCGGGCGTGCGCGGTTTTAACCACGCCGCGAATGTCGCGTGCCACCATTTCCAGGTCGCGGGCTTTAAGTGCGCCGATATTGAGCACCATGTCGATCTCGTTGGCGCCCTGATGCAGCGCGTTCTGGGTCTCGAAAACTTTCACGTCCGGAGCGGTAGCGCCCAGCGGAAAACCGATCACTGTACAGACTTTGACGTCCGAGCCTTCCAGCAGCTTGGCGCACAGCGGTACCCAGGTGGGGTTGATGCACACCGAGGCGAAGCCGTATTTACGGGCTTCGTAGCATAATTGGGCAATCTGGTCAGGAGTGGCATCCGCCTTGAGCAGGGTATGATCGATCATCTTGGCCAGGCTGACGTCTTCCGGGATAACCCCCAGGGTGGAGGTCAGGCGTTCCGCGCCGGCCGAAACTACCTGACCGGTGCGGTTGAAGCAGGTTTTGACGCACAGACCATCGGCGCAGTTGAACTTGCACTGATCGCCCTCGTGGGCTGTGCCACCGTGCTGCTGCTCCATCATGGCGATCAGCACTTCGCGCGTGATAATTTCAACCAGCTGCTCCACCTTTTGCATATTTGGCAGCGCCATAAGTCCCTCTACTTCCCGTACTGCTTTTCGATCGCGATAATCTTGTCGATGCGATTCTGGTGCCGTCCACCGCCAAATTCCGTGGACAACCAGACTTTGAGAATTTGTTTGGCAAGGGCTACACCGATCAGCCCGGCGCCCAGCGTCAATACATTGGCGTCGTTGTGCTCGCGGCTGTTGGATGCGCTGGCGTAGTCATAAGCCATGGCAGCCCGCACCCCGGAGACTTTGTTGGCGACCATGCACGAGCCAATGCCGGCGCCGTCAATCATGACACCGCGCCAGGCTTTGCCGCTGGCAACCAGACGCGCGACTTCATGGGCATAATCCGGATAATCCACCGCTTCCTTGCTGGTGGTGCCCACGTCGATGAGCTCGTAGCCGCCTTCGACCAGGTCCTTCTTTAGAATTTCTTTAAGCTCGAAGCCGCCGTGATCGGCGCCAATGGCAACGATGCGCGCCGGCGAAGGCGCAGCCGCCGGAGTTGGGGCGACTTGTACCGCCTGCAGCGGATCGGCGGCGGGCTTTTGCAAACCCATGGCCTGGGTCAGCACGCGCTGCACGATCTGGCGGATTTCTTCGTCAGGCACAAGCGGAGTGGGGGGATTTTGATCTGTCATGGCCGTTGAAATTGAGCGATTCAACCAACTGGTAGTGACCACATAACCAGATAAAGTATAGCAAGCCAGAAATCAAAAGTCAACTGGCAGTTAATCAATTGTAATGCCGGAATACTGCCTGATGATCACCGATTCAGCTTAGAAAACCAATTCACCTCTTGACAAGATCATAATCAGGTTATATAATGAGTGAGTAGTCAGTCAATTTACAATTGAAAGGGATAGAGCCATGGTCCGTGAGTTAAGTAATGAAAAAAGAGAGCGATTTCTGCAAACCGCATTGAAATTGTTTGCATCGCAGGGACTGCAAAACACCTCCACCGCCGATATCGCCAGTGAAGCTGGAACGGCCGCCGGGACGCTGTTTTTGTACTTTCCAACCAAACAGGACTTGATCAACGAACTTGTCTTGTGGATCTCCAAAGCGGAAGCCGACAGGATTGATAGCCTGTTGACACCTGCCCTGTCGGTTCGCGAGGCATTTTATACCATCTGGGACGGGTCGATCCGCTGGTTGTTGGAAAACCCGGATGCCTACAGGTACTCCCAGCAGATTCGAGATTCAGGTCTAATCTCAGACGAAGTCACCCGTAAGTCGGGAGAATTCTTTAGCTTCTACTATGACACCATCCAGAAAGGCCTGCAAGAAGGCGTTATCAAGCCCTATCCAGTCGATTTGATCGGTGGTTTTCTCTACCAGGATATCGTGGCAGTCATGAATCACCTCCAGGTTCAGCCAGACACCAGCGCTTTGCATATATCCATCCAACAAGGTTTTGAAATCTTTTGGGATGGGATCAAAATTTAGAAGAACGAATAGAAAAGGAAGGAAGAATGAAATGCAAGAATGGTTTTGGCAGGCTTGCCCTGCTTGCGCCCGAATTGATGCACTCACAATGGCTTAAATTGAATAACCTATTTTTCTGGAGTTGAAATGGAAAAGAAATTCGTAATCGCGGGGGTTTTCCTCGTTCTCATCATTGTTTCAGGTCTGTGGCTGAGCCGTACCGCCAGACCGCTCAATGTTCTCGCGCTGACGGTCCACAAGTTGATCGCGGTCGGCGGGGTTGCTTCGCTGGTCATTGCGCTTTACCGGCAGCATCAAGCCATGCCGCTCACTTCAATGCAACTTGCCATGAGCGTGACCACGCTTGTATTGTTCCTGGCATTGATCGCCACGGGCGGCTTGTTGAGTACCGCTAAAACCTGGCCGGTGTTGGTGCTAAAAATTCATCAAGTTATACCGACCCTGGTCATCTTTTCGACCGCCGTAAATTTGTATCTGCTGCTTGGCAGAAAGGGATAAAGTACTGGCAAAACCATCAACCCTGGTTCATGAGGTTTCCATCGCACCCTGAACCTGTCGGATTTCGGGCTATTAATGATAATTGTGGGCAGGGCAACCTGACACGCCCTCTATCCGACCTACAAATGAGAATCTACCGCGTCAGCTTGGCAAAATACTGATACCTGTCCGCACGGTACAGGATTTTGACATACTCCATTGCCCGGCGGTATTGCGAGTAGGTCACCCGCACGCTGAGCAGCAGCGGGCTGCCGGCTGCGATTTGCAGCAGCCCGGCCTCGCGCGGCGTTGCCAGCACCGCTTCCAGCGTCTCATCGGCTTCGGTGGGGATCAGGTGAAACTTCTCCTGCAGCAGGCTGTAAATCGACCCGGCTGCTTCCAACCCTTCGCGGTCGAGCGTCAACCCATCCGGCAGCACGTGATACGAGGTCATCAAGCCCATGGGCACACCGTCACCCAGGCGCAGGCGCTCGATAAATAGCACTTCGCCGTGATCAGCCGGCAGCTCTAGGCGCTGGCGCACTTCCTCGGGCGGAACGGCCATTTCTAGTTCCAAAATCTTCTGACCGGGCTCGATGCCGCGCGCGCGCATATCCTCGCTGAAGCTGGTCAGTTCCGAAATGCCTTTTTGCAGCTTCTGCGGCGAGACAAAGGTGCCGCGCCCATGCTCACGGTACAGGAAGCCCTGGCGCACCAGCAAGTCGATGGCCTGGCGGATGGTGGTGCGGCTGACCGAGTAAATTTCCTCCAGCTGACGCTCGGAGGGAATTGGTTGGTGCGGCAACAGTTCTCCGCTGGAAATGCGCTCGCGCAGGATGGTCGTCAGCTGGTAGTACTTGGGGGTGTAGTCGTTGGGATCAACGATGGCAGGCATAGGGTTTCTCCATGACGGGGTCAAGACATCATGTGGTTGTTACCAGTATTATCCGAAAATGCGCGGTGTAAGTCAAGCCTCCGTCGCAACGCCCAAAATTGCCATTGTTGACCGATTCGGGTAAAATATCTCCCATACATGGTGGACGCAAATTTTCTACAATTAACCCGCGAACAACTCGAGGCGCGCCTGCTGGCGCTGCATAAATCCAGCCTGGAACTGGTTCAAATCACCGCGCTGGATACCCTGTTGGAACGCATTGCCACTTTAGCCTGCGAGCAGGCTGAGGCGCGTTATGCTGCTGTCGGCGTGGTCGGGCCGGGCGGCGATTTGGAATCGTTTATCCCGGTGGGCATGAGCGAAGAGGAAGTGTCGCGCATGCCAGCTCCGCCGCGCGGCCTGGGCTTGTTGGGGGCATTGATGCACTCACAGGAATCGATCCGCATCGGAGCCATATCCAAAGACCCTCGCAGCGTCGGCTATCCCAAGAATCACCCCCAAATGGAATCTTTCCTTGGCGTTCCCATTCGCCACGGCGGGCGGCACATCGGCCAGATCTACCTGACCGAGAAAATTGGCGCCCCGGAATTCACCGAATCCGATCAGTTGATGATCGAAATGCTGGCGGCTTATGCCGCGGTAGCCATCATCAACGCCCGCATCTACCGCGAGTTGGTGCAGCGCGACCGCATCCTCACCCGCCGCAACGAAAATCTGGCGCTGCTGAACGAGCTCAGCTCCACGTTGGCCACCTCCACCGACGTCGATCAAATCCTGGACAAAGCGCTGACCCAGGTGCTGGATTATTTGCAGTTGGAAATTGGCGAGGTGTATTTGCGCCCGGAAAACAGCCGAGTGCTCAAGCGCGTGATGCACCGCGGGCATATTGTCAAAGCCCTGTGGGCCAAGGAACAATACAGCCTGGGTGAAGGTGTGATCGGTAAAGTCGCCAAGACTAACCAGACCCGCCTGATCTCGATGAACAACCCGGACGGCAGCGATTTTCACCCGGACGTATATGACGAAGAGTTCCATCAGGTGGCCTGCCTGCCCATCACCGGACGCCAGGGCGTGGTGGGGGTGCTGTGTCTGGCATCCTGCCACCCGCGTCCGCTGGACGAACTGGAAATGCAATTCCTGGCGACCATTGGCTCGTGGGTCGGTACTGCCATCGAAAGTGTGCGCCTCAACGTACAGGGGCGGCGCCTGGCGGTGCTGGAAGAGCGCGAGCGCATCGGCATGGACCTGCACGACGGCATCATCCAATCCATTTATGCCGTCGGCTTGACGCTGGAACATGCCCGCCTGCTGGTCAAAGGCGATCCAGCTGGCATGGTGACGCGCATCGAGCAAGCCATCAGCGACCTGAACCACACCATCCGCGACATTCGGACGTATATCCTCGACTTGCGCCCCCGTCAGCTGCACAACGAACATTTAATGGAAGGTATCAAGCGGTTGGTGCAGGAATTCCGCGCCAACACCCTGTTGAGCGTCAACTTGCAGGGGTCGGAAGAGGAGCTGGCAGACATGCCGGATGCCCAGGCGCTGGCGTTGTTCCATATATGCCAGGAAGCGCTGGCCAACATCGCCAAGCACTCCCACGCCCGCGTCATCAGCGTGACGCTGTGGAAAACCGCTGACCGCTATTTGATGGAGGTCGCGGACGACGGACAGGGGTTCGATGTTGAGAAAATGCGCCTGTCCATCGGTCACGGGCTGGCTAACATGCAGACCCGCGCCCGTAACGTTGGCGGCGACGTCGATTTCTCGTCGGAGCCAGGCGCTGGAACCACCATCCTGGCCTGGGTGCCTGCCAGCGATGAAAGCTGACCTGACGGGGGAAAACAAAGGCGCTTACGTGCAGGGCATGTTCAACCGCATTGCCCCGCGTTACGATTTAATGAACCGTCTGATGACCGCCGGGCAGGATATCCGCTGGCGGCGTGAGGTAATCCGGCGGGCACAGCTTAAACCGGGTGCGCAGCTGCTGGATCTTGGCGCCGGCACCGGTGACCTGGCGCGCGAGGCGCTGCGCCAGCAGCCGCAATGCAATGCGCTGGCGGCCGATTTCACGCTGGGGATGATGCATGTCGGTCAAAAACACGCCCCGCCCACGCCGGACTGGTCCGCGGCAGACGCCCTGGCGCTGCCATTTGCCGATCAGCGCTTCGACGCGGTCGTTTCCGGCTACTTGCTGCGTAATGTGAGCAACCTGCCATTGGCGCTGCGCGAACAATTCCGCACCCTAAAACCTGGCGGCTGGCTGGTCTCGCTGGACACTACCCGTCCGGTGCGCTCTATCTTGACGCCGTTCATTCAGTTCCACATGCGCGTTATCATACCGCTGCTCGGCTCGCTGATCACTGGTCAAAGCGACGCCTACACTTACCTGCCCACTTCAACGGAGAACTTCCTGGACGCCGAGACCCTGGCTGATGCGCTGCGAAGCACCGGTTTCGTAGAGGTCGGCTTTCAGCGGCGCATGTTCGGCACCATGGCTATCCACTGGGGGCGTAAGCCAGACTAAAGCGGCTGGCCGCGGGTTTTACGGTAGAATAGGGCGGTATGCAACTGGACGAACTGCACTTACAGAAAGCCGCCGAGCGCGGCGAACCGTCGCACGTCTGGCGTGCCGGTCAGCAGCGCCGCCTGAATATGATTCGCGAAGCTGCCGGCGAGCGTCTGAATGGCAAAGTGTTCGTTGACGGCTGCGGCCTGGGCGCTTATTTGGAGAAGCTGGCGCCGTCCGCCAACCCGGCGATTGGTCTGGATATCGAACATGAGCGTACGGTCGAGGCGCGGCAGAAAACGCCGCGGGTGGTGTGCGGCGCGGGGGAATTTCTGCCGTTTCCAGCCGATTCCTTCGACCTGATCCTGTCGCATGAGGTGCTGGAGCATGTACAGGACGACCAGGCAGCCATCCGCGAGATGGTGCGCACGCTGACGACTGGCGGGCGATTGGTGCTATTTTGCCCCAACCGCGGCTACCCGTTCGAGACGCACGGCATGTACTGGCGCGGTAAATACCGCTTTGGCAACATCCCGCTGATCAATTACCTGCCGCGTAAGTGGCGGGATAGGCTGGCGCCGCATGTTG
>Ga0209521_10002548_pt1 | contig 14878 bp, 13 predicted proteins | sample Rifsed19ft4_FD_184016 | JGI IMG/M metagenome (GOLD analysis project Ga0209521, IMG submission 184016) | Soil microbial communities from Rifle, Colorado, USA - sediment 19ft 4 (version 2) | ecosystem: Environmental > Terrestrial > Deep subsurface > Rock core/Sediment | place: Rifle, Colorado...
TGCCTCTGGCAGCGATCCGACCGCCTGAGCCAACACAGCCTTCTGCCAGGCCAGGGTGAGTTGCAGCGGACGCGGCGCGATGGGTAGTAGCCCAAGCATCAGTACCGGGACGACTACCAGAATCGGTAAGACCAACCGCTCGAGGGATTTCATCAGGCCAATTATACGTCCACCAACGATGTCACCAGGCCAATACCACCCCGCCGGCTTTGTGGATCGTAAATCCGCCTTTCGCCGCGATTTCAGCAGTGATCCAGGTCGCCAATTCCGTATCCGCGTTTGAATGAAAATCCCAGATCCCAATCATCGAGTGAATATAGTCCATTAACGGTTGGGTCTCCGTGATAAACAGGCTATCGGCGAATGGAATGACTTCCACATGCTCAAAACATTCACCCAAAATGACGGGAGCATTTTCCAGTCCGTAGCGCGCAAAGGAAGCGGGTGAGTCGGGATTCTGAAGGCCAAACTGGCTCAATAAATATTTCAATTCGCGCAGGTGGCCTGTACCATTGGTAGCAGCGCACAACCATCCGCCAGGAGCCAGTACACGCCGCAATTCTTTCACCGCCTTTCCAATGTCGGGCACATGGTAAAGCATATAGTTGGCAAAGACCGCATCAAAGTGGTCAATGTTAAAAGGCAAATTTTGAGCGTCAGCCGCAGCGAATGAAAACCGCGCATCCTGGTTGACAGCCGAACGAGCGGTGGTTGCCATTCCCGTCGAAAGGTCAAGCAGCGTCAGGTTCAGATCCGCGGGAAGCCGCTGAAAATTCGTCCGCCAAAATTCGCCGGTGCCGCAGCCAATCTCCATTACCTTCATTCCTGCCTGTAGCTTTAGCTGGTCAAACATCCATTCAAAGTAAATGGTTGGGTTGGTACTGAAACGTTGGTGAAGCTGAATGCGGACATCTAAATTGTCCCCAGTGCGGTACTGCTGGGTCTTTAAGTAATTTTGATCCGATACTGTATTCAAAATAAACTCCCCAATTTATGTCAGAATTGTCGAAACAGAATCTTGACATGACTATTAAACCATGATATTCTTGCGCGCGGATGGTCTTGGCTGAGATGCCAGGAAATTTTTTTCCTTAGTTAGATGGAGTAAAGCATGTCAGAACGTTTTGTTGGGACCGTGAAATGGTTCAACCCTGCCAAGGGCTATGGTTTTATCGGCCGAGATGATGGGGAAGATGTCTTCGTACACTTTTCCGCTATTGATATGGACGGCTACAAACAACTCAAAGAAGGCCAGAAAGTGGAGTTTTCGATTGAGAAGGGGAACAAAGGTTTACAGGCAGCGGCTGTGGTCGCGGTAGAGGCAGAGTAAGTCTTCCAACCCTAACAGCAATCTCAGAAAACTAAATATAAACTGCGCCACGCTGTGGCGCAGTGTTTTTTTTAACCGCCGCGCACACCCAGAATAATGGCGCCGATCTTAACCAATTCGGTTACCGTCACCCGCCAGCCTTCGCGGCTGAACATCCAACTGATGGGATGGTACCAGTGCCCTTCTGCCGCAGCCACCCTCACCTTAACCCCTTCTGTACCAAGTTCACCGGCGAACAGGATGCGTGCCCGTAATGAATGGTAAGGATCGGTAACCACCAGCACGGATTTAAAACCGGCACTCTTGGCCAATTTTGCCACCTGCCGGGCTTCATCAAATGTACTGGTGGCGGTGCCATAGGCTGTCTGTATCATGTAGGATGGCACGCCGCCTTTCACCAGCTGATTACGGGTTTCCGCCATGGTCGACGAACTGCCTCGGCCGGACGTCTGGGTCAGCACGATTGTATCGGCAGCCGAGTCCTTGAACAACTGCACCGCTGCGGCGTTTCGCGTTTTACCGCCACCGCTCAACAAGACGATGGCATCGGCGTTCTTATTCAAATCCGATGTGACCAGCAACATGCCAATCAAGACCAATAAAAGATAGCTGCCTGCAATTAATAATAAGGTACTGCTTACGAGTTTCAGAAAACAGCCAAATGGTGATCTGGTTTTTGGATTACCCAAAAGTGTGGTTAACCTTTCACTACTTCGCTGGCGAATTTTCCAGCGCCATTCGAATGCGCTCGAGCGCTTCGACCAATGTACTGCGCGGGCAGGCAAAATTGAGGCGCACAAAACCGTTTCCTGCCTGACCAAACTCGGCGCCGTCGTTCAACCCGACTTTGGCATAATCGATCAGGTACTTGCAAGGCGCCGGTTCAAGATTGTAAGCCCGTAAATCGATCCAGGCAAGGTAAGTACCCTCGGGTGCCGTCATGCGCGCCTTGGGAATATGATTATTAATGTAAGCAACTAGAAAATCACGGTTGCCTTCCAGGTAGGTCAACAATTCCCGCAACCACTCCTGACCGTCCGTGTACGCTGCCCGGGCAGCGACCATTCCCATCAAATTGGCGCCATGCACCAGTCCGCGCCGTGCTTTGTTGAAGGCAGCCCGCAATTTTGGATTGGAAATGATGGCATACGAGCAGCCCAGACCGGGGACATTGAAGGTTTTGCTGGGCGCCATCAGCGTGATGGTGTTGGCGGCGATTTCCGGTGATAGGGAAGCAATTGGGATGTGATGATGACCCGCGTAGATCAGATCTGAGTGGATTTCATCGGCAATAATAGGGACTTCATAGCGCAGGCAAATTTCTGCCATGCGTTCCAGCTCGGTGCGGGTAAATACCCGTCCCACCGGGTTGTGTGGATTGCACAGGATGAACAGGTTCGGCCGGGCAGCGATGGCTGCCTCGAAGCGCTCCCAGTCGATCAAAAAATGTCCGGTTTTATCCTGCAGCAGGTCAACGGTCACCTGTTGAATGCCGGCGTTTTTAGCCAGCTCGAAAAACGGCATATAAGCCGGCGTCATGAACACCAGGCTGCCGCCAGGTTGCGCCAGCGCCTGCGTCGCCAGGTTGAATGAAATCACCACTCCCGGCAGAAACAGAAAATGCTCCGTATCGACTTGCCAATCATAAAGCCTCTGTAAATGAGCCTGGATGGCAGCGGTCAACGACTTTTGAGGTGTGGCGTATCCATAAACCGGGTGCTCGACTCGCCGCAGCAAAGCTTCGGTCACAGCAGGAGGGGCGGCAAAATCCATATCCGCCACCCACAGCGGCAGGACATCGGCGGGGAATAGGTTCCATTTTACTGATTCGGTGCTGCGGCGGTCGAAGATGGTATCGAATTGGAAGGTCATGGTTCTCTCGGTGAGGCTGGAGTGGTCTGGCGCAAAAATTATATACCCGCCTGGGAATAACTGTCGAGCAGCCGCATAACGCGAACTTGACGCATGAAAACTGGTATACTGATATTTACCTTCCTCCCCAGACGCGAAAAATGACCAGCCGCATTCCTACACCACCTCCTCTGCAAATCCTGACCTCGCCAGATTGGCAGGATTATGAACTTTTGGACAGCGGGGATGGTCAGAAATTGGAACGCTATGGTCCATACCGTTTGCTGCGTCCGGAACCGGAAGCGGTCTGGCAACGCAGTCTGCCGGAACTGGAGTGGACCAGGGCGCACGCGGTTTTCAAACCGGCTCCGGAAGAAAACGGCGGTCACTGGCAGATGCTGCAAAAACTGCCGGAACGCTGGACGATGGAATACAAACAATTACGTTTTTATGTGCAAACCACCAACTCACGCCATCTTGGGGTGTTCCCCGAACAGGCTGCCCAATGGGATTGGATCATCCGCCAGATCGAACTCAGCCGCAGACCGCTGAAGGTGCTCAACTTGTTCGGCTACACTGGTTTGGCAAGCCTGGCGGCTGCTCAGGCTGGGGCGGCAGTCACCCATTTGGATGCCTCGCGCAAAGTGGTGCAATGGGCGAATGACAATCTGGCGCTCTCCAATCTGAGCGACCGCGGCGTGCGCTGGATTGTGGACGACGCGCTAAAATATGTGCAGCGTGAAGCCAGGCGTGGATCGACTTATGACGGCATCATCCTCGATCCGCCAAAATTCGGCCGCGGTCCCAAAGGCGAAGTGTGGGAGTTCTACAAGCTGCTGCCAACCTTGTTGGATGCTTGCCGGCAAATATTAGCGCCGCAGCCCGTATTTATTGCATTGACCGCCTATGCTGTGAAAGCCTCGCCATTGACCCTGTATTACGCCATGAAGGAAATGCTTGCCGGCAAAAACGGCACACTGACTGCCGGCGAAATTGCCCTGACTGAAAAAAGCGCCGGACGGCTGCTCTCCACCGCTATCTTTGCCCGCTGGAGCAGCGTAGAATAGTAAATATTGGAGGGAAAAATGACCGACACACCTACGATTACCCTGATCGGCCCCGGCGTGATGGCAGAAGCTGTCATCGGCGGCTTGATTCGCGACCGCGTCACCGAACCCTCCAAAATCACGGCTGCCGGCCCGCGGATTGAGCGCGGCGATGAGTTGACCCAACACTATGGCATTCATTACAACCCGGATAATAAAGCCGCTGCCCAGGGAGCCGAGATCGTCATCCTGTCGGTCAAGCCGCAGCGGTTGCAGGGAGTGTTAGCCGGGCTGCGCGGCAGCGTCGACCCGCAAGCAGTGGTGCTGTCCATCGTTGCTGGCGCATCGATTCACACCATCTCCCAGGGGCTGTCGCATCCGGCTGTGGTACGTGTCATGCCAAACACCCCTGCACAAATTGGTCAGGGCATTTCGGTCTGGACTGCCTCCCAGGCGGTCACGCCTGATCAACTGGAACTGGCGAAGTGCATTTTATCTGCACTCGGCCAGGAGATTTTCGTCGAGGATGAAAATCTATTAGATATGGCTACCGCACTCTCTGGCACCGGGCCAGCCTATGTATTCCTCTTCATGGAAGCCCTGGTAGACGCCGGCGTCCACCTGGGATTCCCAAGGCGCATCTCCGAGGCATTGGTGCTGCAAACCCTGCGCGGGTCGGTGGAATATTACGCTCAAAAGAAGGATCATCCGGCCCACCTGCGCAATGAGGTCACCTCACCCGGCGGCACCTCAGCTGCGGCGTTGTATTACCTGGAAAAAGCCGGCTTCCGTACCGCCATCAGCCGTGCCATCTGGGCTGCCTACGAGCGGTCGCAGGAGTTAGGACGCGGCAAGACCAGCACACCACCCGAGAAACAAGGCAATTGACCAGGAGGCTGAAATGAGTCTCTTCCTGCTGGACGACACGCTAAGTGTCGACGTCTATTTTGACCGATCCGATAACCAGTTCAGTGACAATGTCTGCATTCGCCTGTGGGAGTCCTGCCCGGAGGACGAGAAAATATTCATAGCGGATGAGACAAATCTGTTCCTGACGCCCGACCAGGCGCTGCAACTGGCGCAAATGCTGCTTGCAGCCGTGGACGACAGCATACACCAATAAAAATGCTTCCTAATTCACCCTTATATAGTTATTTACACAAACAGAAAAATTCCTATAATTAATCATGATAGTTTTCACAAACTGGGAGGGAGGGCGTTTATGGATAGTACGATTCGTGAAATATTAAAAGATAAAGGCGCGGAAGTCTGGTTCGTATCACCCACCACAACCATTTTCGAGACATTGCATCTGCTTTCTGAAAAAGATATTGGCGCGGTGGTCGTGATGGAATCCGACAAATTGGTGGGGATTTTCTCGGAGCGGGATTACGTCCGGCAGGCGGTCAAAGATGTCGGAACCATCAAACATCATCCCGTCGCAGAATATATGACCCGGGAAGTGGTGACAATCACCCCCGAGCAAACGGTCAAAGATGCCATGGTCTACATGACTGCCCATCGTATTCGCCATTTGCCTGTGATAGACAATGAAAAGGTGATCGGCATCATCACGATTGGGGATGTGGTAAAGACGGTCATTTCCGATCAATCGCTAATGCTCGAGGAGATGGAAAACTTTATCAGCGGGCGTTACGGTAGATAAATCCTCCCCCATTTTTGCCTGTTAAACAAAACACCGGGGCGCTATTCATCGCGCCTCGGTGTTTCTGTATTCTTAGCCTACAAACAAGAATTGAAAAGCTAACCGCCCCTCGTTGCGAGGGGCGGGATATATCCTTGGAGCAATTTGGCCGAAATGGGAGATAAAACCACTGGTGTTGTTTGGCTAGAACTTGCTCACCAACTCCATGTTAATCGCTTGAACCCCCCCGCCGCGTTCCGATTTGGCCAATTCCATTTCCAGAACGTAATTCCGGCTCGGTAAATTGTTCGGACGTACCGCATCCGGCAGGTTGGAATCATGGAAGAAAGCAGTGGCGTAAGGTGAATCGGGATGGCGGGTGTCGGTCAACCATAAACCGGGGCTGATACCCTTGATGTAGCGGATAAAACCGTACCCCTGGTCGCTGTGCCAGTAACACCAACCGCGTACCCGCGAACCGAGGTCGCCCCAGATTGGCCCTTCCGTTTTGTGATTGGCGGTCGGGATCAGGTTTGGCACCTGATAACCGGAGATGAAAAAATCAGCCTCATGGCGCAGCTTGCTGGAGACATTATCCAGGGCTAAAACTTCAACCCGCAAGCCTTTGTCCTGCAGCGCCCGCACCACTTGTACAAAATCGCCATCGCCGGAAGCCAGGAGAATGCGGTCAAGGTTTGCTGATTGCAATAGCGCATCGACCGCCAGGTCAAGATCGGCATTGGCTTTGCCATAGCGGTTGCCGGTTTCATCCTGGAACCACTGAATCTCTTTAACAATCACCTTGTAACCCATGTCGCGCAGCGCCGAGTGAAAATTCTGGGTGCCTTTGCGGTAATTTTCATCCCAATCAGCCCGGTCACGGTCGTAACTGACATAAGCGTTCATCCGCACCGGTTCCGAGTAATCCCGACAGGCAAACTCTCTTAATGCATCGTATTGCATTTTCTGCCCGCCGTTATTGTAGATATAAGATACATCAACATAAATCCCAATTTTGTTAATCGGTCCCGAGGATGGCATTGTATCTCCTGAAGATAATTTAAAATAACCAGCGGCCCGGGTTTATCGCCCGGGACCAATCCCTACCTGTTGATCCAAACATATTAAGGTGGAAACTGTTCTGGTAAAGTAATAAGATTAATTTGTACCATTATACAACGCAAGCAATTTTTTATATCTATGAAAATTACGATATTTGAGACTGAATCACGTAAAACAGGCCTGAAAATTGGGGACAGGTCGATTGAATTTCTTAAGGTTTAGCCGCGAACAGGCCTTATCAATTAGGGGTCAGATCGGCCAACGCCGGCTTGACCAGATTATTGATCCAGCGGCGCGATGCCACCCGCCGCAGGCCAATGATGAATTTAACCAATTCCTCGGTATTGACCACCAGGTACACCAGGTATACCGGCAGGTGCCACACAAGACCCGCAATTAAAGCCAGCGGCACGCCAATCAACCACAGCGAGATCAAATCCAGCCCAAGGCCAAAACGGGTATCGCCGCCCGGGCGCAGGATTCCGACGATGATCAACATATTCGAAACTCGCAGCCACATCACCGCCGCGGATACCGCCATTACTTTTTGGGTGTACCCGAGAGAGACATCGGAGATCTTGTAAATTTGAGTAATGTTGTTGATATTGAAGAATACGACTGCACCTATCAACATCGCGCCTATGATGCCGATGGTTAACGAGCGCCTGCCGTAGTCAAAAGCCCGATCCTCCCGCCCCGCCCCAATTTGATTGCCGATCATGATGCCGGTGGCATCCGAGATGGCGAGAAAAAGAACAAACGCCAGATTCTCAATGGAGAATACGATATTGACGGCAGCAATCGCCTCTGTGCTGATGCGGGCATAAACCACGGTGTAAACGGTGACGCCCAGCGACCAGGCCAGTTCATTAAAGGCAACGGGCAAAACGGTTCTGAAAAACTTTTTTAGGAATGACGGGTCGTAACCCCTTATATCGGCTGGCCGAATCGCAGCTGAGGTTTTTTTCCGGTAAACAAAATAAAGGAGTACGACGCATTCCAAATAGCGGGCGATCAGGGTGCCAATGGCTGCCCCGGCTACACCCAACTTGGGCAGTCCCAGGTGGCCAAAAATCAGCAGGTAGGAGAGAACGGTTTTGAATAATATCGCTAAACTGCTGATCAGCATGGGCAGGCGGACTTCTTCCGTCGAGCGCAGGACTGCCGAATAGCTGTACGTAATCGAAGTGACCAGGTAACTGAAGCCGACAATGCCCATGTACTGAGAGCCAAGCGCTACCACTGCCCGGTCTTCGGTAAATATCCCCAAAAACCTGTCAGGTATGAAAACGCCAATAACCGTGAATATCATTGCCGCACTGGCTGCCATACCCAGGCACAATCCCAACACGCGGCGAATGCTGGCAACGTCCCGCTGTCCCCAGTACTGGGCAGAAAATATGGCGGTCCCGCTGCTGATACCGAACATCACCAGTGTCATAATGAAAAATGCCTGGTTGCTTAGCCCGACCGCTGCCACGGCAGTTTCGCCCAACTGCCCAATCATGGCGACGTCGATGATATTCATCGAAGACGAGATCACGTATTGCAGAATGATCGGCACGGCCAATCGAATCAGGGTGCGGTAATAGGTTTTATCGGTAAACAAATAGCGCAGCATCGAAGTTAAATTATAAACGCAGGCAAAGTTGGAAAACGGTTATCCAAGCCAGCTTTTTTATAAGTTTGAGTTCGCCAGCTATACTTTTTTCTGATCCGGTTGCTCAGGGTTTACGGTCAAAGATTGATCGAATAAATCATCCAACACCATCTGCCCCATGATGTCACCGTAATCCACCAGCCGATCCATGAAACCGACCTCATCCATGCCAATCGGCTCACCCAGATTCACCTGAAAGCGGCGGAAATCTAACTTTTTAAAGAATGTCTCCACCAGGCCCACCTGTTGATCCTCAGCCGAATGTAAAAACACGCCGAACATCCGCGATAGCCAGTCCCACGGCCAAAAACTTGAGGCTTTGTGTGCATCAAATTTGTAAGGTTCCCGCCCGGTGCCAAAGGAAAGGAGGGTGGTCTCGTCGGGGTCCCAGTTCAAGATATACCGGGCTTCGTATGCCGCCAGATAACTTGGATTGGCATATGAACCTACCCCGCCATCGATATAGCGGCCTTCAACCACCGGGAAATATGTTGGTACGGTACAGGAACCCTGCACCGCCAGCACTACCGGCCAATCGGAGTATTCATCTTTCCACGGTTTGACAAATAGATTGCGGTTTTCCGCCAGGTCGTACAGCGTGATGACCACGTCAGTTGGCGGTTTAGCGATCCAATAATCGCCCATTTTCATCTCGCCGAACGACGCTTTAAGGAAGGTATTAAGTGGATCGGGAGGATATTGGTAACGGGTGAGCGGAAAAACCAATTTTCGAAGCGTGGTTGGAAAGACCTTTGGACCCAGCGTAAAATACAGAGCCTCAAGTTCGCTGGCGGTCAATCCGGCGCCGATCCCGGCCGCAATGATCGACCCGGTGGATGTTCCAGCGGTCAGCCGGGCGATGTCATGCAGCGGCAGTCCAAGATGCGTTTCCAGAATGGCGAGCGCTCGGGTGACGATCAACCCGCGAATGCCGCCACCATCGATGGCAACAGCCACGTTTTTCCGGAATGGCTTCAAACCAATCTCCGTTTGGGATGGGACTAGGATTAGCGGACGAAACCGCCGAAGAAGCGGCCGATCGCCTGGCCAAACGAATCCAACCCGTTAATAATAGGCGTGAACGGATCAAAACCTCCGCCACTGACGATGGCTCCTCTGCCGCCACCCAGCGGCAGCTGTCCCGAAGCCAGATATCGGATATTCGGGCCGAGCAAGACGATCAGCGCCAGAATGAAAGCAAAAAATAACAAGGCCAGAAATGGGCCGTTGGTTCGGTCATGTGGATCGCTCATTTTTTGTCTCCTGAGAAATGAGAATAGCTTTTGTGCTAATTGGTCAGTTGACGTTTAAATGATTATAGCGTATCAAATATGCGAAAGTGACGGTAAATAATCAACAGTTTTATTAGAATATGTTTATAAATTCTATCCATTTAGATGTAAATGGTATATACTATTGCTTAGCTTATTATCGATACCAGGCTTCGAAAAGGCATGATTCGATTCGCGAACATGCAAAGTCGGGGAGCTGATTTACCCACTCGCCCGATTGCCGAAAAGCCCGCTTGATGGGACCCCCATCAACGGCTTTTTTTTAAAGGGAGGAAATTGACTTATGCGAAGACTACAGCTTTCATTTTTCAGGTTAACGGTTCTGGCTCTCATTCTTGTTTTCTTTTTTCGACCAGTGATTGGGACCGTCCCCATCGTTCGCGCCGCGATTGGACCGGTTGAATTTGCGGACATCCAGAGCATTAGTACTGCAAAGGTTGGGGTGTCAAACCCGCGCGGGTTTGCCTTCCTGCCGGCAGCCAGTGGATTTTTGCTCTGGGGAGAGCATTCTGAATTGGCGCAGGCTAGCCTGCTCACCAATTATGAGCAGGCAGGTGGAAGTGTCAATTTACCCGCTGGGTTGGACGGCAGCTCGATCGCCGCTTTTGACCCGTCCAGCCAGGGCTTGTATTTCCTTGGCAGCGGAGCAACCCGCCTCAGCAGAGTAAGCCTTAACGCAAAAGGTTATCCTGGGGCAACTGATAGTTCAATGACACGCTTTGACACCAGCAGCTACGGCGTACAGCAGCCATCCGGGATCACCTTTGACCCAGTTTCAGGCCGACTTTATATTCTGGACGCAAAAGGACCTCGCATTATCACGGTATCGCCGGCTGCCGGCCGAAACTTTGATGGCTCAACCGCCCGCATCTCGCGAATTAACCTAAACGGGGTAGGCGCAACAACCTTACGCGGTCTGGCATACAACCCGCAGAACGCACATCTGTACGCCGCTGCGCCATCTGAAGAGAAAGTCTACGAATTTAATGCAACCGGCGAAGCCGTCGCAGAAATAGATTTGGCCAATTACGACCTGACCAATATCCAAGCCTTGACCTTTGCCCCCAGCGCCGATCAAACCGATGATCCATCCGCCCAGTATCTTTTTGTATTGGATGGCGGGACATCCTCATCTTCCAGTACAGTTCAAACCAGCGGTCAGATTTTGGAACTGACGCTCGACCCCATGGCTGTGCCCTCCGGCACAACCATGCTGCCAGCCTCGCTGGTGCGGATGATTGATACATCTAGTGCCGCCTGGAATCCTTCCAGCCCGGACCCGTCCGGAATCGATTATTTCCCGCTAACCAACCGGCTGATCATTGACGACAGTGAAGTAGACGAAATGTCGGTGTATGCCGGCGCCAATGTCTACTTCTCTACCCTGGCTGGATCGCTGGCAGGGACGTGCAACACGTTATCTTTCTCGCGCGAACCCACCGGTATGGCCGTCAATCCGGCGAATAACCGCATTTACATGACCGATGACGACCGCAAGGAAATTTACGAGATCAACATCGGAAACGACCAGGTCTATTGCACCGCCGATGATTCAGTGACCAAGGTTAGCACCGTGACGCTTTTTGGCGGCACCGGCAGCGACCCTGAAGACGTAGCTGTTGGAAATAACACCCTCTTCATGGCCGGTGGTTCCGATGCAGAAGTCTATTCCTTCAGCCTGGGTGCCAATGGCGTTCTGGGCGGCGGTGATGACGGTCCGGTCAGCCATTTCGATACCTTGGCGCTTGGCTTCAAAGACCTGGAAGGAATCGGATACTACCAGGAAGCGGGCACTCTATTCATCGTCAGCACCAGCAGCAGCGATAAATATATTGGCGAAGTTACCGAAAGCGGGACACTGCTGCGCGCCTACGATGTAACCTTTATGGGTCTCGCGCAAAATATTCGATCCGATGTGAGTTATTCACCCAGCCTGGCGAATCCCAGCATAAAAAATATCTATATCGCCAGCCGCGGTATCGACAATGACAGCGGAACCGGTTCGAATCCGAATGAAAATGATGGCAAAGTGTGGGAAATTTCGATAGACCCGCCTCCGCCAGCAACACCAACGAATACTCCAACCACAACGATGACGTTTACACCAACGTTTACATCAACGCCGACGATGACCAGCACAACCGGCCCCAGCCCAACACCAACCAATACCCCTACCGCCGGTCCGACTGCGACCTTTACCAATACACCTCTGCCGACCGATACTCCCACTTCGACCAGCACCTTCACGGCTACGCCTACGCCCACTCCCACGCCGGCGCCATCCAGTAATCCGCTGTATCTCTCCATGGCTTCCAACGGCTCGATCGGTGGCGTGACTTTTTCAGACGAGGATATCCTGCGCTTCGACGGACAGACCTGGTCGCTGTATTTTGACGGTTCGGATGTCGGCGTTGGCGGTTCCGATTTATTCGGGTTCCAGATTGTCAATGAGACAACGATTTTGATGGCATTCACCTCATCCATGACCCTCAACGGTGTGGCGGTGTCGCCGCGGGACATCGTTCAATTCAATGCCACCTCACTTGGCAGTGTCACAGCCGGTACGTTCAGTATCTACCTGAACGGCGTTGATGTCGGCTTGAGCACAAACAGCGAAGGAATCGATGCGGTATCTTTGCTGTCCAACGGCCAGGTGCTGATTTCAACCACAGGCAGCGCAACCGTTCCAGGTGTTTCCGCCGCAGATGAAGATATCCTGGCCTTCAGCCCGGTAACACTGGGCGAGTCAACCAGCGGAACCTGGTCGTTGTATTTTGATGGCTCGGACGTCAGCCTGGCAGACGGAAGTAATAATGAAGACATCGATGCCCTAGAAGTCGACTCCTTTGGCAACATCTATCTTTCGACCCTTGGTGATTTTCTTGTTCCAGGCGCGTCGGGATTTGATGAAGATATATTCGTTTGTTCACCCAGTTCAATCGGTATCAATACAGCCTGTACTTACTCATCCGCACTATATTTTGACGGAAGCACCTGGAGCCAAACCGCCAACGATGTGGATGCCTTCAATTTCCTCTCCCTAGGGCCAATCCAGACCCCCACGGCTACCCACACACCAACCAATACGCTGACGCCTACCAACACCTCAACAATCACCCCCACGTTACCACCGACCAACACGCCGACGATGACCCCAACTCCGACGGATACCAGTACGCCGACCATTGGCCCTTCACCAACATCAACCAATACGGCGACTCCGACCAATACGCCTACCAACACCTCCACCCCAACACCAACGCTGCCGCCGACCGCTACGTTCACCCCTACCAATACGCAAGAGCCTACCGCAACGTTTACTCCAACGGCTACACCCGTCATGCCTACCGGCGAAATTTACATTTCGCTTGACGGCACCGGCACAGTAGCTGGGGTAGCAGCCGAGGATGTCGATGTACTGCATTTCGACGGTGTCAGCTGGAGCATGTTCTTCGATGCCTCGGATGTTGGCGTAAGCACCAGCGGTCAAGACATGAATGATTTCGTGCTGCTGGATGCTAATACCCTGTTGATGACTTTCCGCTCGGCGTTCACCCTCGGTTCAATCGCGGTTGATCCATGGGATGTCATCCAGTTCTCGGCAACCTCATTCGGCGCCAACACTGCCGGCAGCTTCAGCCTGTACTTTGACGGCGAGGATGTCGGGTTGGAAACTGCCACCACGGAAGTGGTCGATGCACTGGATGTCCTTCCGGACGGACGCATCCTGATTTCCACCACTGGAAACCCGGTTGTCCCCAATGTGAGTGCGCAGGATGAAGATGTCCTGGCTTTCACGCCTACCACCTTGGGAGACGCCACCAGCGGCACCTGGGAACTGTACTTTGACGGAACAGCAGTCGGGTTGGGCGATACCTCAGGTGAAGACACCGACGGGCTGGATGTGACCGACAACGGCGATATTCACCTATCAACGCTGGTCGACTTTGCGGTTGCCGGTATTTCCGGGCTCAATGAGGATGTCTTCACCTGCACCCCCAGTTCTTTGGGCGCCACCACGGTCTGCACCTTTGCCAATACGTTGTACTTTGACGGCAGTCTGTGGGCTTTGGACTCTAATGATGTGGATGGGGTGTTTATCCCGTAAGCCAATTGACCAGAATTAAGATTTATTAACCGGTCTCGAGCAGTCTATCCGCTGCCGGACCGGTTTTTTTTATTAACCAACCATCTGAATCCGCGAGAAGACTTTGATTATCGTTATAATTATCCGTGATTGTAAAGATACTTTATGCAATTCAATTTAACATCTCTCTGTTGGGAGTCCTGACAACGGTGGATATGTCCGATCGATTTCATCAGCTTAACGAGCAAATTTCATTGTAAAAGGTGGACGTGGATGACACTGGCATTGTGGCTCTGCAAAAGAGTGCTAATCCATGCGCTGATGGTTCTTCTCATAACCAGCTGCAATTTGCTTCCAACCCGGCAAGCTGTGCAGGAACCCGTTCCACCTCGACCCTATAAAATTCTTCAAACGCTTCATACATCCGATTTTGGACTGGACCTTCCGACTGGAATGGTCTACCTGAAGAATCTAGATGGGTTCTTGGTATGGGATGAGCTTTCAAATTATAACGAAGTAAGCCTTATCGGAAAAAATGGCGAGGTACAGCAGGTCGAAGTATTTCCCGACGCCTTGAAAGGGTTGATCGGGGCTGTTTTTGATCCGCTTTCAAGTCAACTCCTTTTGTTGAAAACTGATCAGATCCATTTTCTGGGTTTATCCGCCAACAATTCCAAAAGCGTAAATCTTACTGACACGGGCACGCTGCCAATTGATATTAGTGGATTGGAGTTGATCGATCCGGCAGGTTTCACACGGGATTCCGTAAATGGCGATCTCTACATCCTGGACAATGATCCGACCAGGATCATCCGGTTGAGGCTGGATGCCGATATATCTGAAAAATCTCCTGACTTCGATTTGCTCAGGCTTTCCGGACAATTGCTTAGCCTTTTCGAAAATCA
>Ga0209521_10002550_pt1 | contig 14875 bp, 10 predicted proteins | sample Rifsed19ft4_FD_184016 | JGI IMG/M metagenome (GOLD analysis project Ga0209521, IMG submission 184016) | Soil microbial communities from Rifle, Colorado, USA - sediment 19ft 4 (version 2) | ecosystem: Environmental > Terrestrial > Deep subsurface > Rock core/Sediment | place: Rifle, Colorado...
ACCGGGATTTGTTCGCGCGGGGCGACACCTGCATAATTTACCCACACACCCGGTACGTTCTGGTGCACCGAATCCCGCAGCGCCGGCAGCACATCCGCTGCGATCACCAGTTCCACCTGTTTTCCGGCTGCCTGCTGCAGCGCCAGGGCAAAGCGGTGGGCATTTTCCAGTGCCGGGCCATTATCCCAATTCAAATGCCCTTCCACGACCTGTACGCGGATGTGGTCGATCGGCGGGGTTTCTGTGCCATTTGGCGAATACGGCTGCAAATCTACCGCGTTACGGATCACCGTGAACGGCGCTTTATGCGTGCCATACCAGTCGTGCCACCAGTCGCGGGTGAAATTGCTCTGGTATACCACATGATCGGCCACAAAGCGGCGGGTGTAGGCTAATAAAAGGTTGCCGGTTTCCGCCCGCCACCAATGTTTAAAACCTAAAGGCCTAACCCGATGCACATAATTGATGCCGTTCAGCCGCTGCACGATGCGTACGCCGCGCCGTTTAGCCGCCCAAATTTCGCTCAGTCGGCGTGTGCCGGCAATGATCAGAATAGCCTGCGTATCAGCCTGGGTCGGGTCATGATGCACCCGGTAGCCGCGCCGTTCCAGAGCTGCCTTGAGCTTGAGTTGAAACGAGCCCGGTCCCGCGACCCGGTTGATGACCGGCACAAGACAAATGCTGCCACTGTTCATAGCAGCTCTTTAGCGCTCCTGAAAGTCGAGCACTGCCTGAACGATGCGTCCAGCGGCGTGACCGTCGCCGAAGGGATTGGCGGCATGCGACATCGCCTGGTAAGCCTGGCTATCATCCAAAAGCCGGGAGGCTTCTCTCACAATCGTATCGGTATCCGTCCCGACCAGCTTCAACACCCCGGCATCCACCCCCTCCGGACGCTCAGTCGTCTGGCGCATGACCAGGGTTGGCACCCCCAGACCGGTGGCTTCCTCCTGAATGCCGCCGGAATCGGTCAGCACCAGGGTGGCATTGCGCTGCAAATGGACCAGCGGCAGGTATTCCAGCGGCGGCAGTAAAGTTATGTTGGCAATTCCGTCGAGCAGGCGATGCACCGGTTCCTGGATGTTCGGGTTGAGATGCACCGGGTAGATCAAATGAATGCTGTCCGCGTATTTTTCAGCCAGGGCGCGCAAAGCCGCGCAGATGGCCTCAATGGGCTGCCCAAAATTCTCGCGCCGGTGAGCGGTGACCAGGATCAGCTTGCGTCCGCCTGCCCGAATCCCCTTTTCAGCCAGTATAGCGGTGATCTCCGGCGGTGCGGGCCGGGTGGAAATCTCGTTGAGCGCATCGATGACCGGGTTGCCGGTGACCGCGATGCGCCAATCCGGAACCCCTTCACGCAGCAGGTTCTGCCGGCTATGCTCGGTAGGCGCGAAGTGTAAATCCGCCACAACCCCCGCCACCCGGCGGTTGATCTCTTCCGGGAACGGCTGCCAGCGGTCGCCGGTGCGCAGGCCAGCCTCTACATGCCCAACATGAATGCGGTTATAGTAACCCAGCAGGCTGGCAGCCATCACCGTGGTGGTATCACCCTGCACCAGCATCCAGTCCGGTCGCATGTCCTTGAGGATCGGATCCAGACTGGTGAAGATGTCCGCGGTCAAGTCGGCCAGGTTTTGGTTTGGTTTCATTAAATTCAAATCGAGGTCTGGGGTGATTTGAAACAGGCTCAGCACCTGGTCCAGCATTTCGCGATGCTGGGCGGTGACGATCACCTTCGATTCGATTTGCGGGTTGGCTGCCAGGGCTTTGACCACCGGCGCCATTTTCACCGCTTCAGGCCGGGTGCCAAAGATCGACACCACCCGCAATTTATTTACCATGCCCGCTCCCGACGCCCAGACGGTAGATGTCAAAGCCGGCAGCCTGCCAGAGGGCGGCGCGCCAACCGTTGACGGCATCCACCGCGACGCGCGCTGGTGTCATTTTGGCTACTTCTACCGCATCGAGCACATTCAAACTGGAATGCGCCACCAGCAGGACAATGGCGTCAGCCTCTGCAACCGCTTCTTCGATTGAATGGGCCGTATGCGCACCGTCGATGGTGAAATCGAGCTTATACGGCTCAAAAATCGTCACCTGGGCGCCGGCTTTGAGCAGCAATTGCACCACCTCGATGGCCGGGCTCTCGCGCAGATCATCTACGTCCGGTTTAAAGGCCAGACCCAGCGCAGCGATGCGTTTACCCGCCAGATCGCCCAGCGCTCTTTCCACCAGCTTGACCGCGAAGGACGGCTGCGAGTCATTCACCTGACGCGCGGCACGTATGATATTGACCAGGTCCGGCGCGGCTTCCACCAGGAACCAGGGATCGACGCTGATGCAATGCCCGCCAACTCCGGGACCTGGGCGAAGAATTTTAACCCGCGGGTGGCGGTTCGCCAGACTGATGGCTTCCCACACGTCCACGCCAAAACGGTCGGCCAGGCGGGAAAATTCATTGGCGATCGCGATGTTCACGTCGCGGTAGGTGTTTTCCATCAGTTTGACCATTTCAGCGGTGGTGGCATCGGTTTGCACGATTTCGCCGGTCACAAAAATGGCATAAAAGTCATGGGCAGCCTGCGCTGATTCAGGGGTGATGCCGCCAACGACCCGCGTATTTTCCACCAGTTCGCGCAAAATCTGGCCGGGCAGCACCCGCTCGGGCGAATAGGCCACATAAAAGTCAACCCCGGCCTTGAGCCCGGATTTTTCCAGTATAGGCACGACCAGGTCAACGGTGGTGCGCGGCGGCGAGGTCGATTCCAGCAGCACCAGATTGCCTGAGCGCAGGTGCGGCACGATGGCCTCGGCGGCGCTTTGGACATAGGTCATGTCGGCGCGTTTATCGTCAAAAAAAGGCGTCGGTACGGCAATTTCAAAAGCGTCGGCTGGTTCGGGCTGCCCGGAAACAGTCAGATTGCCAGAATCCAGCGCTTCGGTAATTAATTCACCCAGGCCAGGCTCATATAGATGCACCTGACCATTCTGCAGGCTGGTGATCACCAGCGGGTTAACATCTACGCCCACCACTTTGACACCGCGGGTAGCCAGAGTTCCGGCGGTTGGCAGGCCAATATAGCCCAGCCCAATTACGCAAATCTTATTAAATTTCAAGGATGACTCCTGAAAACAGAAGGGATGCGGAAGTATTATGCCATAACGGTCAAGGATTGCACAGGTGGCATGCCGGACTGCCTTCGCGATTATAATCATGGGGATGACCGCCAGCACTGCGCCCGTTCTCTCGACCCCACCCTCCGCCTCTCGTCAAATTGCCCGCGCCGCCGGCACGGTAATGATCGCATTCATCATTACCCAACTGCTGGGTTTGGTGCGCGGCTTTATTATTTACCGGGCATTCGGCACCAGCGAGCAGCTGGATTCGTTCAATGCTGCCAACCGGGTAGCTGAATTGTTATTCAACCTGATGGCTGGTGGTGCGTTGGGGTCAGCCTTCATTCCGACTTTCACCGGTATGTTGACCAGGGACAATCGCACTGGCGCCTGGAAACTGGCTTCTGCGATTGCCAACCTGCTGCTGCTGGTCTTGACCGCTATCGCGGCGCTGGCCTGGGTTTTCGCGCCGCAAATCGTACACAACGCTTTATTCATTCTGGCGCCTAATCAACCGGTCGGGCAGGAACAGCTAACCGTCGCCCTGTTGCAGACCCTGCTGCCAACCGTGGTTATTTTTGGCCTGAGCGGTCTGGTGATGGGTATTTTGAACGCCCACCAAAAGTTCTGGCTGCCGGCGATTGCCCCGGCTATGTATTCGCTTGGCCAAATCCTGGGCGTCCTGCTTTTGCCCGACTGGTGGGGCGTTACGCGGTTGGCGTTGGGTGCATTGGTTGGCGCCTTGCTGCATTTACTGGTGCAGTTGCCGGGTTTGCTGCGCTTAAAAGGCCAGTATCACTTGATGCTCGGGCTGCGCCTGGCGGAAGTTCGCGAAGTACTGCGTTTGATGGGGCCGCGCATCCTGGGCGTGGCAGTGGTGCAAATAAATTTTATCGTCAATATCATCATCGGCATCAGCCTGCCAGTGGGCAGCGTGTCCGCCCTCACACTGGCTTTCACCTGGATGCTCATGCCGCAAACCGCCATCGCCCAATCCATTGCCATTGCCGCCATGCCGACCTTCTCGGCGCAGGCAGCGCTAAACCGGTGGGATGAATTGCGCCATTCGCTGGCTGCCAGCCTGCGGGGAGTATTGCTGCTGGCAGTTCCAGCATCGGTCGGCTTGATCCTGCTGCGCAATCCGCTGTTTCAGTTGTACGAGGGTAATGCATTTACTGCCCAATCCACCCAGCTGGTTGCCTGGGCTTTATTATGGTACACCTTCGGTCTGGTCGGCCATTCGCTGTTAGAGGTGGTGGTGCGCGCTTTTTACGCCTTGCACGACACGCGTACGCCGGTCAGCGTGACGCTGGCAACCATGCTGGTCAATATTGGACTGAGTTTGACCCTGCCAGGAGTATTCGATCGGGCGGGTTGGCTCCCATTGGGCGGCCTAGCTCTGGCGCATTCTCTGGCGACCACGCTGGAATGCATCATTTTGATCGTGCTGCTGCGCCGCAAATTGAACGGGATGGAAGGCCGAACCATCTGGTCGGCTGCCGGGCAATCTATCGCCGGCGCGGCGGTGATGGGGCTGGCTTTATGGGGCTTGCTCGCTGTGAGTGTCAACCTGCCTCCGTGGCTGGTGATCGTGTTGGGAGTGGGACTCGGCGGAGTGGTTTATGCCGCCGTTCTGGCCCTGGCTAAGGTACCGGAGTTCATGCTGGCGGTTTCAGCTGTACGCCGCCGCTTAAACAGCTTAATCAAAACTCATTAATTATTCTTTTCAAACGAGGGACTATGAGTCAATTGAACGGACGCACATTCTGGGAAAAGACCAAATATGAATTTGTACCCAAATCGCCGCAGGATTTAGGCCTGCCGCAGCCAGCGCTGGAACTGCCCGTCGATCCGGCAGCAACTGTAATTACACTGCCCAAACCGTCCGAAATCATAAAATTTCAAATGGACTTATGGCAAGCCATCGAGCAGCGCATCACGGTGCGCAATTATACCGAGCAGCCCTTGACCCTCGAGGAATTATCGCTGCTGCTGTGGTTTACCCAGGGAGTAAAACGGGTTTCCAGGCGCCCGGTGACGCTGCGGACCGTGCCTTCCGCTGGTGCGCGCCACGCTTTCGAGACTTATTTACTGGTCAACCTTGTGGACGGGTTAATTCCCGGTCTGTACCGCTATGCCGCCATCGACCATGCGCTGGTGGTGCTCGACCTGTCTCCAGACGTCAACGCCCGCCTCACTGCCGCCTGCGAGGATCAATCACAGGTAGCCAACTCGGCTGTGACATTTGCCTGGGGCGCGGTGATCGAGCGTATGATCTGGCGCTACCCGGAACGGGGCTATCGCTACATTCTTTTAGACGCCGGGCATGTCTGCCAGAATTTATATCTGGCGGCTGAGGCCCTGGGATGCGGCGTGTGCGCCATCGCCGCCTACGATGATGATTTAACCAACAAAGTGTTCGGCCTGGACGGCGAAAGCCAGTTTATCGTTTATCTGGCATCTCTTGGCAAGCGGAAGCCATAGGTTTTCGCTCGTTGGCTTTCGGCATGATCAGAGAGTGGATCTATCCCAGCTCTTTGAGGGTTGCCAGCACCTTTTCGTAGCCGGCCTTGTTTGGCGGTTCCAGCGCGATGATCTCCTGCACCATTGCCGCAGCTTTGCTATTTTCACCGTTCTGGGCAAAATGGTCCGCCAGCCAGTCCAACTGCTCGATAGCTTCCGAAACTCGGTGACCGCGGCGGTATAGATCCACCAGCCGGCGGCGGAATTCAAGTTTTTCGGGGTGTTCCTCAGCCAGGCCAATCAAGAAACCGGCTGCGGCTGCGGGTTGATTTTTGGTTTCCAACAATGTCATGTATTGATCAGCTTCTGCGAATGCAGCCTGGTCGCGTCCCATACGCAGATTCAAGTCAATGATTCGGCCGCGCGTGGCTGTGTCATCCGGCTGCAAGCTGCGCATTTGCTCCAGTGAATGCAATGCCGGGCGCCAGTCCAACCGCTGCATGTCGATATCTGCCAACTGATTCAGAATCTGGAATGCCCATTGCCGGCTGCGGGTTGACTCGGGTGCCAGGCGCATGGCGGATTGATAGATTTGGCGGGCGCCATCGAGGTCTGCCAGCTGATAATTGGCTTTGGCCAGGTCCAAATTCTGTTGAATGGCTTCATCGATACGGCGCTGAGACACCAGCAGTTCGATCAACTGGTTGCGAATCTCCAGATCCATTGGTGCAATTTTCAGAATACGCTGCAGCAGTAATATGGCCTGCCCGGCTTCGCCGCGCAAGGTATATAAACGCGCCACCAGCAGATATTTCTTGATTGCTTCGCTCTGCTGCCCTTCGCGCAGCAGCAGGTCGCCGATTTGAACATGCAGCGGCAGGTACGTCGGCGCCATGCCAATCGCCCGGAAGGCTTCCTCGTGGGCGGTGCGCACCAGACCTTGCTCCGACAGGGTGCGAATATACACCAGCGCGTCGATGACATTGACGCTGCGGACCTCTAGCAGCAATTCCGAGAGCGGTACCGGTACCTGACCCGGTGCCGAGGCTGGCAGCTGACCGCGGGCTTTGGCAATTAACTCACGCCAGTCCGGGCGAATCAAATGGCTGAAAACTTTATCGCACAGCGATTTCAAAGCAGTGTCGTCATTGGCCCGCGACTGCCCCTCGATCAATGGGTCATACAACTGGCGCAGGTCGGTTTGCTGGGCTGCAGGCACAGTTTCAGAATCAGCCAGGCGCAGCGCCTGCAGACAGGCGGCAGCAGCTTGCCGGTAGTTTTTTAGCCGGTAATGAACCCTCCCGGTTACCAGGAAGGCTGCCATGGCATACTCAGGGCTGCGTTCCGCGGCATTCAAAGCCTGGATGGCTTTTTCTTCATTGCGTTCTGCCTGCAGATAACCCAGAGTGAAAGAAAGTCCGGGTGAGGTGAAGCCGGCCTCTTGAGCTCGTTCGAGCTCCTCGGCAGCCTGGCCTTCCTGCCCATGAGTTTGCAGTTCAATCGCCTGTCCGATATGCATCAGTATATTGGTGCGGGAAGGCACCTCAGGTTCTTTCTTTTTGCCGCGCCGCAGCGATTCGACAGGCGCTTTAGTCTCGAGAATCGCCAACTCGTCCTCGTCCGGCTGGTCGAACAGGCTGCCAGCCAACTCGACCAGGGCGCGCTGCAATGCATCGGCGATTGGATCGAGCTGTTGTCCGCTGCTGGCTGGCACGGTATCCGGCAATTGGCTTTTCGTCGGTGAGGCTGTCGGCAGCGGCCCGGTGCGCGGGCGGGTGGGGACGGAAATGGGCTGTCCCACTTTCAACTGGCGCAGAGCCTGGGTAGCTTCCGCGCTGCCCGGTGCCAGGTTGAGCGCATAGAGAATCACCTGCGAGGCTTTGCTGGGGTCGCCGGCGCGTTGGAGTAAACCGGCAGCAGCCAGATACTCGCAGACCGCATCGGCTTTACGGCCGAGCCGCTCGAAGATCAAGGCCAGCCGGGTGTGCGCCGTCAGGCTGTCGGGATGCATGGCAGTGATGCGCTGCCAGCAGTCAATTGACTTTTCAACGTCACGCGCTTTGAGGAATAACTCGGCGGCCTGCATGGCAGCCCGCACTGCCTCGTTCTTGCGGCCCAGCGATTCATAGATGTGCGCCATTTTATCCTGCGGCGCCGGATCTTCGGGCGATACCATCGCCGCCCGTTTGTAAACCATCAGTGCCTGGTCATACTCATGGCGTTCAAATAACGCCAATCCAAGATTGGTCAAGGCGGTGGGATTGTTGGGAAACTCTTCCAGCGCAGTGATGTAATACCGGCTGGCCAGTTCCCAATTTTGGTCCCAGGCAGCCGAATTGCCATTATTCATCGCGTTCTGGAAGATCTGTTGATTACCCGCCATTCTGGCACACTCCAATTATTCCCAAAGGGGATTCATACCCTTTAACTTTAACCGATCCGCTGCTAATTTTACAGGATTCTTTCATAACAGTTCCGCAAAGTAGGGGCGGCTCTCGAATTTCCCCTCATTCGCGGACAACCTCCAGGTTGCCCCAGTTATGCCCCCAGCGGGCTTCAGTCTCCAGCGGGATAGCCAGCGGATAGGCATTCTCCATGACTTCGCAAACCACCTGGATAGTCTTGCTGCGCTCTTTGATCGGAACTTCGAGCACCAACTCGTCATGTACCTGGAGCAACATTCGTGCCGAAAGCCCGGCTTTTTCCAAAGCTGCTGGTAATCTGATCATGGCAATTTTCATAATATCAGCGGCTGTACCCTGCACCGGAGAATTGACCGCTTCGCGTTCTTCGCGCTGCCGCAGCTGGAAATTGGTCGGATTTTTGAGATTCGGGAAATAGCGCCGCCGGCCAAGCAGCGTTTCCACGTAACCCTGGCGGGCTGCCAGCTTGCGTGTGTCATCCAGGTAGCTCTTGACTCCCGGGAATTGGCCAAAATAAGCTTTGACAAAATTTTCAGCTTCCGCCAGGGTTAAATCTGTTGTGTTGCTCAATCCGAAAGCGCTCATGCCGTAGATCAGCCCGAAGTTGATGGCCTTGGCATGCCGGCGTTGATCCTTGGAAACCTTACCCAGTTCGATTCCAGCGACCGCGGCGGCGGTAGTGGCATGAATATCCTGGCCGGCGCGGAACGCCGCCAGCATGGCTTCGTCGCCAGCCATGTGGGCCACGATGCGCAGTTCAATTTGCGAATAATCCACTGCCAGCAAGGCATTCCCCTCTGCGGCAATGAAGGCATTACGCACCTGGCGGCCAATATCGGTGCGCGTGGGGATATTCTGCAAGTTGGGATCAGAAGATGCCAGCCGCCCGGTCACCGACCCGGTCTGGCTGTAGGAGGTGTGCACCCGCCCGGTACGCGGGTTAACCTGCAGCGGCAGGGAATCCACATAGGTCGATTTGAGTTTTGCCAGTTCACGGTTTTCCAATACGGTGGCAACGATCGGATGCGCATTGCGGATACTCTCGAGGACGTCTGCCGAGGTGGAGTAATGCCCGCTGGAGGTTTTTTTGCGCCGGTCAGGCGGTTCAATTTTGAGGGTCTCGAACAACACCTTCGACAGTTGCTGCGTGGAATTGAGGTTGAAGCGGTAGCCCACCTGCTCATAGATGGAATTTTCGATATCACCCAAGCGTTTTTTAAGGGTTTCCGACATCTTTTCGAGGAAGGGCACATCCAGCATCACACCGTTGCGCTCCATTTGCGCCAATACTGGCACCAGCGGCATTTCGACCTCTTCAAACAGTCGCAGGGCGTTGGCTTCCACTAGGTCGGTTTTAAGCAGCGGCATCAGTTGCAGGCTGACATCGGCATCGGCAGCCGCATACGGCGCTGCCAGAGCCACCGTCACCTGATCCATGCTCGACTGGTTTTTGCCCTTGCCGATCAACTCCTCAATATGGGTCATGGCAACGCCGAGGTATTTACGGGCGGTGTCTTTCAGCCCAATGTTGTAGTTATCCGGGTGCAGTAAAAACTCGGCAATCATGGTGTCAAACGACAACGGTTCAACTTTTAAACCTGCCTGCGCCAACACCAGCGCGTCATATTTTAGGTTATGCCCGACTTTGGCTTTATTCGGGTCGGTCATGGCTGGGCGCAGCGCTTCAAGTACCTGCTGGATGGAAAGCTGCTTTTCCGCGCTGGCATGGCCGAGCGGGATGTAATAGCCCTGCCCGTCGCGCACCGCCAGCGAAATGCCAACCAGGTCGGCCTTCATCGGGTCTGTTGATGTGGTTTCGGTATCAAAAGCGATCACCGCCGCGGTTTGCAAGTCCGCCACAAGTTCTTTGAGGGATTCGAGGGTATCCACCACTTTGGTTTCAAGAGTATAGGAAGGAGTCTCGCCAATCTGTTGAACCGGCTCGCCAAACAGGGTCAACTGTTGGCGCGGTGCCGCCGAAGGCTCTACCTGTCCTTCGATCTTCTTCAAACGCGCCACCAGCGTTTTGAACTCCATTTTCATAAAGAACTGTTCAATCGCCGGCAAGTTGATGTGTCTGGTGCTGGCTTTTTCCAGGTCGATGGAAATTTTAATATCGGTGCGGATGGTCGCCAGGTCGCGGCTGAGGTAGGCTTGCTCGCGGTCGCGTTCCAACAGGGTTTTCACCCGTCCAGTGATCTCATCCAGGTGGGCGTACACCCCGTCCAGGGTGTCGTATTTTTCCAGCAGGCTGATGGCTGTTTTTTCACCTACCCCGGTGACGCCGGGGATATTGTCCGATTTATCGCCCACCAGCGCCTTGTAATCGACGACCTGATCCGGGCGAACGCCCAGCGATGCCACCACATCTGCCGCGGCAAAGTCTTTGGCTTCCGAGAGTTTGCTGCCCGCCAGGTTTACCAGCACCCGGTCATTGACCAGTTGCAGCAGGTCGCGGTCACCGGTGATGATCTTGACGCCCAGACCTTTGTCCACCGCCTGTCGGGCGATGCTGCCAAGCACGTCATCGGCTTCCGCGCCTTCCTGTTCCAGACGCGGCAGGCCAAAAACATCCACCATCTCGCGGATTCGCTCGATCTGAAGGCGTAGATCGTCCGGCATCTTGGCGCGCGTGCCTTTATACGCCGGGAAGATATCATTGCGGAAAGTTTTACCGGTATCAAAAGCCACCGCCAGGTATTCGGGTTTGTCCTGCTCAATGAGTTTGATCAACACGCTGGCGAAACCATAGGTGCCGGCAGTTGGCTCGCCGCTGCTGGTGCTGAATTTTGCGCCGGTCAACGAGAGGGCAAAGTAGGTCCGGTAGGCTAAGGCATGTCCATCAATGAGATACAGGGTCGGCGGCATAAGGGATCCTATTTGGATAAAACTTATATTTCCATTTATCGGCCAGCAGCAATTTTGTACCGATCTGGTAAAAAATTAAGTGTAACACGGGCATAAACCGGAGGCAAGCAGGCGATATTTAGGACAAATTTCATCGTCAAGAGTTCTATTCTTCACTTGACGGAGATTCAAAGTATGCTACATTTGTTAGGTTCCTATCCGAAGGTTAACAGGTAGAGGTAGCATGCAGGCGATCCCAAAAAGCGGTTATGCCAATTCCAATAAGTTCGGCCGGATTACCTTGAAGGCTCTGGAAGATGTGATGGGAAAAAACGGTGTCCATGCCGTGCTTAATCTGGCTAAGCTGCCAGATTTTATTGATAATTACCCGCCGGCAACCCTGGATCGCGTGTTCGATTTTGCCTACACCTCCTCCATCATGGGGGCGCTGGAGGAAATGTACGGCGTGCGGGGCGGACGGGTATTTGCGCTGCGGGTGGGCAAGGCTACCTTCGAAGACCTTTTGGCCAATTACGGCGCCATGGCTGGGGTTGGCGACGTCGCCTTCCGGCTGCTGCCGCTCCACCTGAAGATGCGCATCGGTCTGGGCGGCATGGCACGGGTTTTTTCCTCCATCAGCGACCAGGTGTCGAAACTGGAAGAAAAAAGCGACCATTACGTCTATTCGATTCACCGCTGCCCGGCTTGCTGGGGGCGCCGCACCGAGAGACCCGGCTGCTCAATCATGGCGGGCATCCTTCAGGCAGGTATCAAGTGGGTATCCAACGGCCATGATTTCCGTGTGGTCGAGACCACCTGCATCGGTATGGGCCACGATTCGTGTGATTTTATTATTCCCAAAGAACCGCTAAATTAATTCAGTTACAATACAGACAGCCTGACATGCATGTGGGAAAGATCTCACCGCATGCGTTGGTCTATTTTTGTGAGCGCCTTCCAGTTCTGGGAGCAACGATGATTCCGATTCGCGATTCCAATCGTTCACGCAGCTTTCCGTTTGCCACCTGGGCGATCATCCTCCTGAATGTATTGGCATTCCTCTTCGAGAACAGTCTATCTCCCGGCGCTCTGGAGCAGTTTATTGGCAGCTACGGCCTGGTGCCCGCCAATTTGTCGCTGAATAATCCAGCAAGCTGGTTTCCGTTTCTCTCGCACATGTTCCTACATGCCGGATGGCTGCACCTGCTCAGCAACATGTGGACTCTGGTCATTTTCGGCGATAATGTTGAAGACCGGCTGGGATCATTCCGGTTCATCCTTTTCTATCTGGTCGGCGGGGCGGCTGCCGGCATGCTTCAGGTGATCCTCGGCGCCAGCCCGAATATCCCGTCGGTAGGCGCCAGCGGCGCGATCGCGGCTGTACTGGGCGCCTATTTCCTGTTCTTCCCGCGGGCGCGCGTTTTAACGTTCGTGCCATTGATCTTCATCTGGTTTATTAATATCCCTGCCTGGATCTATCTTGGCTTCTGGTTTGTTATGCAATTGTTCTCCGGTCTGTCCGCGCTAACCCTGCAATCCGGTGCCAATGCCGGCGGAATCGCCTGGTGGGCGCATATCGGCGGCTTTATGGTGGGGCTGGTTTTCGCGGCTATCTTTGGCAGCCGCAGACCGCGCAGCACCTATCCTACTGAAATCTACACAACTTAATCACTCGTCTACTTTGACCTGAAATTACTCTCTGAAGAGGAAAATCCATGGAAAACCAACCGACACCCCCAATTGATACCGACGACATCCCGGAAGCCAATGATCAAGCGGCTCCTGAGACTCAATCAGGACCGCCTGCTGCTGAAACAGCCTTCGTCCCGACTAAAACCAGCATGGTTGGCCGTTGGACATTGATTCTTCTGGCAACGTTGATCATTGGTTTTGGAGTTGCCTTCTTTGCGCTATTCCTGCCAGCCAACCTGGAACTGAAACAGCTCAAAACAGACCTGGCGGCTGCGCAGGAAAAGCTGACCACCACCGAAGCCGACTTGACGACCACCACAACGGATTTGAAAACTAGCACCAGTGAGCTGGAAGTCGCCCGTTTCAACCGGGCATTGGCCAAAGTGGAGGCCAATGTGGCCTACGCCCGGCTGTCTTTGGTGACCCGCGACCTGTTGACGGCGCGGCAGGAGGTCAGCGCTGCGGCAGAAAACATGACCGCCTTGCTGCCGTTAATCACGGATGATGAAACTGCGCAAGCGCTGGAGGACCGCATGGCGGGAATTCAAACATCCATTAATACCGATTCGGCCAAGGCTCTGGAAGAATTGCGCACCTTGAGCGAGAATCTGCTGCGTTTGGAGAGCCGATAAACCATTTGCAGCCGAGCGAATTACAAATTCCCTCTACATAAAATAACAGGCGGCTTGCACCGCCTGTTATTGTTTTTAAAACTCTTAAAACCGCAAAAACGCGCCGAGCTTGCCGGCTTTATCCAGCTGCGGGTGGGCGCGGATCACTTCAACGTTGCCGCCTTTACGTAGCGTCCGGCTGACGGCAACATCGATCACGTCTGGAATCTGGTACATCTCGCCGCCGCAGTTCGAGCAAGTGCGATGCGGTTTTGGCGTAAGGTACGAGCAGTTCCGACAGCGGTAAGCTGGCTGCTGGTAGCCTTGCATCACCACCAGGGTGTTGATCCGGTCAGTGTTGGCGGCGTCCAACGTGTTGTCCAAACCAATAACTGCTTCTGTGCCGCGCGCCGATTGCGATATCAGGTTGTCAACCATGGTATTTTCGCGTTTATCATCTGCTTCCTGTCCAATTTGCAAAGCCTTGGCCGACACTTCGGCCTGATTGACGCCTATATTCATCGCGAAGGTGCCGACCACCAGGCTCTGAAAGGCCTTGGGCAATTTGTTACGAAACATGGCGATATTATCGTCAGTGCCGCCAATCAGAATCCGGCGGATATGTGCGTCTTCGAAGAATTTCACCGAAAACTCGGCCGAATCCTTCATGTTGCGCTCGATAACCTCTTCGATATGCCGCGAAACACCGGCAGTAGTGCTGCGGCCGCCAACGACTGTGGACGCGCCGCCGCGCTTGACTTGCTTGACAGCTTCGCCAAACACACCTTCCTGCTCTTGTAGTACGCCCATATGAAACGAGAAAGCGCGGGCACCCTGTTTATCCACCAGGATAACGCCGTAGCCGCCGTAACTATCCAATAAACGAGCCAGCACCCCCAAACTTGGCCGGTCGCTGATATGCATCAGATCCGGGACCGGCAGTGCCAGCGGATAAGCTTTGAAAAATTTTTGCGGAGCGCAAGAGAATACTGCCACACCGCGTCCAGTCCAATCGTAGTCCTTTTGGAAGTAAGCTTCTATAGCCGCAACATCCGCGGGAAAATCGATTTCTTTAATTAAGTTGCGCAAGCGGAGTCTGTAAGCATCCTTGGTCAATGCTGCGGGATCCGTGTTGAGATACAGACTTACGACGGGTTCTGGCACAATAAAACGGGCCAATTCCCGGAGTTCAATTTCATTCAACATGGCAACCTCCTCTATTGAATAAACCCAGGCTTGTGCAAAAAGCCAGCGCGCTATGGGCGCTCGCCTAACGTGATGGTGACCTCCTTTTCTTCTGTTCCCCGTAGAACGGTTAATTGAATTGTATCTCCTGGGCTTTTATTTGCAATCAAATAACTCAACATTTCACTGAAAGTATTTACCGGCCGGCCATCCACTGCGATAATCAAATCGCCGCCTGAGGGTAACCCAGCAAAGCTGGTGGCGGTCGTGCCGCCGATAACGCCGGCTTTATCCGCCGGGCTGCCAGGGGAAACCGTGGTGACATACGCCCCGGTTTGCCGCGCCAGGCCTAGAGTCTCGATCATATCCAGCGTCAGATCTTCGCGGGAGGTAATGCCAAGGTAAGGGTAGCTATAAGAGCCCTTTTCAATCAACACCGGCACTACCCGCTTGACGATATTTCCCGAGATGGCAAATCCGATACCGCTGTTGACCGGGTCGCCGGTGGCATTAATACCTGTAGTACGAATAGCCCGG
>Ga0209521_10002552_pt1 | contig 14875 bp, 9 predicted proteins | sample Rifsed19ft4_FD_184016 | JGI IMG/M metagenome (GOLD analysis project Ga0209521, IMG submission 184016) | Soil microbial communities from Rifle, Colorado, USA - sediment 19ft 4 (version 2) | ecosystem: Environmental > Terrestrial > Deep subsurface > Rock core/Sediment | place: Rifle, Colorado...
TAATATCTGGAACAGGTTGCTGTAATCGTCGGTCCACAGGCGAATATCCGTGCGAAAGTCATTCATGAGCGCCATCCGCTCGGTGAGAGCCGGGGCTGCCAGCAATTTCGGATTCCGGGTGAGCAGCACCCACGATGAGGTAAAACCGTTCGGGTTGTTTTCTCCGGCCGGGTTTTGGATGATCGCCATTTGCAGATCATAATACAGCGCCAGTTGCCAGAAAACCGGGCGCAGGTCCAGCCGTACATTGGAAATATTCGCGGCGAACAACCCGTCCACGGCCATATTTTGCAGATAGATGTCAAAAGCTTCCCGGGTCAATAGATGCACCGGTACTGAATCGCTGCTGAAAACATCCAGAACCAGGATATCAAACTGATTATCCAATCCGGCTTCCAATTCTTTTTCCAACGAAATGCGCGCATCCCCCGTCACCAGATCAATGTTGGCGGGGCTGTCCGTGAGGAACGAGAAATAATCGCCCTGGCCGTTTGCCAGGTCAATGACGACTGGATTGATTTCGTAAAACCGGTAGGTATCTCCCGCCTGGCCGTAGGCGGCTAAAGTACCCACGCCCAGCCCCAGCACCCCCACCCGCATACCGGCACCATAACGCGGGTGGTTAACGATCGCCAGCCCGATCCCGCTGGTCGTGCTGAAATAGCTGGTCGGAATGTCGCGCGAGGCCTTATCTACAAATTGGAAACCGTGAATAGTGGACCCGTGATACATGGTATTGGCCTGCTTCTGGCCCTTTTCGATTTTTATCTGCTTGACGTGCACCACTCCATAAAAATTTCTTTGCACGAATAAATCGCCGCTGGTGGAAATGAACATCAGGAAGACCATAAAAATGCTTACCGCCGTCGCCATGGCACCGGTCAGCAGGCCAAAACGCATCCCAGTTGGGGTGCTTTTGTGCTGGTAGGATAAAACCGCCAGCAGGACCCACACCAGAGCAAATCCAATATACAGCTCCCAATAACCCGGAAAGATATACGGCGCCACCAGATTCACGATCAACGCTCCCAGGGCGCCGCCGATCGATGCCATCAGATAGAAACGGGTCAGGAGAGTGCTGTCTGGCCGCAGCGCGTACAACTCACCATGGCAGACCATGGCGGCCGTAAAGAGTAAAAAGTTGTAAATGATGATCTGCAGGATGAAATTGGTATAGGGATTAAGGAGAACGTATATCCAGGCAGCGGTTCCCAGCATCAACAGCAGGGTAAATACCTTCCGGTCATACCAGCGCCTGCTCGAGAACGCAAAAACAAAGGAAAGCAGATAAATGGACAGCGGCAGCACCCACAGGAAGGGAATGGGAGCCACTTCCTGGGTGATCTGGCTGGTCACCGCTAACACCAGGATCGAAGCGCTGGCGCTCAACAGGATCCACAGCGCCTGTGTCCGGACCCTGGATTTTTGCCCGTCCATCGGACTTGGGTCGACCTCGACGGGAACTGGCGAATGCACCACTCTGGTAGTCAAGATGGCGTTGTAGCCGGCAATTAATACGAATAGGATGTACCCGCCAGCCCAGATCCAGCCTTGCCGCTGTAAAGTTAGCGCCGGCTCGACCAGCGTCGGGTAAGCCAGAAGTCCCAACAGCGACCCAAAATTTGACAGGGCGTACAACCAGTAAGGTGAACGTCCCGGGTTTTTCCGGCTAAACCAGGATTGCATCAGCGGGCTGTTGGTGGATAAAACAAAAAATGGCAGCCCAACGCTGATGGTCAGCAGGAAGAAGATATACAGAACCGGATTGGCGACAGATTCAGGTTTCCAGCTGCCTGCCGGAGTGACTGGCGAAGGCCAGATTATCCACAAATAAATGACCAGGCAAACCGATATGCCCATCAGGATCAGGTGGATGGCGGTTTGCTTTTTATTGGTGCGATTCCTCACCAACCAGTTGGAGTAGGCATACCCACCCGTCAGGGCGACCTGAAAAAATAACATGGCTGAAGACCAAACCGCCGGTGTGCCGCCAAACCAGGGCAGCAGTGTTTTAGACAGGATGGGCTGGATTTGGAATAGCAGAAAAGCCGAAAGAAAGATGCACGCCGCGTAGTTGATCAATTATTTATCCTCTGGCTGCCTTTACGGATTAGTTGGAACAGTGGAGGCAATATCCTCGTTCAAAATTGCATATTCAAAAGTATCCACCCATAATGGAGAGCCATCTTCCGCGAGCTTGAAAAAGACATTTTTCCGAAAATATCCTTCCCTGCGCATGCCAATTTTTTTCCAGCACCCTCCACGAGGCAATATTGTTTGGATTGCAGTGCGCCATCACCCGGTGAATTCCCAAATATTCGAACCCATAGTGTAAGAGTGCTGCTGTTGCTTCGCTGGCGTAGCCGTTGTTCTGGAAGCGCGGGTTAAAAATGTAGCCTAGTTCCCAGGTCAAAAACTCCAGTGGTTCGGTTTGCATGAAATATAAATGCCCCACCATTTTCTGTGTGTCCCGCAGCACCACCGCCCAGAAAATTGTCCCTCGCGACCTTTCCAGGGTTACTGCTCTGGCTTGTTCCAGTGAAATCGGTTCGCCGGGTTCGAATTCGTATATTCCAGGATCCGATAGATATTCATAGAGCGAATCGCAGTCCTGCTCCAGAAACGGACGAATGAATAGCCTTGGCGTCGTGATCATCGCAAACCTCGATCGCGAAAAATTTTGTGGACCTTACCGTGGGTATAGTTTATATCCGTTCTCATGATTGGTCATTCTTTCGCGCCGGTCTACTCTTTTAGGCGCTCAGGCAAGTGGCTGCCCATTCTTTAGAATTCCTCGCGCTCCATTGACTTTTAATTTTTTATCATTAAAGTAATATTTACATATTAATATCCGCCGTGCTTCAGCCAGGAGGTGACCAATGAACGTTCGGCAGAAAAACACCATCCATTTCCTCTTTAACGGTTTGAGTTTACTGGCTTTAATCCTGGGGTTAATCTCACCTCAACCGGTCACCGCCTCGCACACCGCCGATCCCGCCAGTGTCACCATCGCTGGCTCGCTACAGACAGAAGTAGGTTGCGCCGGAGATTGGGATCCCGCATGCGCGGTAAGTCATCTCAACTTCGATGCTGGCGATGATGTCTGGCAGGGAAGCTGGCTTCTCCCGGCTGGCAATTTCGAGTACAAGGCGGCGCTTAATAATGACTGGGCTGAAAATTACGGGTTACACGCCGCTCCTGGCGGCGCGAACATTCTTTTGAATTTAGGCGCTGATACTTCAGTCAAATTTTATTACGACCACAAGTCCCACTGGGTCACCGACGACCAGACTTCGGTCATCGCGGTTGTACCGGGTAGTTTCCAGAGTGAACTTGGCTGCCCTGGCGACTGGCAGCCAGACTGTCTGCGTTCCTGGCTGCAGGATATTGACGGTGACGGCATTTACACCTTTGAAACCACTGGTCTGCCCGCCGGTACTTACGAAGGTAAGGTAGCCCTCAACGAGAGTTGGGATGTCAACTACGGCGCAGGCGGTGTGCAAAACGGACCGAATATCGCTTTCGCGGTTCCGGTGAACAATGCCAAAGTCAGCTTCAGTTACGATTCAGCCACCCATGTGCTCACCATTTTGGCCGGGCATGCAGCCGATAATAACGTTGAGTGGGACGGCTTGCGCCACGATTCGCGCGACCTGCTCTATCGCACTCCAGGCGGAGCGGTCGTTGCCGGAACGCCCGTTACGCTGCGCTTCCGCACCTTCCATAATGATGTCACGCGCGTGCAGGCCCGACTCTACAACCTCAACGCCAACGCGCAATCCATTGTGGATATGTCATTGGCTGCCAGCGACGTATCCTGTTATCAGGCTGGTCTCGAGGTTGAAACCTGTGATTATTGGGCAACCACGTTAAGCAATGCCCAGCCAAACAATTTCTGGTACCGATTCATCATCACCGATGGCAGCAAGACTGTATATTACGCCGATAACACCTCCGCATTGGATGGGGGTCTGGGCAGTACCAGTGATACTCTGATCGATAACAGCTATGCATTGATGTTTTATGACCCGGCCTTTATCGCCCCCAGTTGGGCGCAAGATGCGATTGTTTACCAGATTTTCCCCGACCGCTTTCGCAATGGTCGCTTTAACAACGATCCAAAAACCGGCGACATCCGCTACGACGATCCAGTGCTAAAACTGGATTGGGGCACCCTTCCCGAAGGTTACTGCCGTTCATATGTCGATGCAAGCATCAACTGTGTTTGGCGCTTTGGCGACCCCCCGGACTGGGGCGTAGGTCAACCGGAAACACCGCGCGGCCGTGATTATTACGGCGGCGACCTCAAAGGCGTTGACCAAAATCTGGAATATCTGCAGTCGCTGGGCGTCAACACACTGTACTTCAACCCGATCTTCGACGCTGGCTCCAATCACAGTTACGACACTCAGGATTACTACAAAATCGACCCGTATTTTGGCACCCAGAAAGACTGGGAGAACCTGGTCAAGCATGCCGATAAATTGGGCATTCGCATCGTTCTGGACGGTGTATTCAATCACATGTCGTCTGACAGTCCCTTTTTCGACCGCTATCACCACTACGCCACAGAAGGCGCCTGTGAATCGCTGACCTCGCCGTACCGCAATTGGTTCACCTTCCATGATGTCGCGGCTGGCAGCGGATTCTGCGTGGGAAGCAGTGGGGCAAATTCCGCCACATACGAAGGCTGGTTTGGTTTCGATAGCATTCCGGTGCTGAATAAATCCAATCCAGACGTGCAGGCCTACTTCCTGACGGAAGGTAACAGCGTCTCGAAGAATTGGTTAGTCAAAGGCGCAGCTGGCTGGCGCCTGGACGTGATGGGTGATTCCTCCTTCCCCAACGGTTACTGGGAGACCTTCCGCTCGGTGGTCAAGAACACCAAACCTGATTCTTTGATCATCGGTGAACTCTGGCAAAAGGACAGCACGCTGCTGCGCTTCCTGCGCGGCGATCGTGCCGATACCACCATGAACTACCGCCTGCGTGACGCAGTCATCGGCTTTCTCATCGACCAACCCTTCGATTCCAAAGGCTTTGGCGACAGCGGACGCGTTATTTCCACGACGGAATTTGCTAACCGCCTTTCCTCAGTCCGCGAGGATTACCCCGACGCTGCCTTCTATTCGCTGATGAACCTGGTGGGGAGTCACGATACCGCCCGCATTCTGTGGCTGTTAACCCCCGGAAATTTCTCGATTGATGAAAAGGAATTAAATGCTGCCAACCTGGCAGTAGGCAAGCAACGTGTGGAAGTTGCCTCGCTGGTCCAATTCACCCTGCCCGGCGCGCCGACCATCTATTACGGCGACGAGGTAGCCCTCACCGGCGCAGACGATCCGGATGACCGCCGCACTTACCCCTGGATAGATCTTGGCGGCTCCCCGGATACAACCATGTTCACCCACTACCAGACCCTGGCGGCTTTACGGCGGGATAATGCGGTATTGACTGCCGGCGACCTGCGGATGCTGTTGGCGGATGATGCGATGGGTGTCGTGGCTTATGGTCGCAAAACGACCAGTCAGGCTGCCCTGATCGTGCTTAACCGCAGCAATCAGGATCAAACAGTGACGATTCCGGTAGAAGGTTACCTTCCGAATGGATTGGTGCTGAACAGCCTTTACCTGGCCGGGAGTCCTTCAGCCACTGCCGACTCTGCCGTGGTTGCAAATGGCACCGTTGCCGTCACCTTGCTGGCTCACAGCGGCTGGCTGCTCGCCAGCGGACCGGTTGATCTGCTGCCGCCTGCGGCGCCAACCGGTCTGCAGGTAACCAACGAGACCAACGCCCAGCTCGATTTAAGTTGGGACGCGGTCGCAGGAGCGGCTGGCTACAACCTGTACCGCAGCCCGCTCAGCGGCGGCTGGGTTAAACTGAACAACGCAGTCTTGACGGGTACGACCTTCACCGACACTGGCCTGCGCAATACCCAGGTGTATTACTACGTGGCTACTGCGTTGGACAGTGCCGGCAACGAAAGTGCATATTCCAACCAGACCAGCGGCATGCCGCGGTTGAACATTGGCTGGGCTAACCTGCAATGGCCGCCGACAATGAGTCACACCATCAGCGCCACAAACCGCACAGACAACGCTTATGGCCAGGTCTGGATCGATGGGGTGACCAACCTCCCCGGTCCTTCCGCTGGCCTGCGGGCACAGTTGGGGTTTGGACCCACAGGCAGCGATCCAGCCTCCAGTACCGACTGGACCTGGGTGGAAGCAGTCTTTAATGTGGATGCTGGCAATAATGATGAATTTATGGCCAGTATGCTGCCTGAATCGGTTGGCACCTTTGATTACGTATTCCGCTACTCGACCACCAATGGGCTAACCTGGTTGTATGCTGATCTGAATGGACCCATTTCCTTGGGCAGCTTTCCGCCAAATCCTGGCAAATTAACCGTCAATTCCAGTGGCGATACTACCGCGCCAGCCGTCCCAACCGGTCTGACTGTCCTTTCTGCCTCCCCGGTAGCGATCGAACTGTCCTGGAATGCTATCCTTGGAGATGCTTCCCTTTATGGTTATGAAGTCCTGCGTTCCGATACTGCGGGAGGACCTTATATCCAAATTGCACGGGTCACAGACACAGCCTACACAGACACGGTGGTTGTCGAAGGCGTTACCTATCATTATGCGGTCCGTTCACTCGACCAATCCTTCAACCGTTCCGGCAACTCGGCTGAAGTGTCGGCTACCGCTGATCTGCGCACAGTAACCTTGGTGTTCAACGTGACCGTTCCAGCCACAACCGATGGAACAGGACGCAGCGTGTTTATCGCCGGCTTCCTGGACCGCCTGGATGGCGGTTATCCGCAATGGAATCCGGGCGGAGCGGTACTTACCAGGGTCGATGCCACCCATTGGACCATTACATTCACCGGTAGGGAATCAACTCAGATCGAGTACAAATACACACTGGGCGATTGGGAACACGTTGAAAAAGACGGTGCCTGCGCTGAAATTGGCAACCGGCAGTTGACCCTGAACTACGGTGGGACGGGCACTCAAACCGTCAACGACACTGTAATGAACTGGCGAAATGTCGCCCCGTGCGGCAATTAATCGGTCTGGTTAAGGAAACGGACAGGCACCTTATGATGCCTGTCCGTTATTATTGTTGATCAAGGCTCAGCTTAAGCTGGTAGAACTATCGACTCGTGATCTTTGATTCTTCTTTAGTGCTAAAGATCGGACCTTCTCCATCAGGAATGCAGCGCTGTACGAAATGAGAAGCATGAGCCCGATAATGGGAAAGAGAAAATAACGCAGCCAATCCAGTGGTGACATAAACGCTGCGATGATCATGATCGAAAAGTAGACCATAATGGACGGCAGCAATTCCAACGGCAGGCGGCGTTTAATGCTTGTAACTACGGAGTGTATGAGCAAGGTAAGCCCAAATAACGCTAAGCCTGAATTGATATATAAGCCCAGGCTGCCGCGGATGGACGCGTTGGTGGTTATCAAATCCTGCAGGATTTTAATCCAGCGTTGAATAATTGGGATGGAGATAAACTGCGGATTTCGTGGGATTTGCCATTCCATTGCATTGATGCGAAATTGGAACATCCACCCCAGACCTCTAATTGGATTCAGGTATAACGAAGGGTTAAGGATAATAAAAATAATTAAAGCAGAAAGACTGCAAATCCCAAATATACGGATCAGGTAAGCGATTTTTAATTTAACCGGTACTGAGGAATATGGAACAAAAATTGAATAGATGAGCAGTATACCGAATGGAATTAATAACATGAATGCATTAATTTTACTGGCGGCAGCCAGACCGAGACTCAATCCCGCTACAATAAAAGACAAATATATTCTTGCCATTTTTGCATTATCGGCACCCTGCTCCAGGAAATAGTGCAACCGCTTTAGACCCATAAAGATTAAAATGAAAGCCAGCGCGCTGAAAAACAACATGGGTGGTTCGGACATCGCCGGAAGCAGGATCCTGTCGAGGGATGGATTGCTGGCAAACAATGCCAGCCAGATTATGGCAGCGAAACGGCCAATTCCCTTTAATAACAAGATATAAATCAGTAATCCGGTTAATACCGCCAGAATAACCATCGGCGCTCTGGAAGCCATTAATAATTTATCGGATGGAACGTTTCCCGCCAGTACATTTTCCTGGTAGCTGATCGTATTATCATACAGAATGAGTAATTCATCCCGCTGATAGCCGCCTAGTAACCTGCCGATGGCAATGATGTATTTTGGCAGAGCCGGGGCTGAAAGTGTCCAATAATTTATTTGCCACGATTCGGCGTCTGTTTCCAGGTTGACCCACTCTTCCAGCTGTGGGCTTGCGGCGATATAGTAAATCTCATCTTCCTCAAGAGGAACATTGGGCATGCGGGTAAAAAATAACAGGGACAGGGCAAAAAATATGAACGCAATCTCGAATGGGGAAATTTTTCTGTTGTTCATACACGGTCCCAGAAGAGTGAAATTTTTCTCAACAGCGGTAGATCCCATATTCGTAATCAGAAGGATATAACTGTTACTGGATGCGGCGCAGTCAACCGAATCCGAATGCAATACTTATTATATGAGTTAAAGTTTCAGAAAATATCTGGTTGACAGCATTGTAAAGTGATCATGGAACAATGGCTTAAGTCGGACTGGTATCTCGTTCTTCCAATGGGTTAACCATCCATCCTTGGTACAATAAGTTCATTCAACTTCCAGGTATCTTCTTTCCCTCATGCGCATCGGTCTCAACCTGCTTTTCATGATCCCCGGCATCGTCGGCGGCACTGAAACTTACGCCGTATCGCTGATCAATGCCCTGGCAAAAATTGATTCGGCCAACCAATACTTCATCTTCACCAACCGCGAGACTAATCCTCGCACTTTCCAGGTGGGTGAGAATTTTACCTTCGTGCCCTGTCCGATCAACGCCACCAACCGTGTATCGCGCTTCCTCTGGGAGCAATTGATTCTGCCTTCGCAGGCGCGCGGTTATCAACTCGATTTGGTGCATTCCCTCGGTTATATCTCGCCGCTGATGCTTTCCATGAAGTCCATCGTCACTATCCCAGACCTGAATTACCGTGCAATACCACAATCATTCACCCCTTTTACCCGGGCAGTGCAAAAATTCTTCGTCGAGAATTCCGCCAGGCGAGTTAACCAAATTATCACCATATCAGAGTTTACGCGCGGCGATATTATCCAGCGGTTGGGAATCTCATCTGATAAAGTAACCGCCATTTTTTTGGCTCCCAAGGAACGCGAGTCTCGTGAACAGGCATCGTGGGATGAATTGATCCTTAAGCACCGCATCAACCGACCCTACGTCTTCGTTTTGAGCAGCAAATCGCCGCACAAGAATATTCCGCGGCTGGTGGAAGCTTTCCTGCGCGCCAATCATCAATTGGCGCACGCTTTCCAGTTGATCGTGGGGGGGCACTTGCCTGACCATGCCGGCACCGCCCGACAAATCAAAACTGTGGTCGACGAGTCGAGTGACATCCGCGTCACGGGCTATATTTCCGATGATGAGTTGGCCGAATTACTGGCGCATGCATCGGTCTATGCGTTTCCATCTCTCTACGAAGGCTTTGGCCTGCCGGCGCTGGAAGCCATGGCTGTCGGCGTGCCGGTTCTCAGTTCGGACCGCGCTTCCCTGCCCGAAGTATGCGGTGATGCAGCCATTTTCTTCGACCCGCTGGATGTGGAAGCAATTGCTGCCAGCCTGGTCAAGGTTCTGTCTGATTCCGAGCTGCGTTCCCGGCTGACAGCTGACGGTTATGAAAACCTCAAGCGCTTCAGTTGGGAATCAGCAGCCCGCCAAACCCTGGCTGTTTATCAGGCGCTCGGTTGACTCTATGAAACCGTCTTTTTTCTCGGGTTTTGGCGTCAAATTCGCGGGTATGTTTCGCCAGCGCTTGTATCAAAATGCCGGCTACCTGTTGATGGCGAATTACCTGCCCGGGCTGGTCGGTTTTGTTTTTTGGGCTTTAGCCGGCAACCTGTACGGCGCCCATGATATTGGGCTGGCATCGGTAGTCATTTCGGCAGCAACACTGCTCGCCATGTTGGCAAATCTTGGTTTGAGCATCGGGCTCATCCGCTTTTTACCCGCCGCCTCTGACCGTCCCCGCCTGCTTCAAACAGTTTTCGTTGTCAACCTGGTCACTGGAATACTATTCGCCCTGGGTTACCTGGCCGGGGCTCCCTGGTGGGCAGCCAAACTAACTGCTGAACTGGGCGGAGTCACTTTTAACCTGGTTTTTGTGGTTCTGGTAACCATTATCGCCGTAGGCGCCATCGTTAGGGATGCGTTTGTGGCCTACCGCGAGGCCAAATATTCGTTTGCCTACACTTTGGTCAGCCAGGTGGCTCGGATCGTCCTCGTTTTTCCGTTTGTCGGACGCGGCTCGTTAGGTCTGGTTACCTCTACCATGCTGGCTTTCATTTTAGCTTTGGCGTTTTCAGCCGGGCTGCATTTACGTAAAGTTGAGCCAGCATACCGCCTGACCAGCCGCGTCGATGTCAGCATGCTTGGCACCCTGATACCGTTTTCACTGGGCAGTCATTTGACCAACCTTCTCCTCGTGCTGCCGCAGCTGGTGTTTCCGATGCTGATTCTGGAGCTGCTTGGACCAGTGCCCAGCGCTCACGCCTACATCCCGCTCATGATCGGCTGGATGATCACCGGACCGGCTGTGGCGCTGCTCAATTCGGCTTTTGCCGAAAGCTCGAATGACCACGATGGGGCAGACCGAATTCTGTGGCGAACCGGCGGGGTGGCAATTGGTGTTTCGCTGATCACGGCTGTAGCGGTATATTCCCTGGCAGCGCCGCTGCTCTCGCTGTTTGGCCCGGAATATACCCAGAATTCAAGCGGCCTGCTGCGGTTACTGGCATTGGCATCCCCCTTTATCACTTTTAATCAGGCTTATATCAATTACCTGCGGATCTATAAAAAGGTCAAATTGATGACACTGCTCAACCTGTTCCTGTCCGCAATGATCATGGGACTGGCAGTCGTTGCCATCCCGCGGTTAGGGATCAATGGAAGCGGGGTAAGCGTGTTGGCAGCTTATATCATCATGACTGCAGTATCGTCGGTGATTATCTGGCGCGAACGACATAATCGTCGTTCATTATTGACCGAAAACTAATTTCACCCCGCCGGCATAGGCATTCCCGCTGGCATCCGTGCAATCCGGCGCGCTGATGGCAGTCAACGTTTCGCCGCCTTCGCCCACCTGCAGGTTGTAACTCACCCCCGGCGTCATCTGAAAATCCGCGTACCCCGTGCTGATGGCAGGTTTCAGACCCGTGAAAAAGGTATCCACTCCACCATCCCAGGTCACGTTGATTTGAACTCCCGGCGCCGGGTAACCTTCACGGTCACGCAGTTCAATTTGCAGCAAGCCGCTGGTTGCGCCGTCGCAGACTGGCTGGCGATCGACCACTAAGAATGGTCCGGCGGTAGGCATTAACGTGGGAATTTGCACAACAGCAGGGGTGCCATCAACCGGAGGCGTTGGGTCAGCGGTTGTAACTTGCACCACACTATAAGTTGAGATTGCAGCCGCCAGTCCGGCCAAATCGCGTGCGGCTTGTTCCTCACCAGAGGAGAGTGCTTGCTGCGCTTGAGCCGCCAGATTATCCGCGGCAGTTGGATCCTGCAGCAGGGAAATTCGGGAAATCGCACGCGCAAGATCTTGATTCGCACGGTAGGCCTGGGCAATCATCAAACGGTAGCTGCCCTTATCCCCATCGGTCAACGCAACTGGAGCAGTATCCTTATACTTCACCGGGATGACCAGCATAGAAATCAACAACCCGATCAACAGTCCGACAATCACGCCTGTCAGCAGGAACCAGGGCGGTTGGCGCGGACCTTCGTCGCGTTCCAAATAGTCGTCATCCATCAGGGCTGCGTTTCCAACGGCACCGGGGTATAGGTTTGCAATCCGGTAAACAGACCGGCTAACAACTGCATGTCCGCTTGGGCGTAGCCCAAATCCTGGGCCGTCAGGATCGCGGCCTGGACTGCTTGAATAGGATCATCCTCGCCCAACTCGCTTAAGCGGGTAGTCGCGGCGGCCAAATTGCCATCCTGGTGGTAAATCTCGGCTGTCATCAGCACATAATCCGCTTTGTAATCGGCGCGCAAATCGGCAGGTGAGGTAGCCGGGTCGGCAGTTGGAAATAGCAACCAGCCCGCCAACAGCCCCGCGACCAGGCCAATGACGATTGCCAGTCCAAAACCCAGAATTCGCCAGCTGCGCAATGTGGTTTAATCCTTAAGCATGGGAATATGGACACCGCGTTCACGGGCAGCTTTGATAGCCTCCGGGTAACCGGCGTCAGCATGACGCACAATCCCCATGCCGGGGTCGCTGGTGAGTACGCGTTCCAGGCGGCGGGCAGCAGCTTCTGTGCCGTCTGCCACGATGACCATGCCGGCGTGCTGGCTGTAGCCAATGCCGGTGCCGCCGCCGTGGTGGAATGATACCCAGGTCGCGCCGCCGGCTGTATTAATCAGAGCGTTCAAAATCGGCCAATCCGAGACCGCATCCGTGCCATCGCGCATAGCTTCGGTTTCGCGGTTGGGCGACGCGACGGAACCAGAATCCAGGTGATCCCGGCCAATCACAATCGGCGCTTTGACGATACCTTTGGCAACCAGCTCATTGAATTTGAGCCCGGCTTTGACGCGCTCGCCGTAACCCAGCCAGCAAATACGAGCAGGGAGTCCCTGGAATGGTACCCGTTCTCGCGCTAATTTCAACCAACGCTGCAGGTGGACATCTTCCGGGAACAACTCGGCTACGGCCTCATCGGTGCGATATATATCCTCCGGGTCTCCCGAAAGCGCCACCCAGCGGAACGGCCCCTTGCCTTCACAGAACAGCGGGCGTATGTAGGCCGGGACGAAACCGGGAAAGTCGAAAGCATTCTTAACCCCGTAATCAAAAGCCCGTTGACGCAGGTTGTTGCCATAGTCGAAAACCTCAGCGCCGCGACGCTGGAACTCGAGCATGGCTTCCACATGCTTTGCCATGGATTGCATCGAGCGGTGCTCGTATTCCTTTGCATCCTGTTTGCGCAACTCATCCGCTTCCGCCACACTCAAACCGCTCGGCACATAAAACAGCACGTCATGCGCCGGTGTCTGGTCGGTAACGACATCGGGCGTCACCCCGCGCAGCACCAGTTCCGGGTAAATATCGGCGGCATTGGCTACCAGCCCGATCGAGCGCGGCACGCCGCGTTGAGTGTAATCTTCTACCAATGTCATAGCCTCTTCCAGCGTATCGACCACATCGTCGATGTAGCCGATCTCCTGGCGGCGGCGGGCGCGGGCTGGGTCAACCTCTACCACTAACCCCACTCCTTCGTTCATGGTGACTGCCAGTGGTTGCGCGCCACCCATCCCGCCCAACCCGGCGGTGAGCACAAATTTTCCCTTGAGGCTCGGCCAACCTTTTTGAGTCGCCAGAGCTGCCAGGGTCTCATAGGTTCCCTGCAAAATGCCCTGGGTGCCAATGTAAATCCACGATCCAGCTGTCATTTGACCGTACATAATGAGACCGCGGGCAGCCAGGTCATCGAAATGCGACTGGGTGGCCCAATGCGGCACCAAATTCGAGTTGGCGATCAGTACGCGCGGCGCATCCGCATGGGATTTGAATACCGCCACCGGCTTCCCAGATTGTACCAACAGGGTTTCGTCATCCTCCAGGTTGCGCAGCGTTTCAAGAATGGCATCGAATGCCTCCCAACTGCGTGCAGCCTGTCCGCGTCCGCCATACACCACCAGGTCCAAAGGCCGTTCAGCCACTTCCGGGTCCAGATTGTTCTGGATCATGCGGTAGACGGCTTCGGTCAACCAGGATTTGCAGGTAAGCTGCGTTCCGCGTGGCGCGCGAACGGTGCGTGGACCAGACATAGAGTACCCTCCAGGTGATATTCTGTGAAAAACGGGATGAATAATTTTACTCCAGATTATCGGTCACAGACCTTGGGCCCATGCCGATGGACCCGACAGGCTGGTGAGGATGAAATTAAAAACGGACCTTACCCGGATAAACCGCATAAGGTCCGCCAATTTGCCTTTTTTCGCTTAATTGGAAGTCTTATCTTCGGGTTTCTTACCCCATCCGGCAAAGCGCGGCACAGCCGGCTCGATCACTTCTGGTTTTCCCCGGCGCACCTGGTCTTCCATTTCACTGATCACCTGGCGCTGATGGTATATGACATCCTTGAGGACGTCGCCAATGGAAATCACGCCTACCAGCCGGTCGTTTTCCAATACTGGCACGTGGCGGACCCGTTTTTCCGTCATCAATTCCATGCATTCCTCGATGGTTTGATCGGGATGGATGGTGAAAACCTCGGAGGTCATGATCTCCTGAACCAGGGTATCACGGGATGTTCGACCCTTCAAAATCACTTTGCGGGCGTAGTCGCGCTCGCTGACGATGCCAACCATTTTCTCATCCTTGGTGACCACCAGCGCACCAACCCCTTTGGTCGCCATCAAACGCAGAGCTTCGAAAACCGTGTCATCTGGCGAAATTGTCCAAATGAAATCGCCTTTGAGTTGTAAGATATGCCGGACCTGATGCATTTCTACCTCCTTATGGATGCTTGCCGTACCAGTTCTACCACTTTATTTTATAACACTTTTCAATCGGATTCAGCATCACCGCATCATCATTTAGTATGATTTGGATAGAAATTGATGGTATATTCTGGAAAAGACAAAGCAAGGATGGGGTAGAGGTTGGTGCAACATTCTTTCTGTAAATTGGTGAACCTTAACAAAAGTGGTGAGTCAGAAGTATCCTTCAAGTTTGTGAGGACAAGGAAGGAGAACCAAATGACTCACC
>Ga0209521_10002553_pt1 | contig 14874 bp, 10 predicted proteins | sample Rifsed19ft4_FD_184016 | JGI IMG/M metagenome (GOLD analysis project Ga0209521, IMG submission 184016) | Soil microbial communities from Rifle, Colorado, USA - sediment 19ft 4 (version 2) | ecosystem: Environmental > Terrestrial > Deep subsurface > Rock core/Sediment | place: Rifle, Colorado...
CGGGGTAATAGATCTTTCGGGCAAAATGAAAATGCCGGAGGACGTGAGCATGCCGGAACTTTCAGGTGTCAAGGCCAAAAAAGCCAGAGAGGAAACAGTGAATAAACTGCAGGAAGAGGGCTTCCTGGTAAAAATCGATGAAAACTACCAGCATACTGTGACCACCTGCTACAAATGCCACAAGGTCCTGGAGCCGACTATTGTCCCGAACTGGTTCATTAAAGTCGGGGAGCTAAAGAAACCTGCAATCGAAGCGGTGGAAAAGGACCGGGTGAAGTTTTATCCCAAGCGATTCAAAAAACATATACTGGACTGGCTGAACCGCATGCATGACTGGCCGATATCCCGGCAGATAGTGTGGGGAATAAAGATTCCCGTATGGTATGAAGTAGAACCGGAAAAGGAGAATATTTATGTTTGGTGGCTGGACAAGTCCGGCCAGATGCAGCAGGGACCGGCAGCAGGGTTTTTGAAAAACGGCACTCCCCTCTCCGAAATCGAAGCCGGCCTGCAAAAGGTGTATGCGGCGACAGGGAAAGACGCACCAAAATATACCGTTTCGGAAGAGAAACCAGACCACGGAAAAACATATCTGCCGGAGACGGATACGTTTGACACCTGGTTTTCCTCCGGTCAGTGGCCGTTGGTGACTCTGAAACCGGAAGAGTTTGAGACCCGATATCCTACGGACTTTATGGGGACTCTTTCTGATATTCTCCCTTTTTGGATTTCGCGGATGATCATTTTTGGCCTGTACGATAAAAATGACGTGCCTTTTAAAAATGTTTACTTATGGTCTATGGTAGCGGACGCCAAAGGGGTCAAAATGAGTAAGAGCAAAGGAAATGTAATCAATCCAATAGAGCTAGTGGACAAATACGGAGCAGATGCACTGCGAATGTCACTGGTTTACGGGGTGGCGCCGGGTAGCAAGATCCCTTTGGCAGAAGATAAAGTTAAAGGGATGCGGAATTTTGCCAATAAAATCTGGAATATGGGGAGGTTTATACAATTAATGTTCGAAAACTACGAAAAAGAGATACCATTTTTTAAAGAAGAACTCTTGAAAGGGAAATTAAAGAAGGAAGACAAGATAATTATCGACCAGTTATACGATGTGATAAAAAAAGCAAAGGCCAGCTTGGAAAAATATCGATTTTCCGATGCAGCAGAAGCAATTTACGAATTTATGTGGCATCAACTGGCGGATGTGTATATTGAGAATGTTAAAAACCGCGAAGATAAAGAGACGGCGTTATCAGTAGTTAGACACATGTATTTAAGAGGGCTCAGACTGTTGCATCCGTTTATGCCGTTCGTAACAGAAGCGGTTTGGGAAGAATTAAGTTCCATACGACAACATCCCGAAAACATGCTTATTACTTCAAAGTATCCTTCTCCCCTACTCTGATTTCTCTTCTTTCTTAGGCTCTTCCTCTGCTGGAGTCTCGCCTTCAGCGGGAGCCGCGCCTTCTGCGGCCTCGCCTTCAGCTGGAGCAGCTTCTTGGGCAGGTGCTTCAACCGGTTCTTCTGCCGCCAATTCCTCAATCTTGACTATGACTGACGCGGGGTCCGTAAGGACTTTGAATTTGGAAGAGTCCAGCTTCAGATCCCCCACAGTGATTGAGTCGTTAACAACTTTTAAGCCGGTGACGTCGATCTTGATATTTTCGGGCATGTCCGTCGGGAGCGCCTCAACTTCTACTTCGTCAAGCTGTTGAATCATTATTCCTAATTTTTCCGATTCAGCCAGGGCTTCGCCTTCTAAAAGCACCGGTACCGGGGCTGTAACTTTTTGTTTGAGATCCACCTGATAAAAACCAACGTGCAGTAATTGGCCGGTAACCGGGTGCCGCAGGACGTCTTTTACAAATACCGGCCGGTCAGTTTTTTCCTTATCTATCTGAAGATAAATCAATGCCGACTCCCCTACCTGGTTATAAAGTTTAGCAAAAGTTTTAGCATCCAATTGAAGATTAACAGAAGGAGTGTTTTTTCCAAAAAGATTGGCTGGAACGATGCCTCCGGCCCGCAATTTTTTAACGGCCCTTCCCGCAATCTCCCGCTGCTTTGCATTGAGTGTGTGTTTGGCGGCCATTTGTGTATTTAAGAAAAATCAGGGAATAAAAAAATCGACATCGATATGAATTGAGCCGATCTGATGAGTATTATATCGAAGAAGTCCCTGAGAAGCAATCTGGGGGGAAGAATAAACTGTAGATACCCAGTTCTGGGGATAAATTACATTAACTTCGACTATAGACGGGACCGTGCCAGGTTGCCCGGGAATAAGCAACTGATAACGAAACGGACCGGGAGATACTATTACCCGCGAGGTAAGGATTTCCAACAATCCTCCGCCAGACGCCGGGACGGATACCGGAAGGCTAAGCAGTTTTAAACCCCGATCTGACGCAACACTATAATCTGTCCTGGATAATAACTGCTTATTTAAACTGACCTGGAGGATTTGCGTTTCTTGAGGAAAGTATGCGCGAAAGTAATTTTTGTAATCCGGCGGAGACATGACTTGGGAAGAGGGATGATAATTAAGATCTATTTCGTATGATGAGTTAATTTTGCTCCCTGTAAATTCCGTGCTAATTTTTGTGCGACGGGTAATGAAGGGGTCAAGTTTATTCCGGGAAATATTGCTTAAAACGGGGAAAAAGATATCCAAAACACAATCAAGCTGAGAACGGCATTCCGATGACAACACACCCCCACTCCAACCCGATTGAGTCAGCGCCGGCGAAGAAAATGTCACAGGTGCAATCATTATTTGGCCGGATTCAAACTCAGAAGCGAGCAGGAAAAGAAGCCGGTTAAAATTCGGCCTGTCAAGCTCTCCCAGGTAATCCTCCATAGATTTCAGCATTGAAGAAATAAAAGTTTCAGTTCCCTGGGGATCTGTTTGCACGTTTTCAAGATAGGAGGTAATGAAATTCTCAGTGCTAAGCGGCGAGGCAATACCCGGATGCTGAAGAGGACCCCCAATTCCTAAGATTTTTTTAAAAGTATTCAAATTAATTCCTACTACCACATCTACGGGGGAAGCGAGTTCTTTTTCTATAAACCAGGCGGCCCGACGGGCGGTTTCCTGAAAATCAACGTTCCAACTGACATCTTTTAAATACCACCTATTCCTGCCTGTTGCTTTGACAAAGGACAAGGGTGGTTCCACCTCGCCTTTCAACAGGGAGTCGGTCTCTTTGGTGGTCATTATCCTGGCCTCTGTAATTTTGCCTTTTTCCAAAGTTACCAACGCCACACTGTCCACTACTCCCCCGCCGGGCATTATTTCTGTGTTGTCCATAATCAGGAACAGATAATTAACCTGTTTACCACTCTCCGGTATAAATTTGGGTAAGTCCGGCAGCAAGGACTGGATTTTAGAAGAAGTCTTCCTGATGTTTTGAGAAAGATCGGCCATATCCGACATAACTTGCGCCGGTTGGGGTGAAGCTTGGTAAAGCTGTTTTAAATCCGCCTGAAGATAAGACACTGAGTCGTTCAAGTCTGTCAGTGAGGAATTGACCATTCCCAGGTCTAAAGTATTACCCGGTGCTCCAAAAACCGAAAGCCATATGCGACTAAGTGAATCCGAGGCGGAAGTAAAATGGGAAACCACCTCTGACGCACGGAGTACGGCCGAATAAGATTCCTGTACAGGATAACCCCGGGAAAGCAGCAACCGACCTGAGCCATAAGACAAGCTTAATGTTTTTTTCATAAGTCGAACGGTAGAAACTGAAAAGGAAAGACAGGACTTGGTACGGGAAAAATTCCCCCTTTCAAGAGAACTTAAAGTACAAGAAACAGAAAGATAAAAAGCTAATGCCAAAATAAGACTGACAATCCAAGGAACCATGATCAATAGAACTAAAATTTTCACCCAAACCGGCACAACGAGGCGGGGTAAATTAGTCTTATTAATCACCCCGTGGACTTTTAGGGACAAAATCTTGAAAAATGATTGCTTTTTTAATTTGATTTTACCCAACCCCGGTTTTGACTTTTCGGGTGTGTGTGAGGGGATAAATTTACGAATAACTGCGGATGCTGCAGAATCGAGCGGATCCTGAGGAGATATTTCAAGCACGGTGTATTTCAAATGATAATTTTTTGAAAATTGCTTTACCAATAAAAGGGCGGTACTTTTTAGCGGGGTGTCATGATTTGAGACGACAACCACCAGGTGAGCATTGTTTTGGTAAGCAAGGTTTAATAAGTCGTACAGTTGCGAGGTATGCGAGACTGTTTCCGAAAGTGACGCCGGAGAAAAACCCAACAAGTGAATAATTACCTGCGGGAATTGTTCCGTTTCCAAATTCCGGTAAGAGTCATAAACACTTATTTGCGAATATCCGCCGAGCTGGTTTGATATTTCCCGCCCCAGAGGTAAATGCTTTCCTGAAAGAATAACCACCGAATTGGGAGACAGAAGACGGGTAACAAGTTTTCTTGCGGACATTAAATGTATTTTAAAGCTTTTTACACCCGGGAAACAAATATCGGAGCGGGAATAAAACAAATTTACAACGAAAAAAAAATAATATAGTTATTACCGCTTTTGTCCATACTTTTTTTCTATGGCTGTATCTTTTGTTTTTTAGCTTTATCTTTTTCCTGTTTTTGTCAGTACTTCAAAAACATGAAAATCCCCGCATAAATCCGTGTCCAAAAAAAACGAGGTGGCGCCTGATTATGAAGTTTGACTGTCCAATGTCTTGTTTAACAAAGCATCGGCTTTGGAATTCAATTCGCGGGGAACATATTGGAATTTTTCAATTTTCAATTTACAATTTTCAATTAACCTGAGCGCTTCTACCGCTTTCTCTTTTAATATTAAATCCTTAATCTTATAAAGGCCGTTGAGCTGATTGACAATCAGCAAGGAATCAAGAAAGAAAACAACAGACCCGACTTGAGAAAACCGGGTAATGTTTTCGGATATGTATTTGAGAGCTTCTAAGACTCCCTGATATTCCGCCTGGTTGTTGGTGGCGACCCCGAGAAATTTACCTTCGGAGTGGATTTGGTTGCCATCCAGTAACAAAACAAAGGCGCAAGCGGCCGGGCCAGGGTTACCCCGGGCGCCACCATCGCAAAATACACTAAGTTTGATATTGGGATCGTTTTTCGTCATGGATAAGGACAATATTAGAATAAGTAACTGAAATTAGTAGCGCCAAAAGCATACTGTTTTGGTGTGAAGTAAGCCAATAGTGATCAGTAAACCCGGAAAGAAAAATGATAACACCGGAAATTTTAAACCAGGTATTCTTTGTATTAAGCAGCAGTTTATAATAAAAATATATAAGCAATACAGCCATCGGCAAACCAAGTTCCGAAGCCAGATATAAGTAAACATTATGTACCGGTTGAACGGGTAATACCGACCTAAGCAAATAGTAGGAAGAACCTGAATACATGGCAAAAAGAGAATTTCCCAAACCCGTACCGAATAACGGCTGGGCGATTATCACACTGCCTGCACGACCCACGAGGCCAAGACGCTGAGAAAAGGAAGGATCCGGATGCGGAACCCGAAGCATCAGCAGAAGAATAATAGAAACAAAAATAGCAGTAAAAATTTTAATAAGAAAATTTTTTCTAAATTTATAAATAATTAAAAATAACAATATACACGCTTCCAATAAAATCACTGTCCGTGAGAAAGTAAAAGGGACCATAACAAGGGAAACCATAGCGGCAAAATTTACAAGTTTTGATTTTGGTTCTAAACCATAAAGCAATCCTGCTGAAACAAGAAGAAAACCACCTAAAGCATTGGGGTGGGGAAGTGTGGCATAAGGCCTGAGGTACTGGCCAAAGTTTCCCAGGCTTATTTTTGCTACGGAAGGGTCCGACAATAATAAGGGGCGTTCTCCCAACCAATACAACCAACCGCCCAATGAAGATTTTGAAATAAACTGCAGCAGGGCGAGAAGAGAGGTCCAGATTACAGCCAACGAAAGAGATTTAAGATTTAAGATTAGAGATTCATGATTTTTATATAAATATAAACCAAGTAAAAAATATTGCAGTACACGAAGCCAGCGGTAGAGGGTTAGCCAGGGAAAGAAGGAGAGGAATATATTTATACAAACAAACAAAAAAATCCGAATAATCGGACCGCCCAGACGAATCGATTTACGTGAACGGAAATACCACATGAGAACCAAAGGAATAAAAACCAGATCAGAAAAATAAAGTACAGGGGAAAGATAGTCTACAGGAAAACCATTAATAAAACTCCAGGAGGGCCAGAAATGAAAGGTGAGCTGGGAAGGGATACTCAGAATAAAAAATAAAAACAGGGTTTTCTCAAGTTTAGAAGCCACCAAGAGTGATTATATTATTCGCCTGCTTGCGATTCCCGGGGAGCAATAATCACACTTCTGTTTTTGGCCTGTCCGTCCGAATAAGTGGCCACGTCAGGGTGATCAGCCAAGTATAGATGGACAATCCGGCGTTCGTTGGACGGCATGGGTGGCAGGGAGTGAGGTTGACCCGTCTGAACTACACGGGCTACGGCTGATTCGGCAAGAGACTGCAAGGCAGTTTCACGGCGCTGGCGATAATCGTTAACATTTAAAGAAAGATTTACCCATGCGCCAAATTGGACATGAAGGTGCTGGCCCAGAATCAACTGGAGAGCTGAAAGGTTTTCTCCATGATAACCAATGAGGAGCGCGGGCTCATCGGTCTGGATAAGAACCTGATAGAGGTCGGATGCAGAATCGTATTGAGTATTGACGGTTACCGAGTCCGGAAAGCCTGTTTGAGAAAGTAGAAGCCGGGCATGGTCTGTGATAGCAGAGGATTGGTCCATTTGCTTCAGGATTTTAACAAATTAAGCTTTCGCAGCCAAGGTGTCATACCACCCCAGCCGGTAGCGAAATACTGCTGGACTGCGCTGACAGCGGAAAACACAAGCCAATACAGCACCAGTCCTGAAGGGAACTGAAACCCAATAAATATTGTCATTAAAGGAAACATGAAGGCCATCTGTTGTTGGGCTTCCACCATGACATCATCTGTTGCACCCTTGGTCTTATCGGCTATCTTTTTCTCGGCGGAAATAACAGGCAGCATCATTTTTGAACTAATCAGCTGGACTGCGGCAGAAATGAGCAGAAACAAGCCCGGAAGCGGCACGGGGATACCGGACAGGCGAAAAGTGTCCGGTTTAAGGAGATCCAGGTAAAAAAAGCGGGTTGAGAAATTGAAGTCTGAAGTCAACTGATTGAACGAGTAAAGCAAGGGATTCAAATGATCGGCCACGCTGGCGCCATTAGGCCTCAAAACAGAATTAAGGGCGTTAAAAAGAGCAATCAAAACCAACAATTGGACGATCTGGGGTAAGCAACCGGAGGCGGGATTGGCCCCGTGTTTTTTGTAAAGTTCTGCCTGGGCGGATACCAAACCTTGTTTGTCGTTTTTAAAAGTTTCTTTCAGCTTAGAAAGTTCCGGAGAAAGTTCGGCCATTTTTTTGCTGATTTTAAGACTGGGGAGAATTAAGGGTGTCATCAGAAGCCGAAGAGAGATAGTCAGAAAAACTATTGACCAGCCCAAATTGCCGGTCAACTTATAAAATCCGATTAAGGCATTAATTAAAGGATGAAAGAGCAGGGTGTTCCAAAGTTGAATCATTTAAGTAGTTATTAGGTAAGGGGGTCGGAGCCGCCCGGATGGCCAGGGCGACATTTTAAAATCCGCTTTAATCCCAAGACACTGCCGTGAAGGATACCATATTTACTGACCGCTTGATAGGTATACTCCGAACATCGAGGTTGAAAACGACAAGCCGCTGCTCCGGGTATGACAAGCCTAAGCAGACCGGTGTCGAACGATAGATATTTTTGATAAAACTTGATCAATAACAGCGCCAAGCTCTTCATGGGATAAGTTTATCAGTTCCCGACCGGGAAAAATTATATAGTCTCCCGGAGGAAATGGACGGGCTGAGACAAGCGTATAGATTAAGCGGCGAAGGCGGTTTCTGACGACTGCGTGTTTGTGGAGTTTATATGAAGTAACGATAGAAAATCGGGCCGGGTTGTGTGTGGTGGGGTGTGAGTCTGATGGTGAGTAGTGGATGACTGAAAAAAAAGGAAGGCGGAGGTTTTTGCCGAGTATTTTGGCGGTAAGGAAGTCCCGGTGGTTTAGGCGACGGTTTTTGGGAAGCACGGTTTTATTTAGCGGTGACGGCGAGGCGTTTTCTACCCTGAAGGCGGCGTTTTTTGATGATATTCATTCCGGTACGGGTAGAGGCGCGTGAGCGGAATCCGTGTTTTCTGACTCTTTTGAGTTTTTTAGGCTGGTAGGTGCGTTTGGGCATAACTGCTTGAGTATATCACAAAAATTAACCCTTGACTGTTTGTGGATATGTAGGATAAGTTGCTTAATACACGGGGAGTTATCCACAAAATGAAAAGCGAAACAACCGATACAGAAAGAGTATGGAACGGTGTGCTGCAGGCAATGAAACTTACTGCATCGGAGGCGGCTTATACTACGTACCTTAAACCAACTATACTACTCTCCGTAAGGGAAAGGGAGGGATCGCGGTTGATATGTGAAGTGGGGTGTCCGTCCAGTTTCATAAAAAGTACGCTGGAACAGCGCTACTGGGGTCAGTTGGCGGAAGAATTGGAGAGAGTGACGGGGCAGAAATGCGAAGTGATAATTAGGATTGAGAGCAGGAGAACAAGAGAGCAAGAGAGCGAAAGTAGCTTACCCTTATTTAATCAAAAGACATCAATAAAAAGCGACGGGTGGAAAAGGGCTAATTTGAGAGGGGATTTTACTTTTGATAATTACGCAGTCGCAGGGAGCAACCAACTGGCTTTCGCGGCTGCACAGGCAGTAGCCAGGAAACCAGGGGAGGCATACAACCCACTTTTCATTTACGGCGGAGTAGGGGTAGGAAAGACTCATTTGATGCAGGCCATCGGGCATGAAGTAATACAAGAAGGCAAAGGGACCGTACTGTTTTGTTCGGGCGAAGATTTTACAAACGATCTGGTGGAAGCAATAAGGTACAAATCCACAGAAAAAGTGCGGGCTAAATACAGAAAAGTCAAACTATTACTGATTGACGATGTGCAGTTTATCGCCGGGAAACAACAGGTACAGGAAGAGTTTTTCCATACTTTTAACGCCTTGCAAAGAGAAGGCGGTCAGGTGGTGATGACTTCCGACAGACCACCTTCCGAGATTTCAAAACTGGAAGAAAGACTAAAAAGCCGTTTCGGAGCCGGATTAATTGCCGATGTAGGCCCGGCTGGATTTGAACTAAGAACGGCTATTTTACTAATAAAGTCAAAACAATTGGGAATTCCCATGGAGATGGAAACGGCACAAATTATTGCCGGTCAAATAGAAGGAGTCAGAGAGCTGCAGGGGTTTTTGTCCAAAATGATAACCGATATAGAACTAAACCCCGGCTCCGTAAACCACGAAAGACTGGAAAGACTCTTAAAGATTCCGAATACCGGAGGCAATGGAGCAAAGAGAATTGTCACTCCAAGCGAGGTTATCAGCGTCATCGGGGATTATTATGGCGTAGCGGTACAGCAATTAAAAGGAGAGAGGAGAACTAAGACAATAGCCTGGCCCAGGCAGGTGGCTATGTATTTTTTAAGAAACGAGTTGAAGCTGCCATTTGAGGAAGTAGGCAGACTTATAGGCGGGCGCGACCACACAACAATAATACATGGATCAGACAAAGTGAAAGTGGAAATAGAAACAAACGACAATTTCCGGAATGAGGTAGGTGAGATAAAAAAAAGAATTTTGGGTGGATGATTTGGGGACAGCGGAGGTGCCCGTTGAATTAAAACAGGGATAGGTGTATACAACAATATAGTTATCAACAATATTATCCACTTTTCGGCAGACTCACTACCAACAGAAATCAAACCCGAAAGTTAAAGCAAAACACCTACACTTATATACTTATCCACAAAGCCTACTACAACGACGACTATTTAAATATACAGAATGAAGGCAGTAATCCTCCAAGAAGATTTGAGTAAATGGCTGGGATACGTGGGAAGAATTGTAGCCGCAAGGGGACAACTGCCGGTGCTTTCAAATGTGTTGATAGAAGCAGAGAAAGAAGGAGTAGTATTATCGGCTACAAACCTGGAGTTGGGACTAAGGGTTGAAGCCGGAGGGAAGGTAACTGAAGAAGGGGCAATCACAATACCGGCCAGAAATTTGGGAGAATTTACTGCGTCTTTGGGACCAGGGGCAGTAACCTTAAGCAGCTCAGGAGATAAATTAAAAGTGGAAAACGGAAAAATAACAGGAAATTTTGCAGGAATACCAGCTCAGGAATTTCCCGCCATGCCGAAAATGAGCGAAAAAACAGACAAGAGACAACGGATCAAAGTCAGTAAAAAAATCCTTTTGGACCTGGCAAGACAGGTGGCTTTTGCCGCAGCTTCCGACGAAAGCCGTCCGGTGTTAACAGGAATCAGGTTTTCTGTTACAGACGGGAAGCTTTTAGCAACGGCGACAGACGGGTTTCGCCTGAGCAAGAAAACAGTTGAAGGTGAATTTGAATCCGGTAAGGCACTTGAAGAAGATTTGATCCTTCCCGCAAAAAGCATTGCAGAGCTTTCAAGAATAATAAATGAGGGGAAAAAAGAAAGCGTGGTGCTAGAGATAGTGACTGAAAACAATCAGGTAATTTTCGCTTATCCGCCTATCCATTTAATTTCCAGGGTGCTGGAAGGGAATTTTCCTGATATTGAAAAAATAATTCCCGCCGAACATAAAACATTAATTATCCTGGACAAAGAAGAATTAACAAGAGCCGTAAGAGCAGCGGCGATTTTTGCCAGAGACAACAGCAATATAATAAAATTCAAAATTCAAAATTCAAAATTCAAAGTTTATGCCAGTGCGCAACAGACGGGAGAAAGTGAGATTGAAATAGATGCGGAGTCAGAGGGGGAAGATGCGGAGATAGCTTTCAATTACCGCTACGTAACAGAATTCCTAAACAGTTGCGGAACCGAAAGAGTAATCTTAAAAATCAACGGCAGCATGGCTCCGGGAGTATGGATGGGAGAAGGGGATGAAAGCCTGACCCACCTTATAATGCCGGTGAGATTGTAGAAACAGGAACAGTTCCGCAGAAACTTAACGGATACAATTTACCAGATTGTGCGGGATTTGCAAAAAACGGAGTTGAGACTGTAACATTCAGTTTACAGGCTGCTTCGATCGTAATTTCCATACTTTCCAGAAACGCGGCCTCGGCTTCTTCCAAGTATTTAGAGAATGGAGCACCGGTAATACTGATTAAATATTCTTCGGTTTGAGGAAAATAAGAGATACTGTAGGAGGTGAGAGAAGGGCGGTAAATAATTATCTGCTGGTCGTTAATTGCTTGAGAGATAATAGGAGTAGAGACCGGGATAGGCCCGGGGCTGCCGGAAGGTCGGGATGGAGCAGCGGCGCTAAAGATGTACAGAGCAGACAATCCTGAAAGCAAGACCAAAACCACCCAGGGCAGGTTTTTTGGACTGCGTACTTGGGAGAGGATGTTTTTCATAATTACGGAGCAATACCGCAAGCGACAGCAGTAGTCCAGGCACTCCAATCCCCATCCTGCTGGAATTTCCAGGAAGCGTAGGCAATATTGTTTTGGGCATTACTGAACCAACCGACACAATCCTGCAAGAGACCGGGATTAGTAACAGTAACCGTACTACAGGCACTGGTGCCGTAGCGGCAAACAGCTTTGGGACCTCCGGGTTCATCCAAGGGACTGGAAAAGGCGTCGTAACATGAACTGGCACCGTGACTGGCGACAATTGAGGCCAGGGATTGTCCGGCAGAGGTGGAAAAGAAACCAGTGTTGGGATGACAGTAGAGATTTATCTGAAAAAGGCCAACACTGTAATCGGGGCAATTAGGATTAATGGCGGCCGGATCTCCGCCGGATTCGGCATTACAAACAGCGGACGCGTTTTCCGCCTCCGAGCCGAATACTGGGGTCATAACACTGATAGCACACTGGCCGGTGGTGGGTGAAGAACAAACAAGAGTTCCGCCGCCTCCGCCTGCACCGCCACCGGGCGATCCGGGACCCCCCACCATTATGAGACTGGACCTGGGGACAACATAGGCCGAGGAAGTAATAATATGCAAAAAGAAAGCGACTACTATCGGAAGAATCAGGATAACTACGGCCACCGGTGTGAGAACAATGGAGGCGGCCGTGACAAATGGATTAACAAGAACAGCCAGACCGTACGTTGCCACCGCACCCCCAACAATGGATGCACCCAAACCTACGGCGCCAAACAAAATAACAACAGGGATAGTAGGGGCGATAACTGCTCCCACAGCAAGCCCTACAGAGGCACCGATTACCGGGACAAAATTTTCCTTAACCCATTTGGCCGCCCTGATAGCCAAATTCACAACCTTACCCAGAATTTCACCGGCAACCCAACCCACGACAAAAGCAATAATATTGCCAATTACCGGAACGGTTGAACCCAAAGCCTGAAGCGCGGCCTGGACAGCGGCTTTTACTCCGGTTTTTACCAGCAAGTTGGCGACTGCTTTTCCGATGGCGGAAGCGGCTACTTTGGCGGCGGCCGAAGACACCGCTTTGCCGACAAAAGAAGACGAGATTTTTTGGTACGCACTGCTGGCAAGGCGGGTTACGGGGCGAATTATCCGATAACCCCGAAGGGTTGTCGGGTGGAACGAGAGGTCGGAAAGCGAAGGAGGGGCCAGGCTGATGCGGCCAGCGGTGATATGGCTTTCCAGCTGGCTATGAATAGATTTCCCCGCCTTTGTGGCCAGCAGCTTTTTTCCCTGCTCGGTATCAAAAAACCGGATCAACACCTCAGCCACCCGGCCTTTGACATACCTTTGAGGATAAGTGGAAAGATGGGTTATATAGGCGTTTAAATGCTGGGTGAAAATCGCAGGGCCTTCCTTATTGATATTGACCCGGTCGGGAGAACCAATGAAACGATTGAAATAGGCATAAACAGCTCCCGTGTGGTCCAACTGCTGGCCTGAAGGGGGAATATCCCTGGCGTGACGCAGTAAAAACAAATCCCAAGCGGGAGGTAAAAGATCACGGAAAGCCTGCAGACGCAAGTGTTTTATCTGATCAGGGTTAAGTCCGGAAGGGATCTCTATCAGACCTGAGAGGTAATAGGCCGGCAAGAGCTCCTTACGGGCGCGCAACGCAAGATTTGCTGCCTTATCCTGCACAACTCCTTTCTGGAGAAAACTGACAAAAAAACTCTGGACCAACAAGTCTTCTTTGCGGGGGTAGAGTTTGAAGCCGGCAGATAGTGGAGCTACTCCAGCTGCAAAGGCCGCAAAAGCCTCTGGGTTTATAGATTTACCAAAAACGGATTCAAAGTGGGGAAGAAGGGTGTTGACATGAGACTTGATCTGGTCGGCGGAGGCATCTGGTAGAAACATTTTATAAAGCAGGAGGTGGTTGACCATATCGGGATGAGTTTGACCCAAATGAAATCTCATTTGTGAAGAAATAAGACCGGAGAGGTTGGACGCTACAGGATGAAGTGAAACCAGGGATGAGGACAGCGGAGCAAGGTAATCCAAAGCCTGAGTAAGTGTTATGTTCGGTGAAACCTGCTGAATAAGACCAACTGTCTGCCGGACTGCCCAGGACGGGTCTGCAACAAACATGTGTCCCAGAAAAGGCTGGACAGACTTAAGAAGCAGAGTCGGCGGAGATTTGGCCGGAAAGCGATTAATGAGGGAATTGAGGTCAAGATGATATTGGAGGAAAGCTTCCTGATAATCGGGAGCGGTGGATGGTGAGACAGCAGGAGAGACAGAACGGAAGAAGTTATCCAGTATCACCCGCAAGGACTGATTTTGGGGAGGGGCAGCAGGATCGTAAATTTGAAACAATGTCTGGAGCGATCCTTCAATGTGGGACAAGTCCCTGCCAGGCGAAGACGCATTGAGGGAGGAAGCGATGACCGTACGCACATATTCGGGAGAGCGGGAGAGGGCGGGGATAAGACGGTTGACGACGACAGTACGGCGATCGGTACCAACTTCTGCAGTAGAAAGCATGGCAGAAACTATTTGGGCAAACTGGTCGTAGACGGGGGGAGGTGGGGTCAGGCCGGAGGAAGAACCCAGGAATTTATGAAAAGAAGTGTGGGCGGTTTTGGCTAAAGAACCAGCCTCTTTGGAAGGAATGCCGGATTCAATCAACCGTTGGTGGAGGCCGGACATTTCGATCTGAGGGCGGTAAAGAAAGGAATCCTGTAAGACTTGACGGACCTGGGATAGTTGTTTTTGCGAAAACCGGAGTCGTTGGGCGGCAGCGACCACAGCATCCTGGGTAGAGGCGAGGGCCGAAACTGAGGAAGGGGAAGCAGTGACAAAAACCGGATTTTGATAAATTGCCTGGGCGATAGTCTGCAGATTGGCGCCGGGAGATTTAGAGGCGACTGCAGCTGTGCCAACCATGATTTTGGCAGCACTCTGAGCATTGGTTTCAGATAATCCAGTATCTGCCAAAAAGCGGGCGACATGAGTTAAGGCCTGGGAATGGTCCGGTGCCTGGGTGATGAGCCGGGCGACGTTTTCCGCCATTCCAGTGCTTGAAATCAGAGGGAAAATCAGGGGCCCGACAGCAGCGGCAGGCACCACAGCCGGAACGTTGGGGATAAAGAGCGGGGCACGCGACAATGCTTCTGTGAGAGCAGTAAAGCTTTTATCCGGCGTATCCGTAGCAGTCTTAATGAGGATACCAGCTGCCCGGGCGGCTTCTTCGCGGGGGAGATTTTTTGCGGATACAATCCGTTCTGTGAGAGTATCCAAAGCTTTTTGGGGAGT
>Ga0209521_10002554_pt1 | contig 14870 bp, 14 predicted proteins | sample Rifsed19ft4_FD_184016 | JGI IMG/M metagenome (GOLD analysis project Ga0209521, IMG submission 184016) | Soil microbial communities from Rifle, Colorado, USA - sediment 19ft 4 (version 2) | ecosystem: Environmental > Terrestrial > Deep subsurface > Rock core/Sediment | place: Rifle, Colorado...
TTTATTTCCGCACGATCATCGGTCCACTGCTCCTGGCAGTCATCCTGGCCTACGCGCTCCACCCACTGGTAGCGCGCATCAACCGCGCTACGAACTTAAACTGGCGCATGTCCGTCAATTTGATCTATCTGGTCCTGGTGATCATTGTATTGGGATTGCTCACCCTCTCTGGATTCGCCATCGTGCAGCAGCTGCAAAGCCTAATCAAGTTAGTTAACAACTTCACCCGCACCCTCCCCGAACTGGTTGCCCAGATCTCTCAGCAGACATATACCTTTGGGCCTTTTGAATTCAGTTTCAAACAATACGATTTACAATCCCTGACCGACCAGGTCTTGGGCACGCTGCAGCCGCTACTGGGACGGGTCGGCACGCTGGTCGGCACGTTCGCCACTGGCGCCTTTTCTACATTGGGTTGGGGTTTCTTTGTTTTATTGATCTCATACTTCTTGCTGGCCGAATCAGGCAAGGTCTCCAGTGAGCTGATCCGCATCGATATCCCGGGCTATAGTACTGATATCATCCGCCTGGGGAACGAACTGGTGACCATTTGGAATGTCTTTCTGCGTGGCCAGCTGGTCATCTTCCTCCTGGCGATTATTATTTATACCATTCTGATGACCGGTCTGGGCTTGCGTTACTCCCTGGCGATCGCTATCCTAGCCGGTCTGGCCAGGTTCATCCCCTATATTGGCCCGCTGGTCGTCTGGGTCGTCACCGCACTGGTGGCTCTCTTGCAAGGCCAGAACTATTTTGGATTGCAGGCCTGGCAATACGCCGCAGTGGTAGTGATCATCGCCCTGGTAATCGACCAAATCCTGGATAATGTGGTCAATCCCCGCTTCATGGGCCACAGACTGGGGGTGCATCCGGCGGCGGTGCTGGTCGCCGCGCTGGTCGCCGCTAACTTAATCGGGCTCGTTGGGGTGGTGCTGGCTGCTCCCGTGCTCGCCTCGATGGTCTTGTTAGGTCGTTACATCAGCCGCAAGATGCTCGATCTGGATCCATGGCCTACCACGACTCAATCTTTTAAACCGCTGGAATATCCCTGGGTGCGCCTCATCCTCCGGCTGCGCGCCTGGCTGCGGATGGCCAATCGCCGGGCTTAGCCACAGATCACAACAGCAAACAGGACTCAGCAGCCAACCAGAACAAGCGCTCGCGCACGTCCAACCGGCTCTGCCATTCACGATAAACCCATGCGCTGCCGGAGACGTCGTCGCCAGCGTATAAGATTTGCCCGAACGGGACTCCTCTGAATTGAGCAACGGCGAAGAAGGCAGCCGCTTCCATCTCCACCGTCAGGCATCCCTCTGCTTTGCGTAGTTTAATCTTCTCAGGGGTTTCCCGGTATGGGCCGTCGATTGTCCACGTTTTAGCAAGCAAGTAGCTTATCCCGTTCCGCTGCAACGTCCTTTCGATGGCTTCTACTGCCTTTGGATTAGCACTGACTTCCCGGCCAGGAGCCAGATAATGAAACGAGGTGCCCTCGTCCCTCTCGGCGACCGATGGAACGAGTAAGTGCCCGACAGCAACCTCTCGGTCCAGGACTCATGCCCCGCCGCAGGCGACGAACTTACGGCAACCGCGAGCGATAATTTCTTCCAGCAAAGCAGCTGCAAGCGAGGCGCCCACCCCAGGGTGAAATTCCGCCAACCTTTCCCCTTCGATCTCCATCTCATACAGCGGTCGGGCCATGTCCTCCCACCGTTGGTGAGCAATGACTTTCGCTTGACCCACTTGAGCGAATTTCTCGATCACTTCTCGGAAAAAGCACAACACACAGCCCTCCGACGTATCGATCGACTTGACTACCTTCCTAGGTTCGATGACCGCTGGGAGTGGTGAGCAAATCCTCCTGCAAATAGCTCCTCCCGTAAACACCGCCTTTTCCTACCAACCTCTGTACGTACGATGACAAAGGCCGGGCAGGGATCGTACGCCGAGAACCTCACCGGAGTCAGCACCTGGTCACGGCTCTTATCCCCGCGTTCGAGCAGGATATACTCTCCCCCTTCTTCAAATGTCCTGGGACGCTCAAGTCTGGAAACGTGCTCCATCGCTCTCTCCTTCTTTGGCCGATTAGGCGGGTAGTCTTATAGTCCAATCGCCCAACGTAATTGCATGGCTCACGAGCCGAGTTCAACTTTCAAAAGATTGCAAAGAGCGGGCGAAGGCATTGCCGCACTCCACGGACTGGTCATCGCTCTTACAACTGCAGTGGCGTCTGCTTATAGATGTGCTCCCGAATCTCGACCACCCTCCTGCGCAGGCGGTCGTCGCGCTCTATCAAGTCATTGATTTTCTCACAGCCGTACATAATGGTGGTGTGGTCGCGCCCTCCCAGCACCTCACCGATCTGCGGCAGCGAGATATTTGACTCCTCGCGCAGCAAGTACATGGCAATCTGGCGCGGCAGGGCGACTTCTTGGGATCGATCGCGACCCAACATGCGCTCTATTGGCAACCCGAAAGCGTCCGCCACGGAGCGCACAACCTCGGATGGCTTCAGATCGGATCGGCGCGGCAATAAATCTGCCAGGGCGGTCTCCACCAGTTGAGGTGAAAGCGGCACCCCGATCAAGTCGGCGAACGCCACCACCCGCGTCAGTGCCCCTTCCAGCTCCCGGATATTCGATTGCACCCTGCGAGCGATCACCTCGATGATCTCGGCTGGTATCCTGCGCCCGGCGCGCTCGGACTTGCCGCGCAAAACCGCCATGCGGGTTTCGAAATCGGGCGGTTGGATGTCGGCAGTTAGACCCCACTCGAATCGGGAACGCAGGCGTTCTTCGAGGGTGACCAGCGACTTTGGCGGACGGTCGGACGAGATCACAATTTGCTTATCCTGCCCGTGCAGGGTGTTGAAGGTGTGGAAAAATTCCTCCTGGGTGGACTCTTTGCCAGCGATGAACTGGATGTCATCGATCAGCAACACATCGATCCGGCGGTAACGCTCGCGAAACGCCTGGGTGGTATGCGCCCGGATGGCGCTGATCAGATCGTTGGTGAATTCTTCCGAGGAAACATATAAAACCTCTTGCCCACGCTGAGCACACAGGTTTCCGATCGCATGTAGCAAGTGAGTCTTGCCTAAACCAACGCCGCCATACAAGAAGAGTGGGTTGTAAGCCTGGGCTGGATTTTCCGCCACCGCCAGGGAGGCGGCATGCGCCAACCGGTTGCTGGCGCCTACCACGAAATTGTCGAAGGTGTAGCGGGTGTTGAGGGATTGGTTCGAAAGGGCGTTTATTTCATCAGTCTGGGAATTAACATCCGCTATGGATTCCATCACTTCACTCGTTTCTAGCGCTTGCCAGACGGTAAAGCGCACCTCCACACTGCGGTTCATGATCCCGGTCAGGATGCGAACGATGGTACTGGACAGCCGGCTCTCTAACCAATCGCGAGCATAAGCGTTGTGCACGCCTAAGATAAATGTCCCATCCTCATAGGCAATCAGCTCTGCGTCTCTCACCCACGTATCGTAAGCTGCTTTCGGCATTTCCAACTGCAATTGGCCGTGGGCTGCCTGCCAGGCTTGCTCGGCTTTCATGATGGCTAACCTCCTGTAGAGATAAAAGTATGCTCGTGTTCTGTGTACCGGCAAGAAAACACAGCCCCCACCACCAACCGCGCTATGGTGCGGAAGGATCAAAAAAACTTACCTATTGTCCTAACAGAGAAAACCTATCGCCAGTGTCATGCCTTCCCCCAGATTGGAACCGGAATTTGTTCAGGCAATAGTGCATTCCATGCAACCAACATTCTAGCAGAGATCACCCCCTCAAGGCAAGCTGTGAAACCTACGGAATTCTAAAAAAAAAAGAAAATTTAAGATTTGTAATCTTAAAGTAACAGGCGCGATCCACATCGGTGACCAGCGCCTTCTACCGAACCAATGGCCCATGACTGGGAATTATTCTCCACTACCCCCCACATATACCATTCGAAAAACAGCAAAAGAAGCCATTTCATCTCCACATTAAAAATGTTAAAACCTGGATAACAAAAAGATTTCAGATGTTCTAGACTCAGCCTCAGAATTTGGCTTTTCGCAGGACGAAAAACGCACAATTCAATCCGTTTCTTAATCATTAACGTATTTGCTAACCTGGGTTTGGACAAGCCATTTTCTAATATCTCTCCAACGCGATGTTAACAGTTTTCTAGCGCAAATCAGGTAACATAACCTTGATAATCTTGTATAACGAGAGGAGAAATTTCCATGTCTAAGATTATAGGTATTGACTTGGGTACAACCAACAGCGTGGTTGCTGTGATCGAAGGCGGAGATCCAGTGGTGATCCCTACTGCCGAAGGTTCCCGACTGCTGCCTTCTGTGGTTGCCTTCAATAAGAACGGCGAACGCCTGGTTGGGCAAACTGCTAAACGTCAGGCGGTGATTAACGCGGAGAACACAGTTAATTCTATCAAACGATTCATGGGACGCCATTATGATGAGGTGGAGGCCGAACGCCGCATGGTGACATTCGATGTCGTGAGCGGTCCCGCTGGAGACGCACGCGTGAAAATCCCCTTGACCGGGCGTGAGTATAGCCCCCAGGAGATTTCAGCCATGATCCTGGCAAAGTTAAAAACAGACGCCGAAGCTTACCTCGGCAAGCCGGTAACCAAGGCGGTTATCACCGTTCCCGCATACTTCAACGACAGCCAGCGCCAGGCCACCAAAGATGCTGGCAAGATCGCCGGCCTGGAGGTTTTACGTATCATCAACGAACCGACTGCCGCTGCCTTGGCGTATGGCCTAGACAAGAAGGATAATGAGACCATCCTCGTTTTTGACTTGGGTGGCGGCACCTTTGACGTATCCATCCTGGAGGTTGGTGAAGGCGTGATCGAAGTCAAGGCCACTAACGGCGATACGCATTTAGGTGGCGATGACTGGGATGACCGCATTGTTAATTGGATTGCCGATGAATTCCAGAGAGAGCAAGGCATCGACCTACGCAAAGATCGCCAGGCTCTGCAACGGATGCGTGAAGCCGCTGAGAAAGCAAAGATCGAATTGTCCAGCGTGGTCGAGACTGAGTTCAACCTGCCATATATCACTGCCGACGCGTCTGGGCCGAAACACTTGCAGACCAAGCTCACCCGCGCCAAGTTCGAGCAGTTAACCGAGGATCTGGTCGCCCGTCTGCGCAACCCTTTCAACGCCGCTTTGAAAGATGCCAACTTGAAAGCCCCCGATATCGAAGAAGTAGTCCTGGTAGGTGGTGCGACCCGAATGCCCATGGTGCAAGAACTGGTCCGCTCCTTGACCAACAAGGAACCCCACAAGGGGGTTAACCCGGACGAGGTTGTCGCCGTTGGCGCCTCTATCCAGGCGGGTGTCCTGGGTGGCGAAGTTAAAGATGTACTGCTGCTCGACGTGACTCCTCTCTCACTCGGGTTGGAGACATTGGGCAGCGTTATGACAACATTAATTGAACGCAACACCACCATCCCGGTCAAGAAATCGGAGGTTTTTTCCACTGCTGAAGACAACCAAACGGCCGTAGACATCCATGTGCTGCAGGGCGAACGACCAATGGCACCAGATAACATGAGCCTGGGTCGCTTCCGCCTGGAAGGAATCCCACCTGCAACGCGCGGCCTCCCGCAGATCGAGGTAACCTTCGATATCGACGCTAACGGCATTTTGAATGTGACGGCGCGCGATAAGGCTACCGCCAAAGAGCAGAAGGTGACCATCACCGCTTCGACCAACCTGAGCAAAAGTGAGGTCGAGAAGATGGTTCACTCAGCGCGAGAACACGAGAGCGAAGATCGCAAGCGTCGGGATCTGGTTGAAGCTCGCAACACAGCCGATAATTTGGCCTACCAGACTGAGAAAACCCTGCACGACCTGGGCGACAAAGTCCCTAGCGCCGAGCGCAGCAACATCGAAGGCAAGATTAGCGAATTGCGAGAAATGATCAAGGGCGATGATACTGACCGGATACGCCGTTTATCTGAAGACTTGCAGAATGCCTTCCACGCCATTAGCCAACAATTGTACGCCCAACAGGCGCCAGCTGGCGGTAATGGGCACAGCCCTACCCCCCCAACGGATGAAGGCGAAGTCGTCGAAGGTGAATTCCGTGAGGTTTAAGCATCCTACCTAAATTCCTCCCATTATTGGGAGCCAAACCATAAAACTGCAAATCCCAAGCGTGAAGCGCCTGGGATTTGCAGTTTTTTAGAAGGCATTCTAGTTGGTCTCGGTTATAATTTACTCAACCAATGAAAAACCAATCTTCGCCTTCGGTCTTTTCCTTCCTCCCTACCGCCTTTCTTCTCGCCATTCTCGGCTGGGGAGGCTTATTCTACCTTGTAAATTACACCGTGCCAACTGTCGGGCCGCGCTGGTTATTCTTCTTCTTGGGTGTCATGGCCTTGACCGGTACTTCTCTTCCATTCACAGCTTTCCTCAACCGGCGATTCCCCTCCCGCCCCGCACCCACCCCTGGAGTGATCCTGCGCCAGGCGATCTGGGTCGGCATATACGGCTCTACCTTGGCCTGGCTGCAATTGGGCCGCGTGCTCACCCTGGCATTGGCTTTATTGTTAGCCCTGGGGTTAGTGCTCATCGAGGCTCTCCTTCGCATGCGTGAGCGCAGCCAATGGAAACCATAACGTAATGTCCAATCTTCGCTCACTCCCTTCTGTTGACAAGCTTCTGAAAACCCCTTTAGTGAATAGTTGGATCGCCGCCTTTGGTCGCCCGCTAACCCTGCAAGCTATTCGCGCTGAGTTGGACGAAACCCGCAGAGAGCATGCAATTAATGGAAGCTCCATCCCCGCCATAGATACCTTATTAGATGGCATCGGCTCTCGTTTGTCCGCCTGGACGGGCTCAACCCTGCAGGCAGTAATCAACGCTACAGGCGTCATCCTGCACACCAACCTCGGGCGAGCTCCGCTCAGCCATTCCGCCCTGCAGGCCATCCAGGAAGTTTCTGCCGGTTATTGTAATTTAGAATACGATCTGGGTATGGGTACGCGTGGTTCTCGCTCGGTACACACCGAAGACCTGCTCAAGCGCCTAACCGGCGCCGAAGCCGCCCTGGTGGTCAACAATAACGCTTCAGCAGTGTTGCTCATCCTTTCCGCCCTTGCCCGCCGGCGCGGGGTGGCCATTGCCCGCTCCCAGCTGGTAGAGATTGGCGGTGGCTTTCGCGTCCCGGATGTGATGAAACAGTCTGGAGCCAGGTTGGTAGAGGTTGGTACGACTAATCGCGTTCACCTGACTGACTACCAGCAAGCCCTCCAGGAAGAGTCCATCGCCTTGTTCCTGCGCGCCCACCGCTCCAATTTCCAGATCATCGGCTTCACCAGCGAACCCAGTTTAAGTGAAATCGCAGACCTGGCTCACGCGTCTGACATCCCGATCGTAGACGATCTGGGGTCGGGGTCACTGCTCGATACTGTCCGCTTCGGCCTTGGGCATGAGCCCATGGTGCAGGAATCCCTGGCCGCTGGCGCCGACCTGGTTTGTTTTTCGGGCGACAAACTACTCGGCGGCCCCCAGGCTGGCATTATCCTTGGTCGCGCCGAGCTCGTCGCCAAATTAAAGAAGCATCCCCTGGCCCGCGCTATTCGGGCCGATAAACTTTGTTTGGCTGCCCTTTCCGCTACCCTGCTCTTATATTTGAAAGATGAAGCATTATCTGCAGTCCCAGTTTGGAGAATGATCGCTGAGCCGCTTGACCAGCTCCAGGCGCGCGCCCAGCGCTGGGTCGAAAACCTGGGCCTGGGTGAAGTCATCCCAGGCCAGTCGACGGTTGGCGGAGGGAGCCTTCCAGGAGAAACTCTCCCCTCCCGCGTCCTGACACTCAGAGTGGACAGCCCTAACCGGTTGTTGGATCGTCTGAGGCAGTTCAACCCACCCATCATCGCCCGCCTGCAAGACGACCTGATCGTGTTCGATCCGCGTACAGTCTTGCCAGAACAAGAAAACCAATTGCTCATTGGCTTGAAATTCGCAATTAATGACCTGGAGACCCCATGATATCCGACCTTGACCAACTGATGCAATCTCTCAACCTGGACGCGATCCTCGTCACCGGTCCTGCACAACATAATCCACCTATGGTGTATTTGACTGGCGGTGCTCACCTCACCAGCGCAGATTTGATAAAAAAGCGTGGCTCCAAACCCGTGCTTTTTCATAATTCCATGGAACGCGACGAAGCCGCTAAAACTGGACTACCTACCAAGAGCTTGAGCGATTATCGTCTCGATGAGCTGCTCAAACATAATAATGGTAATCTCTTACAAGCCACCATCCAGCGCTACCAGAAGATGCTGGCCGATCTGGACCTCACCACCGCTCGCCTGGCTATTTACGGTAAGATCGACGCAGGTACCGCCTACGCCATCTTTTCTGGCCTGGAATCCTCGCTTCCCGGTCTGACCATCGTCGGCCAGGTGGGTGACTCGCTCTTGCTCCAGGCTATGGCCACCAAAGGGAAAGAAGAAGTCGAGCGCATCCGTAAGATGGGAAAGATCACCACCCGCGTCGTAGGGAATGTCGCCGACTTCCTGACGTCCCACAAGGTGACGGATGAGGTTTTGCTGAAATCTGATGGCAACCCCCTGACTATCGCGGATGTCAAGAGCCGTATCAACCTATGGCTGGCTGAACAGGGTGCCGAAAACCCCGAAGGCACGATATTCTCAATTGGTCGCGATGCAGGCGTTCCGCATAGCAGTGGCAACCCGGCTGACCTGCTCCGCTTGGGCCAGACCATTATCTTCGACATCTTTCCCTGCGAAGCTGGGGGGGGATATTATTATGACTTTACCCGCACCTGGTGCCTGGGTTATGCTCCTGATGATGTTCAATCTGTTTATGAGGACGTCCTGGCAGTTTTCCGCCAGATTATGGGCGAATTAAAAGTCAATACCCCTTGTCGAGATTACCAGAACCGGACCTGTGAACTATTCGAAACCCGCGGACATCCCACAGTCAAGGGAAACCCACAAACAGAGATTGGTTATGTCCATGGCCTCGGGCATGGTCTCGGTCTCCAGATTCACGAATACCCACGTTTCAGTTTCTTCGCCCCCGAAGACGAGCGTCTGGTTCCCGGCTCGGTGATAACAGTTGAACCAGGGCTGTATTATCCTGAACGTGGATTGGGCGTACGCTTGGAGAACACCGTTTGGGTTCGCCCGGATGGCCAGATCGAAACCCTGGCAGAATACCCGTTAGACTTGGTGCTCCCGATGAAAGCGACCTGATGACTTCCACGGGTAAATAAATTCAAATTAGATCATGAGCCAATCTCCCCAGCTCCCCAGCTCTCCAGCTCCCCCCGTCCGCGTTTTAGGCATCGAAACCTCTTGCGATGAGACGGCCGCCGCGGTCGTCGAGCAGGGACGTATGATTCTATCCAGTATAGTGGCCTCCCAGGTCGATCTGCATGCCCAATATGGTGGCATTTTCCCCGAGGTAGCTTCGCGCCAACATATCCTCACGATCTATCCGATCCTCGAGCAAGCCCTCCAGCAGGCCCATCTGTCACTGGACGAACTGGATGCGATCGCCATCACCCGCGGACCTGGTTTACCCGGTTCGCTTGTCGTGGGTATGAACACCGCCAAGGGCCTGGCTCTCGGCACTGGATTGCCCTTGATCGGTGTGAATCATCTCGAAGCCCATATCTATTCTGCCTGGTTATATCCGGCTGATCAGAATCCGCCTCCGGAGCCACGCTTCCCTCTCGTGGCTTTGATCGTATCTGGCGGCCACACAGAGTTAGTTTTGATGAACGCCCACCTGGACTACCGCAGGTTGGGCGGCACCCTGGACGACGCTGCAGGCGAAGCATTCGACAAGGTTGCTCGATTGCTTGGTTTGTCTTACCCAGGAGGCCCTTCTATTCAAAATGCAGCCCTGAATGGCAACCCGCGCGCCTTTAGCTTCCCGCGCGCCTGGTTAGAAGGTACCTGGAATTTCTCTTTCAGTGGGATTAAGACTGCCGTCCTGCGCGAAGTGCGCCGGCTGGAGGAGAGCCAGCTGCCTTTGCCGGTCAAGGACCTGGCAGCCAGCTTCCAAGCTGCTGTAGTAGATGTCCTGGTCGGTAAAACCCTGGCTGCGGCGAAGGAATTTCAGGCTAAAGAGATTCTAGTCGCAGGGGGAGTCTCCGCCAACCAGCCCTTACGCAATACCTTTCTAGCCCAAAGAGAATTCCCGGTTCATATTCCCCCTCTGTCTTTGTGCACCGATAACGCCGCTATGATCGCCGGAGTCGGCTTCTACCGCTTCCTCGAGGGACAACGCGATCCGTTGGATATAGACATCCTCCCTAATTGGCCAATTTCTGAACTCTAAATCCGCTCTTGGATTTCAGGAACGACGAGGTTGTACCTGAAATCCATAAGATATTTCCTGTTAAAATCCAAACCGCCCGTTGGGGTTGGCTCCAGTTCCCCATGGGCGGTTTTGAGTGAGGAGAATGCAATTCTTATTATACGCATTCACCTGAAATGATCATGAAGGGAATATAAAGGGTTGGTGAGAAACCTGACAGGCATCAGGGGCATTTTTAATCCAAGGCAGTCCGCAGTTCCTCCAGAGTGATCGGCCCTTTACGCAGGATGACAAGTTCAGGTGTAGTGCAATCCACCACTGTGGAAGGAATTCCGCCCGGGGTTCGTCCGCCGTCTATCACCAGGTGGACACGACCCTTAAGTTGCGCCAACGCTTCTTGGGCTGTATTCGCATTGTCCTGTCCAGAGAGGTTGGCCGAGGTGACTGCCAGGGGGCCAGTCATACGCAACAAGGCCAGGGCAACCGGGTGATCCGGCATACGCACCCCGATGGTCGGCTGAGGAGAAAGTGCATCCGGCAAGCTCGGGTGCCGTGGGACGATCAGGGTCAATGGACCAGGCCAAAACCGCTTCGCTAGACGCAACGCCGTTTCAGTAGACGATATCGATACTCGATCTAATTCTTCCGGATTCCCGATCAATACGGCGATCGCCCGAGTGCTGTTCCGTCCTTTGACGGTATACAACCGTTCGATGCACTCTTTAGTATCAGGCAAGGCAGCCAAGCCATAGACTGTATCAGTTGGAAATACCACTAACCCGCCGTTTTTCAAAACGTCAACAGCATGCGTCAACGCAACTGGATGATCAGCCCGCAAAATTTCAGTCTTCATTAAAAACAATATCCCGCTCAGCAGCTAATTTCTATTATAACGTCTATTCGGAATAAGCGATTTGTCGTTATCGACCCGTTTTCCATACCGGATAGAATACGGGTTTTGAACCTGAAAAACCCCCACTCAACGATTGAGACCCCAAATGATCCGTAAACCGTCCAATGTAAGCCAAGGCGCGACGAATTGAATGACCTGGGTCTCGGCAGCGACGATCTCAGCCAGGCCTCCTGTCGCAATGACTTTCATCTCCGGACCGAGTTCCAATCGAAAGCGATCGACCATCCCCTCTACCAAGGCTACATAGCCAAACAACAACCCGGACTGTATGGCGTGCACTGTATTGCGGCCGATCGCTGCTGGTGGACGTTGCAGGTCTACCCGAGGCAGCTTGGCTGTGCGTAGAAAAAGCGCCTCGGAAGCGATGCCGATCCCTGGAGCGATCGCGCCTCCCAGGTAATCGCCTTCCTTAGATATGCCATCGAATGTTGTGGCCGTGCCGAAATCCACAACACAAGCGGGGCCACTATATAGCCGTTGAACAGCCGCCGCGTCAGCGATCCGATCTGCGCCCACCGCCCGTGGGTCCTCGTAACGGATGCGTACGCCAGTCCGCACCCCAGCATCTACAACCAGTGGATTTTGATTCAGGTACTGGCGACAAGCTTGCACCAATCTCCCGGTGAGCGGAGGGACGACTGAAGCCAGGCAGGTGCCTGTCAGTTCTACCGGATTCCTGCCGGCATGGTTGAGTAACCCGATAATTTGTAAGCCATACTCGTCAGGCATACGTTCGTGGTCGGTCGCCAGGCGCCAGCGCGCCCCAAGCGTCTCGCCCTCATAAAGCCCCAGGGTCAGGTTGGTATTGCCGATATCAATTGTGAGCAGCATCGTCTACGCTCCCAGAAGAATATTATCGATCAGCCGCGTTCGACCAACAAGAACCGCCATTGAGAGTAAAGCGTGCTGTATTGAGCCATGACTCTCTTGCAGATTGACGGGGTCCGCGCAGGAAACGTATTGCAGCCTCGCCAGCGGCTCATCTTGGATCGTGTCCGATAGGATCTGCCGCAATTTATCCGCTCCTCGTTCACCAGCATCATAAGCGCTTTTAGCAGCCATCAAGGCATGGTAAAGCACGAGCGCTGCCTGGCGTTCCGCTGGACTCAGGTACACATTGCGACTGGACATCGCCAGGCCATCCGGTTCTCGCACAATCGGACAAACCACGATCTCAAGTGGGAAATCCAAGTCTTTTACCATTTGGGAAATGACCACCGCCTGCTGGGCATCCTTTTGGCCGAAATAAGCTTTCTGCGGTTGCACGGCGTTGAATAACTTCGCTACCACGGTGGTCACGCCTTGAAAATGCCCGGGCCGGAAAGCGCCTTCCAGTGGTAACGTAACCTCTTCAACCGTAACCCAGGTCTGGTAACCAACTGGGTACATGATCTCCGGTGTCGGCATCCACACCAGGTCAACCCCTTGTTTCTCGAGTAAGTGCAGATCGCCGGGCAGATCGCGAGGATAGGCCTTCAGGTCTTCCTGTGGGCCAAATTGAGTTGGATTGACGAAGATGGACGCTACAACGCTGGCGCACTCCTCCCGTGCCCGGCTCACTAAGGAAAGATGTCCAGCATGCAGATAGCCCATAGTCGGGACCAATCCGACCGGCTCGGGCAGCTTCGCACGCGCCTGGCGGAGTTCAGGGAATGTTGTAATCGTCTCCATTACGCAGGCCCTTCATCTTAATTCTTCACATGAGTGAGATTCAACTTTCCCTGGAACGGTGCAAAATGTACTCAGGATGGTGGATTAACCATTGCCTGGCGCTCGACCTGTGGGAGTTCAATCCTCACCGGGGGAGAAACCGCACCAACCCATGGCCAGCGCGCCAGGGTCGACTCGAGTGCTTTCACCAGCTGCCACAGGGTCCGGTTGACTGGAGTTGGGACCTGGATCAGGTCTCCGACCCTGACAACAGCCCCGTTAATGGCGTCAATTTCCGTAGGTCCGCCGCGTTGTACATCTCTCAACATCGAAGAAAGATTTCCGGCTGTACGTTGAGCGACAGCCTCGACTGCCTCTACCGGGTTTGCAAAGGGCAGGCTGACTCCCCGCGCCGTGGCGACCGCCGCCACTTCCAGGGCAGCCAGCCCCATTAAATCGCGCGCAGCCGGATTGGTTAGCAGCTCTCCGTTTGGCGCCTGTAGGAGCGCGGTCAAAGGATTAATTGCCGCGTTGATCACGATTTTCCCCCACACCATAGCCTCGGTATTGGCCGCAATTTCGACTGTGAAGCCAGCTGTTTTCAATCGGTCAGCCAGCGGATTCAGGCGGTTGTGTGCTCCCAATGCGATCACACCATTGCCACCCATTTTGACACGCCCGGGTTCTAACAACGTAGCGCCAACGGTTGTTACCCCGACCGCAGCCCGTTCAATACCGAGGACTCCGGCCAGTACCTGGTGGTTATCCAGCCCGTTCTGCAAGGTGAGCGCTATCCCTTCCGAATCGAAGCAGATCGATAATTGCTGGGCGGCGCGCAGCGTTTGCCAGGACTTCACCAGCACCAAGGCCAATTGCATTCCCAGGCATGTGTTGGGATCATCGGTCACCTCGACCGGATAATAATGTTCACTTCCGTCGAATTCGACCAGGCATACCCCCCGTTCCTTCAACGCTTTCAAACCTGGCTGCCAGCTACCCAGCATTTTCACCTGAACTCCGCTGGCTGCCAGCCTGGCCGCAAAAAGGCTTGCCATCGCTCCGGTCCCAACAATGAGAATATGAGTAGAAGAGATTTCCATAATTACCCGATGCCCTTCTCCCCTATCCCTTCCAACAACGCCTCCCATTCCTCCTCCGCCATCCCAGTGGAGTGCTCGGGGCCTGGAAAGGCTCTAGACTCGACATCGGATTTAAAGGCTTTAAACGCAGCCTCCATCTCAGCATGTAGATTGGCGTACCGGCGGGCAAACTTGGGGGTAAAGCGATCGAACAACCCCAACAAGTCGTATGTGACCAGTACCTGGCCATCACAACCTACCCCAGCTCCGATTCCAATTGTGGGGATCTCCAAGCGCTGCGTGACCAGCTCGGCCAGGCGTGCAGGAACTGACTCCAAAACGACACTGAAACAACCCGCCTCCTGCAACAACAAGGCATCTTCCAACAATCGTTTGGCAGCCGCGGCGGTCTTTCCCTGCGCCCGGAAACCACCGAACTGGTGAACGCTCTGCGGCGTAAGACCCAGGTGACCCATCACCGGGATACCAGCTCCCACGATCGCCTGGATCCCATCGACGCGCTCCCGTCCTCCCTCCAGCTTGACGGCGTCCATCCCAGCCTCTTGCAAGAATCGCCCGGCATTACGCAGTGCATCCTTGGCAGAGACCTGGTAGGACATAAATGGCATATCACCGATCAGCAGGGCATAGCGCGCTCCACGCGCCACGGCTGAACAATGGTGAAGCATGTCGGCCATCGTAACCGGCAGTGTATTCTCATAGCCCAGTACCACCATACCTAGCGAATCACCAACCAGGATCGCATCAACCCCTGCCTTGTCGATCATTTGCGCGGTGGGATAATCGTAAGCTGTCAACATGCTGATCGGTTCACCATGCAGCTTCTTGAGGCGAAAATCGCGAGTAGTGAATTTTTTTCGACTCTCTACCTGAGTCGAAGAGATTG
>Ga0209521_10002555_pt1 | contig 14870 bp, 11 predicted proteins | sample Rifsed19ft4_FD_184016 | JGI IMG/M metagenome (GOLD analysis project Ga0209521, IMG submission 184016) | Soil microbial communities from Rifle, Colorado, USA - sediment 19ft 4 (version 2) | ecosystem: Environmental > Terrestrial > Deep subsurface > Rock core/Sediment | place: Rifle, Colorado...
TGACGGGCTGCGGCGCAGTAGCCGCTTCCGGCGGTTATTCTGGCGCAGCGGTTGGCCTTTCGGTTAACGGCCGTGGCCAGGTGTCTCTGCCGCCAGACATTGCCTACGTAACCATCGGCGTCCACACTGAAGCCGGCGATGTCTCCGAGGCAGTTTCCCAGAATGCCAATCAGGTTGCTAGCGTGATGGCTGCCTTGGCCGATATGGGCATTGCCGCTGAGGATATGCAGACTTCTAACTTCAGCCTGTACACCGGCGACAAGTATGACCCGGCTACCGGCCAATCTATCGGCAAGAACTACATCGTGGATAACACCGTGAATGTCACTGTACGTGACTTGGCGAATATGGGCGATTTGCTCGATGGCGCCATCTCAGCCGGCGCTAACTCAATCTGGGGTGTGTCCTTCGACCTCGAAGACAAGGAAGCTGCCTTGGCGCAAGCCCGCGACATGGCCCTGCAGGATGCCATCACAGAAGCGCAGGCTTTGTCTGCCGCTGCAGACCTCACCCTGGGTGATATCCTGAGCCTCAGCTACACGGATACCGGATATTACTATCCCCCCGCTTATGGGTATGGAATGGGTGGTGGCGGAGGCGGGGCGGAAGCGGCCTCCACCAGCATCGTGCCCGGCCTGATCACCGTGAACGCAGAGGTGTACGTCACCTACGCGATTCGCTAAAAAGAGCCAAATAAGCAACAAGAGAACCCCGTATAAACGGGGTTCTATTGTTTAATGTGGTTCATGATTAAGTGTATGGATATTTAGTAATGCAACAAATATTGCAATATGCCGCGGTTTTTGCGATGGCGAAGTCTGCTACCATTAGTTTTGGATGCGCGCCTTAGTCCTTCTTTTCCTGCGCTTGGGGTTTACTGCCTTTGGCGGCCCGGCAGCCCACATTGCCATGATGCATGACGAGGTGGTGATCCGGCGCAAATGGTTGAGTGAGCAGGATTTTCTTGATTTATTGGGGGCGACCAATTTAATCCCCGGCCCCAATTCTACGGAGATCGCCATCCACATCGGGATGCGCCAGGCCGGCTGGCGCGGGTTGGTCTTAGCCGGGTTGTGCTTCATCGGCCCGGCCGTGTTGATCGTGCTGGGTTTGGCCTGGCTCTATGTCGAATATGGCGATACTCCTCAAGTTACCTGGCTGTTGTTTGGCATTAAACCCGTTGTCATCGTCCTCATATTGCAAGCACTCTGGAAGCTTGGCCTGACCGCGGTCAAGAACCTTTGGCTCGCCCTCCTCGGGGTGGGAGTGCTATGCTTGTACTTCCTTGGAATAAACGAGATTCTCTTGCTGTTCGGGGGCGCAGCGATTGGCATGATCGTTCAGTTGGCACAACAAGGAAAATTAACCAAAGCGACAGCCTTCTTTGTCCCCTTAAGCTTACTTTCCGCCCCGCTGGCTGCTCCCGTCTTCAGCCTAGGCGCCCTGTTTTTATCTTTCCTTAAAATCGGCGCCGTGCTTTTTGGCAGCGGCTACGTCCTGTTGACCTTCTTGCGCGCCGAGTTTGTGGAGCGGCTGGCCTGGCTTACCGACCAGCAATTATTGGACGCGGTAGCCATCGGGCAAGTCACTCCAGGGCCCTTGTTCACCAGCGCTACGTTTATTGGCTATCTACTGGGCGGGCTGCCCGGTGGCTTGGTTGCTACCCTGGGCATTTTCTTGCCATCTTTTCTCTTCGTTTGGCTCAGCAACCCGTGGATCCCGCGTTTGCGTTCCTCGCCGATCGCTGCTGCCTTCTTAGATGGCGTGAACATTGCCGCGCTAGGGTTAATGGCGGCCGTCACCTGGCAGTTGGGCGCGGCGTCCTTTGTCGATGTCCCCAGCTTGGTGATCGGGTTGATCGCAGCGCTGCTCTTGTTCCGTTTTCGCTTGAATTCGTTCTGGTTGGTCCTGGGTGGGGGCTTTGCCAGCTTGTTATTTTCGCTTACCCGATAGCCAAATATTACTAATTACCAATTTACTAATATTCAAGCTCTAATCTCCAATCTCTAATCTCAAGCCTCTAGCCCCTCCAACGTGATCACGTTCCGGGCAGTCTCCACCTCGCCGCTCAGGTCGTAAGGCATCGCCCCGGTGATATGCACAGGCACCAACTCGCCGATAGGTGGCTTCCCTTCTACGAAGACCAGGCCATCGATCTCGGGCGCGTCACGATAACTGCGCCCCACGGCGATAGGCTCCTTCGTACCCTCCACCTCACCGTGCCCTTCGATAAGTACGTCTAACGTTTGGCCTACCAGAGCTTGGTTGTTTTCCAGTGAGATTCGTTGCTGCAACTGCATCAACCTGTCTTCGCGCTCGTCCTTTACTTCTTGTGGGATTGGATCGCCAAGTGGTTCGCTGGCGGTTCCCTGCTCGAAAGAAAAGGTGAATACGCCTAATCGGTCGAACCTGATCTCTTCGATGAAGTCGAGCAGAGTTTTAAATTCAGCCTCCGTTTCACCAGGGTAACCCACAATAAAGGTCGAACGCATCGCCAATCCCGGCAACGCCGCGCGCATCTTGGCGATAGTGCGCTGTACCCAGTCCATGTTGGCCGGCCGGCGCATGCGTTTCAACATGGCCGGGTGTGCATGCTGTAAAGGCATATCCAAATAGGGGATGAGCTGCTTGTGAGTTGCCATCACTTCGATCTGGCGGTCACTTACTGAACCCGGAAAGTTATACAGGATGCGGATCCAATCTACGTCCGGCACTTCTTTCACCAACCCCTCGAGCAAGCTGGACAATCCCTCGTGCGCTCCCAACTCGTGCCCGTAATCCGTGCTGTCCTGGGCAATCAATATGATCTCGCGCACCCCGGCTGCCTGCAGTGCCCGGGCTTCAGCCAGGATGGCTGTCTGCGGTCGGCTTACCAGGGTTCCCTTGATCAGAGGAATGGCGCAAAAGGCGCAGGGACGGCGGCAGCCATCGGCAATTTTCAGGTAGGCGCTGGGCCCCTGCTGGGCAACGCGCAGCACACTGCCTTCATCCCGGCCAACGGTGGCCGCATTCTCAGGTAGGTGATAGAGCGGCTCGGGATGAGTGCGGCGGCGCAGCTTATCCACCAGATCAAGGATATCCATCCAGCGGCGGGTCCCTAGCAGCGCATCCACCCCCGGAATGCGTTGGACGACTTCCGCTCCGTAGCGCTGGCTAAGGCAGCCGGCGGCAATTAGCCACTGATCGCTCCTTTTTTGCGCGGCCAATTCGCCCAGCACTTGATAAGACTCTTCGCGCGCCGGCCCAATAAAGCCGCAGGTGTTGACGATCAGAATATTTGCCTGGCCGGGATCTGCACTGGCCGAATAGCCGTCACCCACCAACAGTTGCGCCATCGATTCCGAATCGACTGCGTTCTTAGCGCAACCCAGTGAAACCAGGTGGAACGATTGTTGCGTGCTCATCATGCGCCGGCTAAGGGCTGCCGCCTGCTGTTTCTGTTGGCTCCGGGCTGGGGGGCGGTGTTGGGGTCGCGGTGGCACTTGGGGTCAGGGCGGCATTCGCGGTTGCCGTCAGCAAACCAGGGTCGAAGGTGGGCGTGGGCGAAAGCGTGGGCGTTGCTGCGCCTTCCCGCGTGAAGACGATATTGACTACTTCGCCATAAATACCCAAAAAGCCCAGGTCTTGTTCGTTCATGAAGGCGCGCAGAGCAGCCCCGTTACCAGAAAGCAGCAGAATTTGCCCGGTCGCGGAAAAATTGTACGTTTCGCCCGGCTGGGTGCGGCCTTCGAATTGCACCTGACCATCCACGGTGACGCGCATCCAGGTGCGCTGCAAGGAGTTGAGGCGGAGTTGAATGGCGCCAGTATTGCCAACTTCGAACGTGGCTTCACCAAACAGACCCGGGGTGGGGGTCTGGCCTTCGAGCAGGTTGATTGAGCCCGGCGTGCCTGGTTGGCTGGTGGGGGAGCCGCTGGTCGCTTGCGGTGTGGAAAGCAGCAATCCGGTGAGAGGCGGGGCGGTTGGCTCCGGGCCTTGGGCTGCGCGGGCGGCGGCAATCCGCCCAATACTCCAGACCACGAAAAACAGCAGGATCAGCCCTGCCAGACCGCCGAACAGGATATCGCGGGAAACCAAAGGGACAAGCCAGGGTGGCAGCCGGAAGATTAGTTTAGGTTTTTGCGGCCTGGGTTTGAGTGGCAGGGCGGCTTGTTTGGCTTGCAGGCGCTGCTGCAGGGCTTCTGCATAGCGCAGCAAGATCGCGTTACTGTCCAGGCCAAGGAAATCGGAATAGTTGCCCAGCATGCCGCGCGCCTGGCTGGGTGAGGGAAAGGCATCGAAATTGCCTTGCTCCAAACGCTGCACTTGGTGTTCGGGGATATGGGTGTTTTCTTCGATCTCGGTTAAGGACAGCTTCAGGCTTTCGCGTCGTTCGCGCAATTGCGCGCCAAGCTCGGTAAAGATAAGCGGGACTTGGCCATCCCGCGTTTCTGTCTTAGACGGCGCTGGCGAAACTGGAGCTGCTGGTTGTTCCTCAGGCAATGTGGGTTGGAGTGAATCGAGCAGTGCTTGCGGATCTAGTTCCAGGAAAGTGGCGTAGGCCCGCAAAAATCCGCGCACCTGGGCCGGGGATGGCAGTAAGCCAAATTCGCCTTCTTCGAGGGCTAGCAAATAATGGCTGCGGATGCGAGTGGCCCTGGCTGCCTCGGAAAGCTGTATGCCGCGGGCTTCGCGTGCCTGGCGCAACTGCTGTCCAATTTCCGTTGTGCTCACTTTAACTTGCTTATCCTCGGAAATAAATCAGCCCGCCCAAAGAACGCGGCAGGCTGATTGCTATGGTGAATTCAAATTGTACCTGCGTGGCAGGCTGTCTATTTTTCTTCTTCAGTTTCTGCTTTCTCGGCAGCTTTGGCCGGCACCGGTTCTGGGGCGGCTATTGCTGCTTCTTCATGTTTCGGTTGGGCGGCTTCGGCGGCTGCGGCTAATTGTTCGGCCGGTATCATGTAATTTTCGGGGTTTTCGCCTTCCCGGAAGACTACGATCTCGAATTCGGGGATGATGTCCATGGTCAGACGCACCGCGGCTTTGTGCAAACCCAGCAAGCGCAGCGGTTGTGAATGGATCTGGCGTTTATCGAGCTGCAGGCCAATCTTTTCGGTGATTTGGTCGGCCAGCATCTGCGTGGTGATGGAACCGTAAAGTTTGCCTGTTTCGCCCGCGCGGGCGGGGAAAAGCAAACGCAGCCCGGAAAATTTTTCCGCCACGGCACTCATTTCAGTGTTCAAGGCTGTGCGCTTTTTGTTTGCTTCAGCCGCAATTCGTTCGGCTTGCTGCAGCGCGCCTTTGGTGGCGGGGATGGCGAGCCCCTGGGGGATCAGAAAATTACGGCCATACCCGCTAGCCACCTTTTTCACCTGGCCGGCGCGGCCTAATTTGTACACATCTTCTAACAATAAGATTTCCATTCAGTTCCTCGGTCTCGGATATGGTGCTTGGGCGCTGCCCGTTGCAAAGCGGACCGCATTCTACCAGACAGGGCTAGGCACGTCAACGAACTAAGGCGTTTGGCTGGGCAGGGGAGTGGCGGTCACCACCAGGTCTTGCAAAATCCATCCGTCACGCCCTAAGGCTGGGACGTAAATATGCAACCAAAGTTGGCCTCCGGCTTCGGTGGTTTCCTCCGGTAAGAGGTGAACGATCGTGCCGTTCAATAACGTGGTGAAGGCCTGGCCTGCCGGTGACGTTCGCAAGAAAACACCACTGCCTTCTTCTACTTGGATAATGGCAATGACCGGAGTGGGCGTCGGGGTCGTGGTTTCAGATGGAGTGGGTGTCAGGGTACGCGTGGCGGTCGGGGTCCGGCTGGGGGTGGGCGTGAGGCTGGGGGTTGGTGTTTGGGTCGCGGTGGGCGTGTGGCTCGGGGTCAGGGTGGGTAAGCCGATCCTTGCGCCGAATACCGCGCCTGCGCCGGTAAATCCGATAAAGATTAGCACCGCAACAAGTAGCACTGCCGCGCCAATGGAGTAACCGAAAACGGTAGGAGGCCGGAATCCCGCAAAAACGAGGGCAGCCGCCCCGCACAAGATGCCCCAGGCCAGATGGATGGCAAACACCACCAGGGCATCCGGCCACAGGTGGGGCAGCCCGCTGCCCAGCCCGAAACCGGCGGATGCCAGGGGCACATACACTCCATAGGCCAGCAGCATGCTGGGCAGTTCGGCATGTTGATCACGGATCAGCGTGCCCGCAATCAACGCTCCAGCCACGGCCAGGGCTAACAGCGCGAACCAATTAACCTGGGCGTGGATAAAAACCAGCGTGAGTGCGTTGTTTTGCGCGGCCAGGCCAGCCAGTCCACCGGTCAGGAAAACTAGCGCGCAGCCAACCAACAACCCTGCCGCACTGCGCGCAAAGTGACGCGGCGAGCCAAGAGATGCGCCCAAAGCCACACCCACCAGGGGAGCCATCAACGGCGCGATCAGCGCGCCAAGGATCAACAGATAGGGAGAGTCGAATAGCAAGCCCAGGCTGATTACTGCGCCGGCGAAGAGGGAATACAGGAAAAAATCCACGTTCGGCGCTGCGCGGCTCACCACGTTTTCCAGCGCCTGGCTACGCTCGTCCACGCTCAGCGGACCAAACAGGCTGCGCTCTGCATGACGGCGGCGCGCCGCGGGGAGCTGCGGATCGTTTTCCGGCAGGGTATTTGAAGGAGGTAGATTCATATGGTAAAAAGGCGGGAAGCTTACTTGCGAGGTATTATACAGGAACACTTATCGATGGTTCATCGCTTGATTACGAGACTTAATCCTCGACTTATGTTTTAAAGTGGGGCATTCTGCCAATGTTGTTTTTTAAAACCACCGCTGTCCATAAGCTTTATGGGCTTGTCAAGTTATATCGAGGGCTGTGTATCCGTGTATACATAACCATATGGCAACTTTTCACCAACGATCAAACAATGCGTCCTGCCTATGAAGCGTCCTTTCGGATTTAAACACATTTTGCAACTCGCCTTGTCCCTGGTCGTCGCCCTCGTGCTCTCTGCGTGTGCCTCGCTTGTGTCCCCCCAGCCGCCCGTGGTCCTCGAGGCCACATCCTCACCAGTAGCTACCGCAACTTCGCCAGCACCACTGGTTCTGCTGGTGGCGCCGCCACAGGCGGATCCCGAAATGTCGACTGCTGCCGCTGAGGTGGCAACAACTTACGCTTCTGGGCAGCAGATGCGCTTCGAGCAGCGGGAGATGCTCGACCCCGCGCAGCTCCCAGCCGAATTGGCCGTCCTTCTGCTTTTAGCGCCGGACCCGGGGGCGGCGGCGCTCGCCGCTGCAGCCCCACAAGCCCGGGTGATTACTATCGGCTATACACCCGAAGCGCAGGCTTCTAATCTTGTAGCCTTGCCTTTAAGCGGAGGCGCGGATGGTTCGATTGCTTTTATTGCCGGTTACATCGCTGCACTTGCCGCCGAGGATTGGCGCGCTGGCATGCTTTACACCTCCGCCAGCGCATCCTGGGTGGATGATTTCGTGGCCGGCGCAGAGTATTTTTGCGGCGCTTGTATCCCCATCGCGCCACCTCAGGCGGACCTCCCCCTGGCTGCACAGGCTCCGGATGCCCAAAACTGGCAGGCGGCAGCCGACCAGTTGCTGGCCAGCCAAATACGCGTGGTCTACCTGGCGCCTGAATTGGAGGCTGGTGGGGCTGGCCAATATCTGGCCGGTTTTGGCGTTTTGCTCATTGGGACAGGGGCTCAACCCCAAGAATTGGCGCCCAATTGGCTGGTCAGCGTGACCGCGGACGCGCTGCCTGCCTTACGACAACAACTGCCTCTGGCTTTGTCTGGTCAGCCCTTCGACCCAGCAGGTACATTAGGCCTTGTCGATATAAACGCCTCCTTGTTAAGCGAGGCGCGTGTCACCCACATTCAAACCGTGATTACAGATTTGCTCCTCGGCTATATCCAGTTGCCTCCTACCGAGTAAACATCCCAACTCCCGGAAAATATTTGCAGGTTCTTGCTTTGTAATAGGCTTCATGTTAGACTGCTTGCACCAAACTTGGGCGCAAGCCCTTTTATGAAAGTGGTATTGCACCCCAAACCCCCTGGAGGAGGAAGATCGGTATGAACAGAAACACGATTATCGCCCTGCTCGTAGTAGTGGTGATAGCCATTGCTGTCTGGCTATATCTGCAAGGCGGCGGGCAACAAGCAGTAGACTGTACGAGCGAAGACGTCCTGTGCGTGGGTTTCGTCACCGACGTAGGCCGCATTGATGACGCTTCGTTCAACCAGGCATCATGGGAAGCCGTCCAGCAGGCTGAGGCCGAACTGAACGCCACCATCGATTACGTCCAAACCACCAGCGCCACGGATTACGAAGCCAACATCCAGCTTTTCGTGGACGACGGTTATGACGTGATTGTGACTTCCGGCTTTGCCATAGGTGACACCACCCTGGCGATGTCCCAGGCCAACCCCGATATTTACTTCATCGGCGTGGACCAGTTTGTGGGCAACACCGCTAATTTTGCTGGTGTGCTCTTCCCCGAAGACCAGGCCGGTTTCCAAGCTGGCGCTTTGGCTGCCATGCTCACCAAGACCAACATCATTGCCGCCGTGCTCGGCACTGATCTGGTTCCTCCTGTAGTGGCCTTCAAGGAGGGTTACGAAGCTGGCGCTGCTTACGTGAACCCCGACATCACCGTGATCTCCACTTACCACCCCGGTGGTTTGGATGTGGCCTTCACCGACCCTGAATTTGGTGCAACCACAGCTGCCCAGGCCATTGACCAGGGTGCGGACGTGATCTTCGGAGCCGGTGGCGACACTGGTAACGGCGCCTTGCGTGAAGTGGCTGGCCGCGAAGGCCTGTACTGCATCGGCGTTGACGTCGATCAGTGGAACACCGTTCCGGAAGCCAGGCCGTGCTTGGTGACCAGTGCTGCCAAACATATCAAGGAAGCCGTGTATGATCTGCTCTCGCAGTATGCTGCGGGCACTCCGCACGAAGGTCTCTACTTCGGTGGAGTTGGCTTGGCTCCCTATCACGACTTCGAGTCTGTGGTAACCGCCGAGATGCAGGCTGAATTGGATGCGATCCGCGAGGGTCTGGCTGACGGCTCAATCTCCACAGGGTACGGACAGTAAGTTTCGACCTTTACAGAATGTTGTAATGAATAAGGCGGCGCTTTATGCGTCGCCTTATCGTTAAATGATGTGCGTGGCGGTGAATTACTTTACTGGATAAGCAAATCTAATTACAATGTAGTGCAGCATCCCTTCCAACAATGGAAAACCCCGGCAACCTCAGCCCTGAAAAAGCCAGCCAAAAACCACAAAGCGTCCTTGAGAGAATCTGGGCGGCAGTCTCCGTTCCGCTGGTGGCCGTGCTGGTGGCTATGCTGTTTGGCGCCATTATCATTGCCAGCAATGGCATAGATCCCATCAGAGCGTACGCATCTTTGTTTCGCGGCGCTTTTGGTGACATGGTCGCCTTTGGACGCACTTTGGAGAAGGCAACGCCGCTGCTCTTTAGCGGTTTGGCGGTCTCTTTTGCATTTAAGGCCGGCTTGTTCAACATAGGCGCCCAAGGGCAGCTTTTGTTTGGAGGCATCACAGCGGCCGCCATAGGTTTCGGCATCCATGGCCTGCCCACGGCGATTCATCTTCCTTTGGCCTTGTTTGGTGGCGCCTTGGCTGGGGCACTGTACGGAATTATCCCGGGTATCTTGAAAACCAGCACCGGCGCGCATGAGGTGATCACTACCATCATGCTCAACTACATTGCCATCAACATTACAGATTACCTGGCTGATGGTCCGTGGAAAGATACGAGCGCAAGCAACATTGTTGCCCGCACCCCTGCCATCCTGGATACCGCCATCATTCCGCGGGTGGCTGAATTACCCCTTGGTTTCTTTCTGGCTATTGTCGTAGCTTTTCTCGTTTGGTGGGTCTTGGAAAAATCCACGCTGGGCTTTGAGATTCGTACCGCTGGCCTCAATCCGCGGGCAGCCAAATATTCCGGTATTAAAGTCACTCGGATCATCGTGCTGACCATGGTGCTTAGCGGTTTTCTTGCCGGGATGGGCGGCGCAGTGGAAACCATGGGCGTGATCGGCAGGTATCAGCCTGGTTTCAATCAAGGTCTGGGTTTCGAAGGCATTACAGTGGCTTTGTTGGGAAAGACTCATCCTATTGGCAATATTTTCGCAGCGGTCTTGATCGGTGCGCTGAAAGCCGGCTCCAGCCTTATGCAGCGCGTGGGTGTCGATCCGGAGATTACCTCCGTATTGCAGGCTCTGATGCTCTTCTTCGTGGCCGCCGATGTGCTCATCCGTCGCTTTATTCGCGTCGGCGCTGAGGAAGGCGCGCCTAACCTCAGCTCTCGCTGGGGAGATTCTAATTAGCATGAACGCTTCTACCCGCATAGTTGAATTCCTGAAAAAACGCCGGGTGCTCACGATATTGAGCGCCATCATTGTGATCGCCATTGCCTGGTCGTATAACAACAATCCCGTCGTTACCCAGGCGGTGCTGGCTTCGGCTTTGCGCCATTCCACGCCCATTGTCTTGGGAGCGCTATGCGGCCTCATCTGCGAACGAAGCGGCATTGTGAACATCGGCATAGAAGGTCAAATGCTGATAGCTGCTTTTACCTCTTTCTTGGTCAGCGCCTTTGTGGGCAACTTGTTGCTTGCCGTTCTCGTTGGCATCCTGACCGGAATGATAGCGGGCTTGTTGCTGGCTTTTATGTCGGTCACCCTCAAAGTTGACCAGATCATCGGTGGCACCGTAATCAATATCCTTGCCTTGGGTATCACCGGCTTTTTCTATCAGCAAGGGTTGGCTGGCGGCGGGAAGCTTCCTATTATCCCGTTGGGTCCTCTAGCGGATATTCCACTCCTGGGCCGCGTCCTCTTCACTAATCCGCCGATTACGTATTCGGCGCTGATCCTGGTGTTCCTGGTGCATTTCATGTTGTTCCACACCCGTTGGGGTCTTCGCACCCGCTCTGTGGGTGAGCACCCCCGTGCGGCTGATACGGTGGGCATTAACGTCTTCCTAACTCGCTATATCAATGTGATCATTGCGGGCGGTATCGGCGGCCTGGCCGGAGCCTTCCTTTCTATTGAAAGCGTCGGTTCTTTTGAACGAGCGATGACCAACGGGCGCGGCTTTGTGGCCTTAGCCGTGATGATTTTTGGCAAGTGGACTCCGCTGGGCGCCTGGGGGGCGGGCCTTCTGTTTGGACTCACCTCGGCGATTCAAACGCAAATACAGTTTGGTGGAATTACTATTCCCCATCAATTTGTTGGCATGTTGCCTTATATCATCACCATTGTGGTCCTGGCTGGCTTTGTCGGCCGCTCACGCCCACCGGCGGCAGAAGGCGTGCCCTACGAGAAGGAAGGCTGATTCACCTAGGCGACTATGGCAAAGGAAAACAACGTCGTCTTAGAGGTTCGTAATATCACCAAACGCTTTCCTGGCGTTTTGGCCAACGATGATATTGACCTGAAGTTGAACCGGGGTGAGATCCACGCCATTTTGGGGGAAAACGGGGCGGGCAAGACGACCCTGATGAACGTACTCTATGGCCTTTACCAGCCAGACGAAGGCGAGATCTTCATCCAAGGCAAGAAAGTGGCCATCCACTCTCCCAATGATGCCATTAATGCCGGAGTGGGCATGGTGCACCAACACTTTATGCTGGTGCCAGTGTTCACCGTGACTGAGAATGTGATGCTGGGCAAGGAAGTCCTCACCCCAATTAGCACCCTGGATAAAGGCAAGGTCGCAGACGAGATCCGCGCCATCTCCCAGCAATATCAGCTAAGTGTCGACCCTGACGCATTAATCGAAGAGCTGCCGGTTGGTGTCCAGCAGCGGGTTGAGATTATCAAGCTACTTTATCGCCAAGCCAGTATCCTGATCCTGGACGAGCCTACCGCTGTGCTTACGCCCCAGGAAGCCGATGAATTATTCAAGATCATGCACTCCCTTACCGGACGTGGGAAATCGATCATTTTTATTACTCATAAATTGAAAGAGGTGCTGAAGATCGCCGATCATGTTACGGTGATTCGCCAAGGGAAAGTGGTGGGAACCACAACCCCGGACAAAACCAATGAAAGCCAACTCGCCTCGATGATGGTGGGCCGCGATGTGTTGCTCAACGTGAAAAAGGGGATTTCCAAGCCTGGCGATGTGGTTCTCCAGGTGAACAACTTACGGGTCGTGGATAGCCGCGCGCATACCCAGGTAGACGGAGTCTCCTTGGATGTACACGCCGGAGAGATCCTGGGGATTGCTGGCGTTCAGGGCAACGGCCAAACGGAGTTGGTAGAAGCCCTGACGGGATTAAAGCAGCCGGTGGGAGGCCGGATAACCTTATTGGGCGAGGACGTGACTAAAGCCAATCCCCGCCGGATTACCGAACTGGGCACGGCTCATATCCCCGAAGACCGGCAACGCGATGGGCTGGTGCTGCCTTATACGGTGGCAAACAATTTGGTGCTGAACACCTATTATCGCCAACCGTTTTCCAAAGGGGGTGTTTTGCGCCATGACGCGATTTTGCAAATGGCCCGAAAGGAGATCCGCGACTTTGACATTCGCACCCCCAGTGCAAGTACAATTGCGGGTTCCCTCTCCGGCGGAAATCAACAGAAGGTGATCGTGGCCCGCGAACTGTCACGCACCGTTAAATTGCTCATTGCCTCCCAACCCACCCGCGGCCTTGATGTAGGGTCTATCGAATATATCCACAAACGCTTGATCGAGAGCAGGGATGCAGGCGCTGCCGTGTTGTTAGTCTCCTCTGAGCTGGATGAGATCATGCAGCTCTCCGACCGCATCGCGGTCATGTTCCGCGGCAAAATTGTGGACATCCTGGACGCAAAATCCACCAATCGTCGTGAGGTTGGCTTGCTGATGGCGGGTGTTGCCAGGGAGAAGCAGGCGGCTTAGTTAAGGGTTGCTCATCCCGTTTTAGGCACTGGAGCGAGGTCTGATGGCCTCGCTTTTTGTTCTGGCTTTTAACAGCCGCGTCCTCTGATAATATTTGTACAAGATAGGAGTTAGCCATTATCGGATTCAGTCTGGACCGGGTGACGGTGAGTTACAGCGCCCAACCCGTTTTCAAGCATCTTTCCTGGGATATCCATAAGGATCGGTGCGTAGGCTTGGTGGGTCCCAATGGGGCGGGCAAGAGCAGTTTGCTCAAACTGATCAGCGGCGAGCTGGTCACTGAGAGCGGCTATGCCAATTCGCGTGGCAAACTAAGCATCGGCTACTTGCAGCAGGAGCCTCGCCTGCATCCCAAGCATACGCTCCTCCAAGAGGCGCTGACGGCTTCAACCCATGTACCCAGACTGCAGCGTGCCCTGACCCAGGTAGAGACCGAACTGGGAAAGCCGGAGATCTATTCCGACGAGAAAAAACTGATCCGCAAAATCGATGAACAAGCCCGCTTGCTGGAGGAATACACCCAAATCGGCGGGCCAGGATACATCGGCCAGGTGCGCTCTACTCTGCTCAGCCTGGGCTTCGCTGAGCACGAGCTGGACCTGCCCGTCTCCGCCCTCAGCGGCGGCCAGAAAAAGCTGGTGGGCCTGGCCAAGTTGCTGGTGACCCGCCCCGATCTGCTGTTGCTGGATGAGCCGGATAACCACCTGGACATGGCTGGCAAAGTCTTCTTGGAAGAAACCATCCGCGGTTATGCCGGCGGCGTTGTCATCGTCTCGCACGATCGCTATCTATTGGACGTGGTCGCCGATGAGATCGCCGAATTGGAGGATGGCCGCCTTAGCGAGTATCCCGGCAACTATTCAGAATACGCCGCCGAGAAAGAAGCGCGCCTGTTCCAGCAGCAGCACCAGTTCAAGGTGCAGCAACGCGAGATCCACCGCTTGGAGCAATCGGCCAAGCGCATGCTGATCTGGGGACGTTCGCACGATAACGAGAAACTGATCCGCCGGGCCAAATCGATGATGAAACGCATCGAGAAGATGGATAAGGTGGAGAAACCCATCCTGGAGCGCAAAGCCATGGGCTTGCAGTTCCCTGGCTGGCGCGGCAGCAACAAAGTGTTGGAACTGGTAGGCGTGCGAAAAGGCTTCGACAAACCCCTGGGCGAAGGCCGCGACGAGATCCTCACCGGTATTGACCTGACCCTATGGCACGGCGAACGGGTTGGGCTGGTGGGGCCGAATGGAGCGGGCAAGTCGCTACTCTTCCGCTTGCTGCTGGGCAGCGACAAGCCAGATGCGGGAGAGATCAAATTAGGTCCCAGCATACAGAGCGCCTATTACGCCCAGGAGCATAAAACCCTGGCTGGCTCACAGCCGCTAATTGACGTGGTACGCCGCGCCAGCAGGTTGAGCGAGCCGAACGCGGTCAAGTTGCTGAGCAAGTTCCTCTTCAATTATGAGCAGATGCGCAACCGGGTGGACACGCTCTCCGGCGGGGAGCGCAGCCGCTTGCAGCTTATCCTAATCATGTTGAGCGGCGCCAACTTCCTGCTGTTGGATGAGCCCACCAATAACCTGGACATCCGCTCGGCGGAAGTGTTGGAGGAGGCGCTGGAAGACTTCGAAGGCAGCGTGCTGGTGATCTCGCACGACCGCTACTTCCTTGATCGGGTCGCTACCCGTCTCGTGGAATTACACGAGGGAAAATTGGTCGAATATCCCGGCGGCTACAGCGATTACCAGGCGGCCAAGCTGCGCTTATAGGCTGATGCGGGTTAGCTGGTCAGAGGCTCCTCGGCGAGTGAGGGTTTGGCCAACTGCCTGCCGAGATGGGTAAAGGCCTTCAATTCGGGGAGAATAAAGGCAAGCACGATCAGCGTGCCGAGCACCAGGCCGAGCAGCGCAGAAAACAGCGCAGGGATGGGCGCAAATTCCAGCAGGCCAAAAGCCAGCAA
>Ga0209521_10002558_pt1 | contig 14862 bp, 15 predicted proteins | sample Rifsed19ft4_FD_184016 | JGI IMG/M metagenome (GOLD analysis project Ga0209521, IMG submission 184016) | Soil microbial communities from Rifle, Colorado, USA - sediment 19ft 4 (version 2) | ecosystem: Environmental > Terrestrial > Deep subsurface > Rock core/Sediment | place: Rifle, Colorado...
CCAAGCTCCAGCTTTTATTTTTTTTGTAATCTCTATCCATTTATTTTCCTTTCTAAGTCTAATGTCTGATGTCTATGGTCTACTGTCTGAATTACAGGTTCTCATTTTTCATGATTGCATTGATTTTCCAAAGTGTGTATTATATGCAAATATGTCCAATATTACAATAGTGGTCATAGATGGGCAGGGTGGGGGGATAGGTGCACATATAATAGAGAAGTTACAGAAAAACCTTCCCGACGAATCCTTAGAAAAGATAGATATTATTGCACTCGGTACGAATGCAATAGCCACGTCATTAATGATGAAGGCTGGGGCGAATAGGGCTGCAACCGGAGAGAATTCCATAGTCCGTGCGAGTGGCCTGGCAGATATCATAATAGGTTCCTGGGCAATAATAGTCCCTAACTCTATGCTCGGTGAGCTAACACCTCCAATGGCTGAAGCTATTGCATCGAGTAATGCAAAAAAATTGCTGATTCCGTTGCCGCAACAGGGGATAGAACTCATTGGTCTTACCCCCGAACCTTTTCCACATATGATAGATAAATTGATTGACAGGATTAAGAGAATAATTTAATCTATTAAGTTAACAAAAGGGAGATTCAACCATGTGTGAAGCGAGTGTATATTTATTAAAAGATGGTAGAGAGGAGTTTTTATTAGATAGCGTGGATATATTGGAACCCCAGGAAGGGGGAAAGATATATATGAGGAACCTTGCGGGAGAACAGAAGGTACTTACTGCCCGGATTAAGGGGATCAGGCTTGTTGAACATAAGATCATCCTTGAAAAGACAGAGGGGTAGGAGCGGGGATAGGATTAACCCGGGGCCATAGGAGGGAAAATCTTCTATGGCCGTTTTATTTATAAACCTTAATAGGTCAGGCATCTTGCCTGATAATATAAACATTGTGGGGTTTTTCTCATGAAAATAAATTTTATTGATCTGAAACGTCAGTATGTTAAGTATAAGGCAGAGATTGACCTGGGGATTGCAGAGGTGCTTGACAGCACCCAGTTCATCATGGGGGCTAAGGTAGATGAGCTTGAAAGGGTACTCTGTAATTATGTGGGTGTGCGGTATGGAATTGGTGTAAGTTCAGGGACCGATGCTATTCTACTGGCACTTATGGCCTACGGGATAAAGGGTGGAGATGAGGTGATATTACCACCGTTTACTTTTATTGCAACCGCAGAGGTCATATCACTGCTCGGGGCAAGACCCGTCTTTGTTGATATTGATGAGAAGACCTACAACATAAACCCCGCAATGATAGAAGAAAAGATTACCAACCGTACAAAGGGGATTATTCCTGTCAGTCTCTATGGTCAGGTTGCTGATATGGATACCATAAACTCCATTGCAGAGAAACACGGACTGTTTGTGATTGAAGATGCCTGTCAGTCCTTTGGTGCGATGTATAAAGGTAAAAAATCCTGTGGCCTCCCGGATATTGGTGTTACATCTTTTTTCCCTTCCAAACCACTGGGGTGTTACGGGGATGGCGGGATGGTCTTTACAGATGATGAGGATATTGCAAAGAGGATTAAGAGTTTAAGGGTTCATGGCCAGGAGAAGCGTTATCAGCATAAATATATTGGCATAAATGGGAGGCTTGATACGATCCAGGCCGCAGTACTATTAGCTAAATTCCATTACCTTGGAGAAGAGATAAAATTACGGGAGACAAAGGGCACCTATTTTACAGAGAGGCTTAAGGATGTGGTCACCACACCGTTCATAGAAAGGCACAATACAACTGTTTATGCACAGTATTCTATCAGGACAGGAAAGAGAGATGCCTTAAGTAAGTATCTGAATGACAACGGCGTACCAACAGCTATCCATTATCCTGTGCCACTGCATCAACAGGTGGCATTTAGCTATCTTGGTTATAAGGAGGGGGATTTTCCAGTTAGTGAAATAGTATCAAAGGAGATATTATCGTTACCCATGTCTCCATTTATTTTGCAGGACGAGCAGGATTATGTCATTGAGAAGGTAAGGGGCTTTTTTGCGAAGGGATAAAGGATATTATTATAGTGGATGATGTTTATGCAATAATTATGGCAGGTGGAAGTGGTACACGCTTCTGGCCATTGAGCAGGGAGTCGATGCCAAAACAACTCCTTAAGATTGACGGTGGCGAGACCCTTATAAGACAAACGATATTTCGTATCGGACCGCTTATTCCTTTGGAAAGGATATTTATTGTAACAAATAAAAACCATGCAGAGCAGATAAGATTCCAGGTACCGGAGCTCAAAAAGGATAATTTCATCATTGAGCCTGCTGCAAAGAATACAGCCCCGGCAATAGGATTGGCCGCAATCCATGTTAATCAATGCAACCCGAATGCAGTCATGGCTGTCCTTTCCGCTGACCACATAATAAAACAGAAGGATAGATTCCTTGATGCCTTAAGACAGGGATTTACCGCAGCAAGAGCAGGTTATCTTGTAACTATAGGAATTAAACCAACCAGACCTGAAACAGGGTATGGTTATATCGAGGCAGGTAGTGCTGTAAAAGGTATGGATTTTCAGATATTTTCAGTGAAAAGATTTGTTGAAAAACCTGATTTAGATAAGGCAAAGATGTATCTGGAAGAAGGCCATTATTACTGGAACAGCGGGATGTTTGTATGGAAGGCCGGTGTTATCCTGGAGGAATTAAGCAGGTATATGCCAGTACTTTTTGAAGGGCTTGGGAAGATACAGTCTTCTCTCAATAAGAAGGATGAAGGGTCTGCAGCACAGGAGGTCTTTTCAAAGATTGAGCCTGTTTCCATTGATTACGGCATTATGGAAAAGTCTGATAAGGTAGCAGTTATACCAGCGGACCTCGGCTGGAGTGATGTGGGCAGCTGGACAGCCCTTGATGAGATTGCAGGTAAAGACGAAGACGGGAATGTGATAGCAGGAAATGTCATTGATGTAAATAGCAAAAATTCGGTTATATATGCCTCAAACAGACTTGTGGCTACTCTGGGGTTAAGTGATATGGTTGTGGTGGATACCGAGGATGCAACCCTGGTCTGCAGAAAAGATAAGGCACAGGAGGTTAAAAAGATAGTAGAGGAGTTAAAAAGACGGGGTGCTGAAGAGTATATCATACATCGGACTGTTGTAAGGCCATGGGGGTCATATACATTACTTGAGAAAGGTGACAGATACAAGATAAAAAGGATTGTAATAAATCCAGGGGCTAAACTTTCATTCCAGATGCATTATCACAGGAGTGAACACTGGGTGGTTGTATCGGGTACTGCAAAGGTTAAGAGAGGAGACGAGGAGTTTTTTGTCAATCCAAATGAGAGCACATATATACCAATGGAGACAAGGCACAGGCTGGAGAATCCTGGCAAGATACCTCTTCAGGTGATCGAGGTGCAGAATGGTGAATACCTTGAAGAGGATGACATAGTACGATTTGATGACGTATACGGGAGGGAATAACTTTAGAGATTATTTTACGGGAGGATTGGATCAATGAAGGTTTCACCAAAGATATTCAGGGAATATGACATAAGAGGTGTTGTTGGAGAGGACCTTACTAAGGATGCTGCTAGGCTGATTGGCTGGGCCTTTGCAAAGTATTTGTTGGAACTTAACGAAGTGGAGGCATCAGGTGCGGGTAATCTTGCCATTGCTGTGGGTCGTGATGTCAGGCTTCACTCATCGATGCTGGCAAACAGCCTGGTTGATGGCATAACATCTACAGGTATTAAGGTTATAGATGTCGGTGTATGCCCGACACCGCTTGTATATTTCTCACTTTATAATACTGATGTTGATGGCGGTGTTATGATTACCGGGAGTCACAATCCGCCCGAGTTTAATGGCTTTAAACTCTGCGCTGGTAAAGAGGCACTTCATGGCGAGTCAATCCAGGTGATCAGGGAGATCATTGAAAAAGAAGAGCCAGGCCCTGATGAGAAGAATAAGCTGAGGATGTTTGAAGATGTTGAATATGTAGAGATAATACCTTTCTATCTTGCATATCTAAAAGAACAGTTTGTTTTTCCGTACCAGCAGATACAACAACCAATAAAAATAGTTGTAGATTCAGGGAATGGTACAGCAGGGGTTATAGCCCCGATTATACTTCGAGAGATGGGTTGCGAGGTTATAGAACTATATTCCAAACCTGATGGTAATTTCCCCAATCACCACCCTGATCCGACAATCCCGAAGAACCTCGAAGACCTTATAAAGACTGTAAAAGAGAAAAATGCGGACCTTGGAGTTGCCTATGACGGAGATGCAGACAGGATTGGTATTGTGGATGAGAACGGAGAGATAATATGGGGTGACAGGCTTATGGTAATTTATGCAAGGGATATCCTGAAGGAATGGCCTGATGCAGCAGTGGTTTCTGAGGTAAAGGCTTCACAGGTCTTATATGATGAGATATCAAAAGCAGGCGGGAACCCAATCATGTGGAAGGCAGGACATTCTTTAATCAAGGCGAAGATGAGAGAGGTAGAGGCAGTACTTGGAGGTGAGGTCAGCGGTCATATCTTTTTTGCAGACAGGTTCTACGGGTATGATGATGCAATATATGCCACATGCAGGTTGATCGAGATATTGAAGAGGGAACGCGTTTCAGGCATACGGGAGACAGATGAAAGGGGTCAGAAAAAAGAGGTAAGGAGAGGTGTAAGCTTTCTCCTTGAAGATGTCCCTGCAACCTATACAACACCTGAGATTCGCGTCCCATGTCCTGATGAAACAAAATTTCAGGTGGTTGAAAAGATACAGGATATGTTTTCATCAGGCTCCGTAACAGCAAAGCAAAAACAGCTTCCGGTCAGGGAGGTTATTACAGTTGACGGTGCACGCGTAGTATTTGAGCATGGCTGGGGGCTCATCCGTCCTTCAAATACACAACCGGTTCTTGTATTGCGATTTGAGGCAGATAGTGAACAAAACCTCGCAGAGATAAGGACATTCATGGAAGGTGTATTAAAAGAGGTTACAGGCAACGGATAAGGAAGATGTGAAAATGCGTAGCTAGCGCAATCCCTGCAGCTTGCTGCAGAGAGCTTCAAATATAGAGAAGTCCTCGCTTTATATATGCTCCATGCGGGTTTTTGCACCTGTTAACTTATGTTTCAGATGTTTCAATACACTTAACATAATCCTCGGGAGGTCAAAGCGGATAGGCATTCTCTCCGGTAAAACAAATTTCTTCCCGGTAAAAGATGAAACCGGAGAACCTTTTATATCAATATCCCCGATATTTATTTCAATATTGAAATGTCTCTTTAATGCACAGAAGATCTCCACAGATGAGACAGGCATATTGATAATTTCACAGAGTACTCTGTCGAGAGAGAGGGCATCTCCCGATAATCCTAAAAGGCCGAGTTGCCTGGGACTCCCTTTCGCAGGCCCATTTCCTTCCAATGCAAAAATAGCATCTATGATATGGAGTGATGGATTAAGTATTTTATAGACCTCAAGCAGCATTTTACCAAATATATGATCCCTGTCTCCTGCCCTGAAGTGCCACATTGCCTTACGTTTACCTACAACACTCCCAAACAGGTTTTTTACACCGCCTGTAAATCCAACCTGGACATGTGTCTTTAATTTAGGGACATTTATAATCTTATCAGCCTCCAGTGCTGCCCGATCAATTGCTATCCTTCTTACCATATTATCAGGTACTGCAACAATTACAGGTGAGTTGAAAGGTGTGAGTGGAATACTATATTGTTTGCAGATATCTGACATGCCTGTGATCACTGCCACAGAAGACAGGTCTCCAAATGCCGGGCTGTCACCAATAAAAGGGTGCCCCCCATAATCGAGGACAATTCGTACAATAGCCTCTATAACTGCCGGGTGTGTAGTTACACATGCATCTGGTGATACACCTTTGAGGAGATTTGGTTTTATTAAGACCTTATCACCTGGTGATATGAATTTCCCGATCCCTCCGAAATAGTCGAGTGAGGTCTGCAGTATCTTTATAATGTTATCTATACTATAATCATTGCAGCAGGATAATACTACCGGCCCCCTTGATATATCAAAGTCTGGTATTGTATTTCTTCCTTTAACTTGTAAACCCATGATAGTCGTAGGGACAGACCTTTAGGTCTGTCCCTAATAGGTCAGGCATCCTGCCCGACAATTTTCATCCTTCCCGTAGGCTTTGTGCTCATGAATGTTTCCTGCTATTTTTGCTATTTAAATGCCTGATGACACCTGTCTTTTATATTATTAATCTCTCTGACCTTTTCAGCAGCTAATGACAGATTTTTAATTTCGACAGCCTTTATCAGGGCTTCGGTAGAGGTTTGGAGTTCATTCATTGAAGTCATCCATTCTGGTTCTGATTGTTGTCTGAAGGCATTTATCAAGTCACGCAGATAGATTAGATCAATTTCAGCAGGGGAATTACCGCCTCTTATTGTATCCTCTATCTCCTTCATTTTTCTTGATAACCCCTTTTTTATCTCTTTAAAACCACCTGGTATTTCCACCGGGGTCTTGACAGTGGCAGATATATTACCAGGAGACTCCTTATACTGCACCCCTGAAGCACTCAAATCCCATCTAATCTCAATCTCAAATTTTGCATATCCATGTTTTTCTTTATATTCAAGCTCCATTTCAAAAAAACCTGGCAGGTTAATCTCCATTCCTTCAATGGTGAGTTTATTCTCCTCAGCCACTTTCCCGGCGTATTCACCCAATAGTTTTGCGAAATCTTCTCTCGAAATGTTTATCTTTTTTTCAAACTTCATAATTCCTCTCTGCGTCTGTATAATGTATGATCATTTTAAACAAATTGGATTTGAGATATTTTAAATGGTAGTCCCAACGGGATTCGAACCCGTGTTACCGCCGTGAGAGGGCGGCGTCCTGGGCCTCTAGACGATGGGACCAGACAGGGTAATAATATATCATAAGTGTCTTACCTTTTTCAATCGTATAAGTAATATATCAAGAGATAGGCAAGCAGAAATAGTGTTACCCAAAGGACAGTTGAACCAATTGGCCAGTGTCTGATTATATCTCCGGGGTAAATCTCTTTTTCTCTCATTATTTGTCTTCGGATCTTTTCTTTGTAAGGAAGGCTGCTGAAGGTCATGATTAATGTATCTGCAGTTATTTTCAGGAAAGAAATTGGATTTTTACTGAACCTGCCCAAAGAAGAAGGGACAATATCAAATGAGAACCTTGTGAGCATGGTTCCTAATGCAGACATATGATTATTAACGATCCACATCACGGCACGGCTGCCTCTTCTGTAAAACCAGTCTGTATCAAGTACGATATATGTTTTTAATGCGAGATATTTTAACAATACAAAGAAACATAATGCTGTAAAAAAGAGATACTGCAATGTCCATATAACATGTTCCGCAGTATACGGCAGATACTCAAATTTAAAGGGTAGCAGGTTATATAGCAATAATGGATAGACGCCAATCAGGATGCATAAAAATGATGCAATCCCCATGGCAAGGAGCATGTTTGCCGGGGGTTCTTTTGCCTCTATACCCGCATCTTCTCCAAACCAGGTGTAATAAGCAAGTTTTAAACCAAGAGAAAGAAATGTACCCACTGATGAGATACTGAGCAGGATCCAGATTGTAGTTAAGTATTCAACTTTTGCTGCATCTACGATTATAGACTTACTCACAAAACCTGAAAATAATGGGAATGCAGAGATGGAGAGGGCACCAATCATGTACAGGATAAAAGTAACAGGCATTGTTTTATAAAGTCCGCCGAGATCTGTGAGTTTGCTCTTTCCTGTCATATAAAGGACTGCACCTGTACCCATAAAAAGCAGACCTTTATACAGGATATGCGAAAAGGCGTGTGCAATTGAACCATTTATTGAGAGAGCTGTACCTATTCCAATCCCTGTCACCATGAAGCCAACCTGGCTTATTATGTGATAAGCAAGGATCCTTCGGATATCATTAGCCAGGAAGGCGAATACAACTCCATATAATGTCATTATGGCCCCGGCCCAGACTAAGATTTCCGTACCCGGGAATGCCCTTGCCAGCACATAAACGGCTGTCTTGGTTGTAAAGGCTGATAAAAAAACTGCACCTGTAACGGTTGCCTCCGGATATGCATCAGAGAGCCATGCAGAAAGGGGGGGAATGGCTGCATTCAAGGCAAAGCCAAGAAGTATTAGTAATGAGGATGGACTTCCTAATCCAAGGTAATCAAAACTCAGAGAACCTGTGGCAGAAACCTGGATTATAATCCCGGTTAGTAAAAGCAATCCACCAAAGAAGTGAATAAGTATATATCTGAGACCTGCCCCATTTGAGGCATTTGTACCGCGCGCCCATATAAGAAAGGTTGACGATACTGCCATTATCTCCCAAAATATAAACAGGGAGAGATAATCCCCTGCAAAGACAACCCCCAGTGCGCTTCCAGCATATAATAAGGCAGCGATATGTTCACCCTTTCCCTTAAGGTGAACGGAATATAAGGCCCCGATAAAGGCCATAATGACAAAGACATAACCAAAGGCCATGCTCAATTTATCGACCCTGCCCAGGATTATTTCATGACCAAGAAAATTGAATATGTAATTTGTCCCTTCAGACATGTAAAGAAGATCTATAAAGGCTATGGTTGGGATAAGCAGGAGGTAAGCCTGCCTTATCCTTCCCCACATGAATGGCACCAGAAATACACCGAGTATGAAGATTGCTGCAGGGGGGAACCAGTTAATCATATTGCCCCTCCCACAACCATCCTTGCAAGTTCAAGGAATAAAGATGGCCAGAAAAATAATACAAGTGTTCCTATGGCCGTAAGTATAAGTGATACAACCATAAGCGGTGGGGCCTCTTTTATCCTGACCTCGGAGTTTAAGTTTATCATTCCATATCCCTTATTCAACATCCTCCACTCCTCGTTATAAATTTCATTGTCGTGCCTTTTAAAATATGCAGTATATACTATTGGAAGGAAATAACATGCGTTAAGGATTGTGCTTGCAGCTATTACGATAATAAATGGTATCTGTCTGGCTTCGATAGAGCCGGAAATCATATACCATTTACTTATGAATCCTGCAGCAGGAGGAACCCCGATCATTGATAATACACCTATAGTAAAGGCTGCCATTGTAAGAGGCATCTGCTTTCCTATCCCGTTAAGTTCGCTGATATTCGTTTTACGGGTAGCAACATATATAGCACCGGCAGCAAAGAACAGGGTAATCTTACCAAATGCATGAATAATAATATGCATAACACTCGCTGTAATTCCACCTGGTGTAAGGAGTGCGACCGCAAGTACAACATAAGAGAGTTGACTTATAGTTGAATAGGCGAGTCTAAGTTTAAGGTTATCCTGCCTGAGGGCTATAAAAGAGGCGACTATAATAGTAAAAGATGCGAAATAGGCAAGGGCAGTACCAACACCGAGTTTAGAAAGAAGGTCAACTCCGAATACAAATAGGATAACCTTCAAAAGGACAAAGACACCTGTCTTTACAACAGCAACGGCATGCAAAAGGGCGCTGACAGGTGTTGGCGCTACCATAGCCGCAGGGAGCCATGAGTGAAATGGCATCATGGCTGCCTTGGTTATGCCTGCCATAAATAAAATAAAGATGATGATTAACAACATATCAGGGGCCTTTCCTGCAAGAATACCATGGTTGGAAAACTCAAGGGTTCCCGTGGCATTATATGTAAGAAATATAGCGGATAACTGAAATGCGATAGAAGTGCCGAGCAGGTATGCAATATACCTGCGGGAACTTTTGATCGCCTCAGGTGTTTCTGTATGGGCAACAAGGGGGAATGTAGATAGGGTAATTAACTCATAAAAGAGAAAAGTCGTGAATAAGTTTGCTGAGAAGGCCACACCCATTGTTGCAGAGAGTGCAATGGCAAAAAAGATAAAATATCTGGTCTGTGCATGTTCTTTTAGCGCCCTCATATACCCGATGGAATAAAATGATGTGATGATCCAGAGGAAGGATGCAGTTAATGCGAAAAATATCCCCATAGGATCGACCCGAAATTTTATATCAAGCCCGGGTAGTATACTGTATAAAGAATATTCTATAACCTTGCCATCAAGAATAGTTGGAAGCATTGATACAACAATAGAGAATTTCAGGATGGAGGCCCCTATTGTCCAGAATTCCCTCAGGTTTGGATAGCCCTTTGAAATTACCATCAGGATGACTGCAACAAGTGATACCCCTATTGCACAGAGCGGGGCCGCTGAATGAACTATCTCCACCATATTCAGGTACCCCCAAGCAGCATATTTGCCGCCTTCTCTGCTACTGACACAGGTATATATGCTGCTATTCCAAAGAATATACATAGCCCTGCAAGTATTAGAGTCGGTATTAGCATGCCGGGTGGGGCATCATCTCGGCTGCGGGATACCGGATGAGGATTATGGTGATCTAAGCTTCTATAGGTACTAACCTCAGAGTGTTGACTGCTAACTGCGGGGGCGAAGTATATGCCTTCAATAATCCTCCAGAAATATACTGCAGACAGCAGGGAGCTTATAAGGATAATAGGTAGAATGAACCACATCCCTGCCTTTAAGGCACCTGTTGCAAGGTACCACTTGCTTATGAATCCCACTGTGAGTGGGACACCTATCATTGATAGCGCGCCAATAGTAAATGCAGCCATGCTGAAAGGCATCTTCTGCCCCATCCCTTTTAATCCTGAAATATCCTCTATACCGGTCTTATAAACAACACATCCTGCAACAAGGAACAGGGTGCCTTTCATAAGGGCATGGTTCAGGATATGGATTATACTGCCTGTCATGGCAGTTTGATTGGCCATAGTTGTCCCCAGTACGATGTAACCTATTTGTCCGACACTTGAATATGCGAGCATCCTTTTTATATTAGTCTGTGAAATGGCAAGGATAGAGCCTGCTATTATTGCTATGCACGAGAGTACAAGTAATATCTTTGTAACAGGGACAACATTAAGATCAAACTCCACCTTAAATACAGTAAATAAAATTCGTAACATGGCGTAGGCCCCTACCTTTGTAGATGTAGCGGCCATTATTGCACTTACAACCGAAGGGGCATATGTATATGCATTGGGAAGCCAGATGTGCAGAGGAAAAAGTGCGAGCTTCAGGCTTAATCCCACTGTAAAGAATCCAAAGGCTGTAAGAACAACCCTTGAGTGATAGAGCGGAGGGAGTTTTTCTCTCAAATCTGCCATGTTGAGGCTGCCTGTCACCATGTAAAGATACCCAATGCCGATTAATATAAAAGTTGCAGCGATTGTGCCGAGGATGAGATAATTAAAGCTTGCCATAAGGGAATTTCTTCTCCTGCCAATGGCAATTAAGGCATATCCGGAAAGGGATGTTATCTCTATGAATACGTAGAGATTGAATATGTCACCTGTTATGGTCATACCCATAAGACCTGTAAAAAGGAGCATGTACAGAGAATAGAATGCCGGACTCTTTTCTTCATCTATCTCAAGGCCGACACTCTTCCTTGAATAAAGTGTTACTATAAACGCAATAAATGAGACGACTACAAGTACAAAACCATTAAGATAGTCTATGGCATATTCAATACCCCATGGAGGTTCCCATGCCCCCATATGATAACTTATCCTCCCTGTATGCATCACAGTATTCAGAATGGAGAAGGACATAAGGAAACAGAGAAATGTTATTGTCAGGACAATAACCCAGCAAAAAGCCCTGTTTATCAGGCCTGCAAGCCAGGTAATAAGTGCAAACAATAGCGGTATAACAATAACCAATGCCGGAAAGTGTTCAGCAATATTCATATCTCTCTCTGTCCTGTATTCCCTTTTCTAAGCTCTTCAGCCTGTTTTCTCTCTATCTCCAGTATCGCATCCTCTTCCATTGTCCCATATTCTTTATATATCCTTATGACTATTGCAATAGCAACTGCAGTTGTACCAACTGAAACGACAATGGCAGTCAGCATCAAGACATGTGGTATAGGGTTATCATATATTACAGCCTTATCCCATAAGATCGGGGCTGTCCCGCCCCATACCTTTCCGGTGGATATGTAGAACAAAATAACCGCTGTTTGGAAAATGTTCATGCCGATAATCTTTTTTATCAGGTTTCCTTTTGCGATCATTGCATAGAAGCCTATCATCATGAGGGTTATATATATCCAGTAATTGTACTTACCTATGATAATCTCAATCATTTTTCCGCCCTGCCATCTCAAAAAATATAGTTACCATTACGGCTGCAACAGTGACCTCCACGCCTATTTCTATCCCATAGATACCCAGATGGCTTGCATGTTTTAAATCCCCTAATGGAAGTTTTCCATACTGGAGATAATATCCGCCGAAAAACAGGCAGACGACACCGATCCCCCCGTATATCATGACACCGATGGAGTTCAGGACATCGGTTATCTTCTGGTGTGACCTCTTTCTGCCCTCGTCAATGCCATAGACAAGCACATAGAGGATTATGCTTGAGGCAAAGATGACACCACCCTGAAATCCACCGCCAGGGCCGAGGTCTCCATGGGCCAGGACATAAAGGGCATAGAGCTGTATAAAGGGTATCAGGAGATTCGATATAACCCTTATTATAATATCATCCTTCATTGTTGCATCTTTCTCCTGAGGAGGAGGATAACTGATATCCCGGAGGTGAATATAACGGTTGTCTCACCGAGGGTATCATAGCCCCTGTAATTTGCTAATAAAGCTGTAACCATATTTATAACACCCGATTCCTCAAGAGGTTCTTTTATATACCTTGGTGCAACATGGTGATGCGAAGGGGCATTTGGATCGCCATAATCAGGCATGTCAAGTGTCCCATATACAAGCACTGCACCGGTTACGAAAACGACTATCAATGAGATTATAGAGTGAGCGTTAAGGCTTCCCTGAACTCTGACTTGTGACCTCTGCCCATTCTCCTCCCCCCTCTGTGTCCTGCTCAAGGCTGCAATAAGGAGTACAGTTGTAATCCCTGCACCCACAGATGCCTCTGTAAAGGCAACATCGACCGCATTCATCCTTGTCCATACCACTGCCATTATAAGGCTGTATGCCCCGAGTATAATTACAGTACTGAGCAGGTCTTTCATCCGGATGGCTGCTATTGCACAGATTACGAGAAAAAACAGGAGTATAAAGTCTATCATTTACCATCTCCTTCATCTTTTACCCAGGGTTTTACACCTGCAACATAGGCAGCTTTTGCCAGGGCATGTGTTGCTGTCGGGTTTGCAATAAAGATGAAGATAATAATAATTAGTAACTTTACGCTGATCAGATCAAATCCTTCATATACCATAAGCCCTGTAAGTACAAGCCCTTGTCCCAGTGTATCGCCTTTGCCTGCCGGGTGCATCCTCGTATAAAAGTCAGGAAACCTGACAACCCCTATAGCTGCAACGACGATAAGAAAACAGCCGGTAGCTATGAGGATACCACTTATTATTGTTCTAATAATATCCATTTTTAATCCAGTCCTCCGGTCTGTCTATACTTCAGGAACGCTATAGTAGCGATGAAGTTTATAATTGCATATACAAGTGCAATATCAAGGAAATGGGGGCGCTCATAGATATACCCTATCAGGGCAAGCAAGACCACGGTCTTTGTCCCTATGACATTTACCGCGAGTACCCTGTCGTATATCCTTGGCCCTTTAATCGCCCTGTAAATAACAAGGGCAGCCGCCAGGACTATCACAGTTGCTGCTATATTAAACACCAGCCTCTCCTTCTATTGCCTTTATCCGCCTTTGCATTTCCCCTTCCATGAGACCTTCTGCAAGCTCTGTTGCTACAGCATGGATAATGAACTCATTTTCATTGACATCTATAGTTATAGTACCAGGAGTTAAAGTTATGGAATTGGCAAGGGCAACCATACCCATTTCAGTTCGAAGTTCATTTCTAAAACTGAATATAGTAGGGCTAATTGGCATTTTGGGATGCAAAGTTCGTTTGACCAGATCAATATTTGACAGGACGATCTGCCACATGAGCCAAGGTATATATTTGATGAATCTCAGTGTTCTTATTAACCCCAGTTTTATATCAGTCTTTCCGATTAGAAGATCATGAGATATATATGAGACAAAAAGGCTGGATATAATGCAGGATAAAATAAGTACAATATCGAATTCTCCGGAGAGGAGCATCCAGAAGATAAACATTATTACTGCAGTTAGAATAAAGCTCATAACTATCTTTATATAGTCGTATCAAGAATATTCAGGAGTCGCAATTGTGACAATATTACAGAGGGTTATTTATAAAGTCAACAGGTAAAATCAGTCTGTTTTTTAAACTATTTTAACTATTTGACTTGGGGGTTAATGTCAGTATCAATCCCGATGTTTATCACATGGCGGATCTGTGCCAAAATCATCTATTGTCCTCGTCCACAGCCTTCTTCAACATATCAAGGATTCCAGGTATGGCAGATGTAACCCTGTTCCAGTTTGGGATCAGCGGGGCAGCCATCGGATTTTCTGAATATGCCTCAGATGCTATCTTTATAGCATTTGAAAATGCCTCTATGGCGCTTGCCTCTGCATGCCTGTCAAATTTGAGTCCGTTTATTGCAGCATCTGCCTCGTATTTTACCATAGTATCCTCGGCAAGCCTTATGTATGCTACCTGAAGCGACTTAAAAAAACTGTCCGAGAGGACAATCCCCTCTGCAGCAAGGAATCTGAAAATGGATTTGCAAATGTCCACAGACATCCTCATCAACCCTTTTTTTGCATCGTCAGCGGAAAGTAGTTGATGCTTGTGCTCATAGTTATCAGCGATATCAACCTGACAAACCCGCCGTGGTGAATAATTTCTGAAGACCTCGGAC
>Ga0209521_10002562_pt1 | contig 14854 bp, 17 predicted proteins | sample Rifsed19ft4_FD_184016 | JGI IMG/M metagenome (GOLD analysis project Ga0209521, IMG submission 184016) | Soil microbial communities from Rifle, Colorado, USA - sediment 19ft 4 (version 2) | ecosystem: Environmental > Terrestrial > Deep subsurface > Rock core/Sediment | place: Rifle, Colorado...
TCATATGGCCCCGGTCCTTGGATTCGGGCCACCTGCAGCCGGATCGCGTTGCTCCCGACGTCAATCACGGCACAATTGGGCATCTGGTCTCCCTGACGACGTGAAGCGGTTCAGTGCGCACCCCATGGCCATGGATTCGCTCCATCATAACGGATTAGGGTGGCCCTGTGAAGACACGAATGCTGAATAATTGGGAGGTCGCTGCGCATGCAGATCCTCACAAGGAGACGAACCACTCAGACCTCTTCGGTCGCCTCTTGCGGGGCAGCCGTCGGTTTCCTGACCAGGAGGCGCGCGGCCACGATCCCGACCTCATAGAGCAGGCACATCGGCAGGGCCATCAGGGTCTGATTGAAGATGTCCGGCGTAGGGGTGAGGATGGCGGCGATTGTGAAGTTGATGAGGATCGCGTATTTACGGTTCTTCGACAGCCACTGGGGCGTCACCAATCCCATCCTAGCGGCGATCGCGATTGCAAGAGGGAGCTCAAAAATCAATCCGAAGGCCAAAAGAAACTTCGACGTGAAATCCACGTAGTTCCCGACGGAGATCATCGGCTTCAGGTTTTCCGTCTTATAGGTCAGCAGGAATTTCAAGGCGAACGGGAGCACGAAGAAAAAGCAGAAGAGGAGGCCGAAGACGAAGAAGATGCTGGCCAGAATCACGAACGGCAGCGCGTACCGCTTCTCGCGAGGAAGCAGGCCGGGCGCGATGAACTTCCAGATCTGGTGAAGCAAGACAGGCAGGACCAGCATCAGGCCGGTGAGAAGGGCGATCTTCATGTGCATCCAAAAGGCCTCGGCGGGCGCCAAGAAGATCAGGTCGATCGGGGTGCCTGGTCTGGGGACAGTCCGTAAGAAGGGGTAGGCGCGGGAGAGGACAAGGTCAGTCGTGAGGGGACGCTTTAGGAACCGGAGGATCGTTTCGGAATAGCTGAAGGTGAGGATGAACCCGATCCCGATGGCCACCAGCGACACGACGATCCGCTTTCGAAGCTCCTCCAGGTGGGAAAAGAACGACATTTTCTCATCAGGCATTCCGCATCTCGTCGGTGCCCTTCGCTTGCTTCTCCGTTCCCTCGGTCGAAGGGGCTTCCGTCTTGGCGGGTTGTCGATCCTCGTGTGCGACCGCAGCCGCCTTCTCTTCCTCAGCCGAGAGCTCGACAGCCAGCCCTTCCTTCAACTCCTCCGAGGCCCGCTTGAACTCCGCCAGGCCACGGCCCAGTGACCGCCCCAGGTCCGGAAGCTTCTTGGGGCCAAAGATAAGCAGGGCGATGACGAGGATGACGATCATCTCCTGCATTCCGAGTCCGAACATCACGCTGGCTCCTTCCCCGCGCCCTCGTCCCCCGAGATTCGTTCGCTGATCGAGCCTACCCTCCGCCCGCTGGAAAGTCAAGCCCTTCCACCCGCATCGGCTCAGGGATAGAAGAACGTTTTCAGCCTTTCGGCGCTGGCGATGGCGGTGAGCGCGAGCACGGTGTCGTTGGCCCTGAACGTCGTATCGCCGCGCGGGACGATGATCTGGTCGCCCCGGATGATGGAGATCAAGATGCTGTCTTCAGGAAGGGAGAGCTGTTGAACCGTCTTCCTAAGCGCCGGGGAGTCGGTGGGGAGATGAATTTCGACAATCTCTAGCCGGCCCCGCCCCAAGGCCACGAGGGGAAGGATCTCCTGAGTGGCCATCTCCTGCTCGATCAAGCTCGTGATGATCTCGGTCGCGCTCACCGTCAGATCGATGCCGAGCTGGTTGAAGACCTTTCGATTCTTGGGGTTCACCACCCGGGCGATCGCCCGGGGGATGCGAAAGAAGCGCTTGGCGATTTGTGAAAGAACCAGGTTCGTCTCGTCCTCGCCGGTCACGGCAATGAAGACGTCTGCCCGCGATGCCCCGGCCTGCTCCATGAGGTCGGTGCTGCACTCTCCCTCCAGCACAATGCTGCCGAGATCGTCCTGGATGCGGTGACATTTTCGCTCGTCCCGCTCGATGATGGTCACCTCATGACCCCTCGCCAGAAGGTCCTTGGCGAGATAGTAGCCAACCTTCCCGCCCCCGACGATCACGGCATACATATCACGCTCCTCAGGTGGCCTTCACAAGCAGTTCGAAGACGTTTTGCGCTCCCAAGATGCTCGGACAGATCGTCTCGAGCCCCAACTGCTGGAAGATCTTTTCCCGTTTCGGCTCACTGATGCGGGCGATCACCCGTGGGACCCGAAAGATCTCCTTGGCCATCAGGCAGGCCATGATATTGGTGTAGTCACTGTCGGTGACGGCGGCGAAGGCATCCGCCTCCTCGATCCCAGCCTGCCGGAGCACGTCCTCGTCTATTCCGAGCCCCAGGACACAGGCGATCTTTTGCCTGACCGTCTTCGCCCGAGGGGTCCCGGGCCCAGCGGACTGATCTGGCGCCGCGTCGGAGTGTTCGATCATCAGGTCATCTCCCAGCATCCGAAACGCCTTTGGTTCCCTGTCCATAACCGTCACGTGATGGCCGTGCTCAACGAGTGAATTGGCTAGGTGGGCGCCTACCCTCCCGCACCCAAGAACAATGGCTTTCATCCGCTCCTCCTGATCAACCTACGCCCCCTTCGTGGGCGACACGCTTAGCAGAACCTGGCAGGAGGCGTGCCGCACCACATACTCGAGCGTCGTCGCCTGCAGCAGCCGATCGCCGAAACGCCACCTTCGATTGTACCCCAAAATGATGAGATCGACCCCTTTCTCCTTGGCCTCCTCCAGGATGGCGGGCGCAGCTTCTCGGGCCTGCAACAGCTCGGTCCTGATCTCAAGATCGAAGCGCTCCTCCGCCACGGCTTGAGCCTTTGCCAGCATCGCCTCGCCTGCGTCGATCTCTGCTGTCAGCTCCGTCTCGAGGGGCAGCGATCTCGGGATCTGGATCACGTGGAGGGCATGGATCTCTTTCCCTTTCCCTGCCTGGGCAAGCATGCACGCCAGGGCGGTCAGCTCCTCGACTTGGTCGGGGTCTTTGAGGGCCACCAGGATTCGGGACGCTTCGATCATCTGCCGTGTCTGCCGGCTTCTTCGACGAGGGCCGGTGCCGGAGCCTTCACCGTGAGCGTCAACGACAGCCCCTGGCGACGCCGATAGAAGATGTAGATGACAATCCCGCCCGCTAGCCAGATGAAGCCTACCGTCCGACCCCAGGGGTGGGTAACGACCACGATCAGCCAGACGGCGAAGGTGCCCAGCATGCCGAGGACTGCCGACAGCGGGATCCGGCTACCTCGCCACCGGAGGTTTCCCCATGGCTCGAATGGGCGGGGAAGATCAGGCGCCTTGACCCTGAGGGCGATGATCGACGCGTGGGCCAGCGTGAAGGCGAGCATGGCGCCGAAGCTGTACAGGTCGCCGAGTTTAAGGAGGATCCCTGGAGCGAACAGGCCTGGGGTAAGCAACAGTATCGACGCGGCGGAGAATGCGATGATGGCGATGTAGGGGGTCCGGAACTTCGGGTGGATCCTCACCATGAAGGCTGGCAGTTGCTGGTGCTGCCCGAGCGAGAAGGCCAGTCTGGAGATTCCCAGCAGGCCAACGTTACCGGCGATGAGCAAGATCGACGCGGCCAGGAGTGCCACCCAGGGTGCCACGATCTTGGACAGCGAGATCGTCAGCCCGGCAAGGTGCACGTCCGGGAGGAAGTGGGCGATGCCTGCAATAGGATCATTCGACCATTCGCTCACAAGTTGGGCGGGCGTCATCGCGGAAAGGGCAATCACGGAGATGAAGGCGTACATGATGAGAACCGTCACGACGGCCCACATCAGAGAGCGCGGGACCATTCGCTCCGGCTCTCTGGCCTCCTCGGCCATCTGGCAGACCGACTCCAGCCCTGTGTAGGCAATCATCGAGATGGAGATACCGTAGATAAAGCTCCCCAGCGTCGGCCAGTCTTCTGACCCTCCCCACTTGACATAGCTCAAGAGTTTCGGGAAGTTCAGGAGAAAGATGATACCCAGGACCACCAGCAGAGCTTGAGTGACCAGGTCCAGGATGACCCAAAAGATATTGAACCTCGACGTCTCGCGCACCCCAACGATGTTCAGCACCATCAGGAATGCCATCACGCCCATCCCAACCAGGGTGCTGGCGACGTTCGACTCCTTCAGAAGCGGGAAAAAGTAGGCCAGGTAGAACGGCACGGTGACGGCGGAGATCGCCATGGTGACCATGTAATCCAACATCAATGACCATCCGGCGATGAAACTCCACAGATCATTAAACGCCCGTCGAGCAAAGCTGGACGAGCCGCCGGCCTCCGGAAACAGGGCTGCGCCCTCGGCGTAAGTGGCGGCGGTGAAGACAAAGAAGACCCCTGCGCCCATGAGCGCGATGGGCGTGGCGCCCAAGGCATAGACCGCTGTGATCCCAAGGGCATAGTAGATCGATGAGCCAACGTTGCCGTAGCCGATACTGTACAGCGCCGGGACACCCAGCACTCGGCGCAACCCCCTGGGCTGACGCCGCCGCCGAGGTCGAACGATCCGGTCTCCCGGGCGAGCCGGGAGGAAGTTCGGCCTTGCGGACTTCGGAGAACTTTCTCGGTCACTATTCGGCATCTGACTCGATCGCCTCACCTGGCGAGCTCATGGTCAGCACAGGAACTGCTTGAAGGTTTCAGGCTGGCGTCCCGCCCTTAGGGATTCCCTGGGTATCGTGGACGCGGGGACGGCTGCTGACAAAAGCGATCCGGCTCTCATCTGGCGACTACGCGCAGGGTCGGAGGTTGGGTCCGGCCGAGAAGGGGATCGTGGAGGGCGACTGACCGGAGCATCGCGGGCGGATCGTTGGAATGAGTCGAATTGATTCGGCTAACCTCTTGGCGACCGAGGCGATGGCATGGAGAAGGGAGGATTGATGGAGGTGATGGCGTAAGCCAGTCGGGCTGACCGCTCGGCGGCGAGCCCTCATGCGCCACGGGGTCGTGGAGAGGTCGTTTAAAGCTTCTGCATTGCCCCGCATGGAAGAACCCAATGGGATGATGTCCCGCCGGAGCTTCAGTTCAGAGTTGGTGGCGGTCGCCCTGGTCTCCACGACCACAATCTCCCGCCCTGAGGCGCACCGGCTATCCCCCGCTGCTTCTGACAGAGAATATCCCGTTAGGCCGAGGGAAGGCTAGTATCAAACCCCTGTACTGTCAAGGGAAATCAGGGGCCTGACCATACCGACAGCGTCTAGAGATACAAGAGTTTGATCAAGATAAACGCGGCAGCGGCAATGGCAGCAGAGAGGGGGATCGTGAGAATCCAGGCCCAGACTATTTGTCTGGCCACTCCCCACCGCACCGCTGAAAGGCGGGTCGTCGCTCCCACACCGGCTATGGCGCCGGTAATGGTATGGGTGGTGCTGACCGGTATCCCGGCAACGGCGGTGAAGATCAGCGTGGCCGCGCCTGCGGTCTCGGCACAGAAGCCGCCCACCGGCTTGAGCTTCGTGATCCGCATCCCCATGGTCTTGACGATGCGCCAACCGCCGGCCAAAGTCCCCAGCGCGATCGCCGCGTGGGCCGACAGAATCACCCAGGTAGGGACATAGAACTCCCGACCCAGGTAGCCCGAGCTAAACAAAAGGGCGGCGATGATCCCCATTGTCTTCTGGGCGTCATTGGTTCCATGGCCCAGACTGTACAGGGCGGCCGAGACAAGCTGGAGTCGCCGGAACCACCGGTCCACGCGTCCGGGGCGGGCCCGCCAGAAAAGCCGGATCACAACCACCATGATCCCGAAGCCCAGAACCAAACCCAGTAGCGGGGACAGGACCAGGAAGAGGAGGATCTTGTAAATCCCTGCAGGGATCAGGGCTGAGACGCCGGCGTTGACGATCGCCGCACCGGTCAACCCCCCGATGAGGGCATGGGACGAGCTGCTCGGGATCCCGTAGTGCCAGGTGATCAGGTCCCAAGCGATGGCGCCGAACAGTCCAGCCAGGATGACATATTCGTTGACCGCATCAGGATGGACCACCCCTTTGCCGATGGTCGTCGCCACGCTGACCCCGAAGCCGAATGCGGCGATGAAATTGAACAACGCGGCCCAGGCCACTGCCTGCATTGGCGAGAGGACACGTGTGGAAACCACGGTCGCGATCGAGTTGGCGGCGTCGTGAAAGCCGTTGATATAGTCGAAGATCAATGCGACGAGGATGATGAAGACCACGAGTCCAGACATGTGCGGTCCTTCGTACAGACAGGTGAAAGCTTAGGTTCGGTCAGAGGTTAACGATCGGGGATTCGAGGGCGGACGCAGAGAATCCTGTTCGCCCAAGCGACTGTTGACAGCAGTTGAATGTGCAGTGTCGGCTCCTCCCCTCAGTCTGTTGCCACCATGCCGGGTTCGATCTGATTGAGGAGGTCCCCCGATCCTTGCTTGGCGGGTCGCTTGGATCACGCGTTCTTCAGGGCCACCGACTCAACGATGTTCGCCACGTCCTCACATCGGTCGGTGGCCGTCTCCAGCGTCTCGTAAATCTCCTTCCACTTGATCACCTCAATGGGATCATTCCCCTTCTCAAAAAGGGCGGCGATCGCCTCTCGACAGATATCGTCGGCCACGTTTTCCAACCGGTTGATCTCGATGCAATGTTCCATCACATCGTCCATGCGCTCGAGGTTCGACACCGCCTTCACGATCTCCTCTGCCGATTTCAGAATCAACTGGGCAAGCTTCCTGGCCTCCTCAGTCGGCTGCTTGATCTTGTACAAGCTCATCCGGGCGGCGACCGCCTCGATCAGATCCATGACATCATCCAGCGCCACGGTCAGGCTGTGGATGTCTTCACGGTCGATTGGGGTGATGAAGGTCCGGTTGAGCTTTCGAATGATCTGGTGGGTGATCTTATCTCCTTCGTGCTCGAAATCTTCGAGCTGCTTCCAGAGTTCCTGAAGATCCCCGCCCTGTTCGTCCATCATCTGGACGAGGACCTTGGCGCCGTCCAAGATGTTACTGGCCGCCTCCTTAAAGAACTCAAAGAATTTCTCTTCCCGTGGGATCAGTCTGAACATTCAGGACTCCTCTCCAACTGCAATCCAAAGAAGCGTGCCGCGGTACCCCAGCACCAGTCAGATACAGGCGCACTCCCGTACGGTGGCATGCGCGATCCCCAGCGCCGACCGAGAAGATGATCCCTGAACTCAGTGAGGAAAAGAGGGCAGGCGGGCGGCACTGTCAACTATCTGGGCCCAGGCCGATCGGTGATCATCCCGACCGTTTCGATACCGGAGGATTTGATGGCGTCCATCACGTCGATGACGAGGCCGTACGGGACCCTGGCGTCCCCGCGAAAGTACAGGACCCGCTCCTTGCCAGAAGCGGCCAGGGCCGTCAGCCGAGCCTCGAGATTGTCCCTCGACACCTGTTGGTTGTTTACGTAAATCCGGTTGTCCCGGGTCACCGTGAGGGTAATTCGCTCCTCCTCTTTCACCCCCGAGACTCGCGCCGTCGGAAGCTGGACGTCAGTCCCACGCTGAAGCATTGGTGTCGTGACCATGAAGATGATCAGAAGGACCAGGACGACATCAACCAGAGGGGTCACGTTGATCTCAGAAAGCATCCGTCGATCTTTGACGCCACCGGCCTGCATGCTTGCCCTCTACCCCTCTTGATGGGCTGCCTGATCTAGGAGCCTGTCCACCATCTCCGAGGCCGCGCTATCCATCGCATTGGCAAACAGCTTGACTCTGCCCAGGAAGTAGTTGTACGCAATCACCGCGGGGATGGCGACGAACAGGCCAGCGGCTGTGGCCACGAGGGCCTCCGCGATCCCGGCCGAAACCGTGCCCAGCCCACCAGATCCGGTCTTGGCGATCGCCTCAAAGGCCCGGATGATCCCCAGGACCGTCCCGAAGAGGCCGACGAAGGGACTGACATTTCCGAGGGTTGCCAAGGAGCCCAGGTATCGCTCCAGACGGGAGATCTCGGAGGCGGTGGTTCGCTGCATCGCACCTTTACACGATTCGAGGCGGCGCGAAAATCGCTCGACCGACTGGACCGGGTTCCTCTGGTCGATCACCGCCACGAGACCGGCTTCTAGGACCCTGGCTACGGGGCTCACGGTGTTCTGCTCACACAGGCGGAGCGCCTCCGTCATCTTCCCGTCGGCCACATACTGCATCGCCTTCTCCGCCACCTCTTGAGTGACCCGCTGAGCCTTGTAATACGTATAGATCCGCTCGCCGATGACCGCAAGGGAGAAGATCGAGAATATGGCGAGGATCACCATGGTGATCCCACCCTGGGCGATAAGATGGAAAACCCCTTGTCCCATCATTAAGCAATCCTCGTGAGAAGGGTAATTGGAAGGGTCTTTTTCTCCCGAACGCTCCAACGGCATTCCGATGAGCCGGTCATCAGTGCCGGATGGCCGATCGCGCCGGCCTCGCAGAGCTTAGGTCGAATCGGAGCACGGCCCCACGGGCCCTAGCGAGGGGAGAATGCAAGGTGTAATCCTAACACAAAATAGGAGCGAGCGGAAGTGAATTGCGAACGTGCGACGCAGTGAATCTCCAGAGACAGCCCGGTCTTTAGCCTGTCCCCCGCCACCTATTGGGCAGGTCGGTGTGCAGCCCGATCTGATCCAGCACCCGTCCGACGATCTGGTCCACCAGATCGTTCACAGTTCGCGGCTTCTGGTAGAATGGGGGCACGGGTGGGACGATCCGGACGCCGGACCGGGCGAGCGTCAGCATCTGCTCCAGATGGATGGCGTGTAACGGGCTCTCTCTGACCACCAAGACGAGCCTCTTCCCCTCCTTCAGGACGACCCCCGCCGATCGGGCGATCAAGGTGTCTGAGTACCCGGCAGCGATGGCGGCCAGACTCTTCACGGAGCAGGGGGCCACAATCATCGATGCCACGTTGGGCGAGACGTAGGAGCCGCTGGAGATAGAGGCGCCGAGATCGCGATCGTCGTGGAAGAAGGTGGCGAGACGCTTGAGATCCTCCGCCTCCCGTTCGGTCTCCTCTCGCAGGGTGATCTTCGCCCCTTCGGAGACGATGAGATGGACAGGCAGGCTGAGCGCGTGAAGGACCTCCAGCGTCCGAATGCCAAGGACGACGCCGCTGGCCCCGGTGATTCCCAGAACGTATTCCTCTCTTGGTTCAAGCTGTTTCATCGCGGTTTCGCAATACCGTCGCACGAGCCCGAAAGGGTGTCAAGCGCAAAGCCTTGTACAGTGTTCAGCTATCAGCCATCAGCCGTCGGTAGTCAGCAGGATTGTCATCGCTGATCGCTGACGGCTGAGCGCTTACCCTTCCAACTTCCCGAGAGAGGGGGTCGATCCCAAATCGCAGGAGCAGGGTGCGCAGCCTGCCAAGCGGCAGTCCAACAACGTTGGTGAAGCTCCCTTTGATCCCCTCGATGAAGGCCCCGGCAGCCCCCTGGATGGCGTAGCCACCCGCCTTATCCAGCGGCTCGTCCGTCCCGATGTAGGCGTCGATCTCCTCGGCCATCAGAGGTCGCACACACACCTCGGTCACCTCCTGTCCGGTCACCGTCCGACCGCCGCCTGCCTCTACGAGGGCCAGCGCGGTCACCACCAGGTGGCTTCGCCCGCTCAGCAGCCGCAGGAATCGCCGGGCCTCATCCCGGTCTCGGGGCTTGCCCAGGAGCCGGCCGTCACACTCGACGATGGTGTCGGCGCCGAGGACCAACCCTTCCCCCACTCGGGTGGCCACCTCGACCGCTTTTCGGAGCGCCAAGGCTTCGGCCCTTCGGCATCCATCGTCGGGGAGCGGTCCCGCTTCGTCGGCCAGGCTGGGGACGATCCGGAACTCGATCCAGAGCGCTCGAAGAAGCGCTTGCCGCCTGGGCGAGGCGGAGGCCAAGGTCATCACAATTTTCGGTAGATCAGGAGGGCCAGCCCGATGCCGATCAGACTCGAGAGGTTGATCTTCACGCTGAAGCCGAACGAGAGGCTGATGACCTTCAGGTCGAGGGTCGCGGGCGGGGCCAGACCGGGGTTGATCCCCCTGCTGAAGATCTTCTCCAGCGTGCCGCCAGGTGCGATGGTCGCGATGACCTCTCCGATGACCGTGCCGATCAGGGCTCCCAGAATCAATATCACCAACAACACGATCACGCTGTCGCCTCGTTTTGGCACTCGTTCCTCCCTTCTGTTGTCCCCCTGCCGCGTCAGACCTTCGCCCTCTGGAGCACGGCGCCGAAGATGAACAGGACGGCGGCGCTGGAGGCGAGGGCGAGCAGGGAAAGGTGGAGGGTAATTGAAGACACCAGGGCTGCCGTAAGGGCGTGACAGATGGAAAAGAGGTAGATCAGGAGCACCGCCTCGGTCTGCCCCAGTCCAAGGCTCACCAGCCGATGGGAGGAGTGGTCTCTCCCTCCCTGAAACACGGGACGACCTCCCCGCAGGCGGAGAAACGTCACGAAGGCCGTGTCGAAAATCGGGTAGGCCAGCACCAGAATCGGAATCAAGAGGGAGGTGGCAACAGTGGGACTCCGCCAGCTCCCGAGCGCGGCGAGGGAAGCCAGGGTAAAACCGAGCACCATGCTCCCTGCGTCCCCCATGAAGATCGAGGCCCGGATGAAATTGTAACGCAGGAACCCGAGGCAGGAGCCGGCAAGTGCGGCGGCGGCCATGGCGGTGGCCGCCTGGTCCGACCCCAGATCGCCATACCTGCTGGCGAGGACCGCGAAGGTCGAGGCCGAGATCATCGCGACCCCGCCCGCAAGACCGTCCATGTTGTCTAACAGGTTGAACGCGTTGGTCATGCCCACGATCCAAAGGAGGGTGAAGGGAATATTCAGGTACGGCGACCCCAGAAACGTGGTCTGGATGCCGCAGGCGACAGCAACCGAGGCTCCCCCCAACTGCGCCACAAGCTTGATCCAGGGGTTCATGCCTCTGGCATCGTCCACGATCCCAACGACCATGAGGTAGGCGGCGCCGACAAGCAATCCGAGGAGCGGGCCCCGAGATGCGCCCTCGAAAAGTAGAGCGGCGGCAAAGGAAACGTAGACGGCCACTCCGCCCAGGAGCGCAATGGGCTCCCGGTGGATCTTTCGTGATGCTGGCAGATCCACCAACCCGACGCGGAGGGCGACCCGCCGAAGGATCGGGGTGAGGAGCAGAGCTGCTGCGAAGGCCAGGAGGAATGGTTCGGCAAGAGGACGCAGGTATCCCACATCCGCTCCTACAGCTTCACGATCTTTTCGCGCCCCTCTTGGATCATCTTCGTGGCGTTCTGAGCGTCTATGACCAACCGGCTGTGGCGCACGATCCAGGGAAACTCGAAGCAACGATGGGCGACGGCAACCAGGACGCAATCCTGGGCCTCGAGGCGGGCGGCAGTGAGAGGGACCGATTCCAGCGTGGCGGTGGAAGCTGCCGTGAGGAAACGATCCTCCGAGAGGACGACCTTCGGGATGTACGGGTCGTGATAGGCCACCTCAGCCCCCTGCTTGGCCAGCGCCTTCAGAACCTCCAGCGCCGGGCTATTGCGCGGATCATCGATGTCCCGTTTGAAGGCGACCCCCAGGATCAGGATCTTCGCCGCCTTGACGGACCTGCCAACGCGATTCAGGGCCTCGGTCACCTTCCGGACCGTATAAAACGGCATGCTGGCGTTTGTCTCAGCAGCCAGTTCGATAAACTTGGTGTAGAAGTCGTACTCCCTGGCCTTCCAGGCCAAGTAGTAGGGATCGACCGGGATGCAGTGGCCGCCCACCCCTGGGCCCGGATAGAACGGCATGAAGCCAAAGGGCTTGGTTGCAGCGGCATCGATTACCTCCCAGAGATCGATTCCCATCCGGTCGCACAGTTTCAATAGCTCGTTGACCAGGGCGATGTTGACGCTCCGGAACGTGTTTTCCAACAACTTACACATCTCCGCGGCTCTGGGTCCGGAGACCAGATGGATCTGGTCGCTTGCGATAACCACGCCAAGGAGGGCGGCGCAGGCCTGGCTACATGCCAGCGTGCAGCCACCTACGACCTTGGGCGTGTTCGTGACCCCGTAGCGCTTGTTGCCGGGATCGATCCGTTCGGGCGAGAATGCGAGGAAGAAGTCCTGACCGACCTGGAGACCGGTCCGCTCGAGGATCGGACGGACCACCTCCTCGGTGGTGCCGGGATAGGTGGTGCTTTGGAGCACAACCAGTTGGCCCGAGCGCAGGTGGCGGGCCACCATCTCCGCCGCGGCGACGACTGCCGTCAGGTCAGGGGACTTCGCCTTGGTGAAGGGAGTCGGGACACAGATCACGGCCGCATCCATGCCGTCGAGGACCGCTTCGTCCGTTCCCGGCGCCAATCTCCCCTCCCGCACCTGGGTCGCCACGGCGTCGGATGACACATCGGGGATGTAGCTCACCCCCCTGCGAAGCCGGTCCACCTTCTCGTGATCGATATCCAGAGCTACCGTCGTTAAGCCCGACTCCGCGAATGCCACAGCCATCGGCAGCCCAACATAGCCCAGGCCGATGACAGCCACCGTTGCTTGTTTGGTCTCAACCTTCCGAGTGAATGCTCGATGAGGCATCGATTCTCCGGCACAGTCGGTCAATTGCTGTAGTGTTCACGGCACCAGGCGATGGTGCGCATGAGCCCCTCTTCCAACTTTACCTTCGGCGTGAACCCCAGAACCTCTTTGGCTCGGTCGATCGACGGAACTCGCCGCCGCGTGTCCTCGAACCCCTTCCCATAGTATTCCCTGTACGGGACACGGATGATCTCGGATCGGGAACCGGTCAGTCGTTTAATGGCAACCGCCAGGTCATGGATCGTAGTTTCCGCATCATTCCCGATATTGAAGACCAGGCCTTCTCCCGCTTTGACCTCTCCGGCCAGGAGCGTCCCATCCACAGTGTCATCGATGTAGGTGAAGCAGCGGCTTTGCAATCCGTCGCCGTGAACCGTGATCGGCTCGCCCCTCAAGGCCTGGCGGACGAAGTTAGCCACCACGCTGCCGTAGCCCTTTTCATCCAGGCGAGGGCCATAGGAGTTGAAATAACGGACGATAGCGATGGAGAGCCCTTTGGCCGAATACGCGAAAGCAAAATGCTCGTCGATTGCCTTTGAGGTCGAGTAGGACCAGCGGCCCACGTTCGTCGGACCCAGGACCCGATCGTCCTCCTCGTGGAATGGGATCTTGGCCGATTTGCCATAAATCTCGGAGCTTGATGCCAGCACCACCTTCTTCCAATACTTAAACGCCGCGCCTAACACCACCTCGGTCCCGGTCACATTGGTCTTGATGGCGCCTAGCGGATCGGCCACAACGTACTTCACGCCGACCAGGGCAGCCAGATGATATACCAGATCGACCTGCGAGACCAGGTGGTCGATGAGGCTCTCGTTCAGTATCGTGTCGTTCAAAAGGTGGAACCGGTCGCTTTCGAGGTGCTGCTGGATATTGGCGAGCTTCCCGGTCGAGAGGTTATCGATGGCGAACACCTCATCGCTACGGCCGAGCAAACGGTCAACCAGGTGAGACCCGATGTATCCAGCGCCGCCGGTGACGAGGATCTTCATGCGCGGATCTCCTGACCGGCGGATCGGCGGCCCGCCCTGGCTTGAAGGAGGGAGGAGTAGAGGCGGTCCATGCGATCGATGAGCGCAGCATGGCTGTACTTCGGATAGACGGTCTCCCGCGCCAGCCGGCCCATCTCGCGCCCCCTGTCGGGATCGCCCAGAAGGGCTTCCATCGCCCCGCTGAAGGCCTTGGGATCCTTGGGCGGGACAAGCAGCCCGGTTTTCCCGTGTTCGACCAGATCGGAGACCCCCCCGACACTGGTGGCCACCACTGGAAGGCCTGCCGCCATGGCTTCGATGAGAGACACTGGAGTGCCCTCGTTCAGGGATGACAGGACCGCGAGATTCAGGTCCGCATAGATCGGTTCCAGCTCGCGTTGCCAGCCAAGGAAAATGACGCACCGGCTCAGGCCCAAGGCGTGAGCCTGTTGCTCCAGGTGCGGTCTGAGTTCGCCGTCACCGACGATCAGGAACCGGACATCCGGTCGAGATCGGTGCAGGTCGGATGCCGCCTCCAAGAAGGTGCGGTGGTCCTTGATCGGTACGAGCCGGGCGATGATGCCGACAAGGGGGACCTCGGGCGAGGCCCCCAGCCGCCGTCGGAGCTCTCCCCTCCGTAGGTCCGACCGCAAGAAACCATCCAGCTCGAGGCCGAGGGGCATCACCCCCACGGTGTCCGGTCTCCCGATCCGCAAGCGAAGGAGCTCCTCGCGCAATCCCTCGCTGACAGTCAAGATCCTCGTAGTGGCCATTGCGAGGCGCCGCTCGATTGCCAGAAACAGGCGCGTCACGCGCCGGCTGAAGTACCCATGCATGACGTGGCCGTGGAAGGTGTGAACGACAATAGGGATCCCGGCGATCTTGGCGGCGATCCTGCCGAGCGCGCCCGCCTTGGCGGTGTGGGTGTGAACGATCTCCGGCTGCTGCTGCCGGAGCAGTCGGACCAGCTTAAGAAGGGCCGTGAGATCTCGACCGGGGCGAACCTCCCGCCCCAGCTCCCTAAGAAAGAGCGGGGCGAGGCCCTTTTGAACGGCACGATCTCGCAAACTGCCCTCACCCGGCCCTTCCTGCCCCGACACGAGCAGGGTCTCGTATCCACGAGAGCGCAAGCCCTCTGTCAGGAGGATGGCGTGGATCGCTGGTCCCCCGATATTGAGGCGACCGATGATCCTGCAGATGCGAACGGCGCTACCCATGCTGTGCACTCGCGTTTCCGTACCCCTGGCTACCGGTCAATGCAGGCCCTGTGCCACAGTTCCAGCATCAGGAGGTTCCAGAGTTGGCGGTGCCAGTGTCTCACACCCTTGACGTGCTCGTCCAGCAGACCTCTCACCGCTTCCGCCCTGAAGT
>Ga0209521_10002563_pt1 | contig 14852 bp, 17 predicted proteins | sample Rifsed19ft4_FD_184016 | JGI IMG/M metagenome (GOLD analysis project Ga0209521, IMG submission 184016) | Soil microbial communities from Rifle, Colorado, USA - sediment 19ft 4 (version 2) | ecosystem: Environmental > Terrestrial > Deep subsurface > Rock core/Sediment | place: Rifle, Colorado...
AAAATCTGTAAGACGTAAGACGTGAGACGTGAGACGAAAAAGACTTAATTTGTGCTGGTTAAACGTCTTACGTTTCACGTCTCACGGTTTTTTAAGCAGTTCAACGATCTCCTTCTCATATACAGGCAGGAATGCCTTGGCGAATCCAACATGTCTGTGCTGGATTACGCCGTCCTTTCCGATGATATAACCTGTAGGCATACCCGGCAGACCGTATGCCTCTGCTACATCACCCTTGAATTTTTGAATGGTAAAAGAGACTGGCCTCTTATTCAAAAATTCGGCAACATTTGATTCTGACTTGTCAACGCTGACCCCAATTACCTCAAAGCCATCCTTACCGTATTTCTTGTAAAGGAGTTCGAGTTCGGGAAGCTCCTCCTTGCAGGGGCCGCACCACGATGCCCAGAAGTCCAGGAAAACCACCTTCCCCTTGAAGCTGTCCAGGGTTACAGTATTGCCATTCAAGTCCTTCAAAGTAAAGGAAGGCGCAATATCCCCGACACAGCCTGAATAGGCAGAAATTGGGAAAATAATGAGAAAAAAACTAAACAGCGCGGCAATAATGGTCTTCATGTAAACCTCCATTTACAGATACGAATGCAGGAGAAATTTTGACACTGATTTACACTGATAAAAGAAGATGATAAACGCTGACAAATAATAATCAGTGAAAATCATAAAAGATCAGTGCCTATCTGTGTCTAATAAAGTTTGGAGGGTTAAGCCATTGGCGGTTTTTCGAAAGGAGTTATGGAAATTCCGTGAAGAGGATTTTCTGATTGATGTGACAGGTTTGATACCTGCACCATTGGCGCGGCATTGCAAAAAATTGGAACCATGAAAGGAATAGCCGAAACAGGCAAAACCGTATTATCATTTTGATGGGACGCGCTGCAAGTCTGGCCCTTTATAACTGAAGGCTGAAGGTTTTCTGACCCCTGACCTCTGACCCCTGACCCCTGCTTTTTATCCATCCCGCAGCTATTGCATCCATCATCGCAGTGGCACTGACGGTCGGCAGAATTCAGGTGGCAAGAACATGTCTCATCAGCTGTGGCATAGGACACTGCCGGAACCACCATGTTGAGGTTCAGTATCAGGAATATGAGGAGTAATGAGGATAGTTTCCTGAGATTCATAATTGAGTAGATTTTAAAACAATAAGGCAGGAGCTGTCAAGTCAATTCCATGGTTTCCTGAGCCTACAGCTTTGGCAACGAAACCGTGACCTTCAGCTTCCCGTCCAATCCGGGAGATTCGCCTCCAGGAGCTGTTAGTTTTTGTTTGCCGCCCGGGACCCCTTCGACTTCGATCTCTACCGTTCCTTTCCCCTTGATAAGCTTAAATATGCCGGAGCCGGTTGCAGTTGTCCCGGATGGAACCGGGAGGGTGGAAATACTTATGTCCTTGAATGAAATATCTTTGAATGATATGGAAAGTTCAGCGGGGTTATAGGATCCTGATATGTCCCCTCCTGAAGGTGTGCTTGCGTTGAACTCCAGCGCGGGTTTAAGCCGCATCAGGTTGAGCAGCTTTGGCCTGATATCCAGGGAGGTTAGCTGAACACTAAAGGCTGAAGGCTCCTGACCCTTTATGCCCTTGAGGGTACTGACCTCTGACCCCTGACCACTGATTATTGATATCCCCTTGATTTTAACGTCGAGGATCCAATTTATGCGGAGTTCCTCTATAGAGACCTTTGCGCTAATCTCTTTTCCGAGCCTTTCAGCCAGCCAGTCTCTCGCTGTATCTTCCGGGAAGCCGGTAAACAGAAAGACCCAAAAGAACAGGAGCCAAAGAGTAAACCAGCCGGCTATTTTAATAAGCCTATTTATCATTCATTCTTCCTTCCATGCAACCAGTTTTACCTTGCCGCCACCCCTGTTAACAGCAGCCATACCCTTCCTGATTGTATCAGACACATTCGCCTCGACCTTAACAGTAAAATCAGAACTCTTTACGTCCAGGACATCAGAAAAGGTTGTCCTGAGTGTTGCGTCGCTAAAGCCGGTCACCTGATTTAGATCACCGGCGCGTTCAACCTTGAAAGGGTGCTCCTTTCTGTATTCCAGTATGGCTTCAACGAGCGTCTCATTCAAGCTGGGGGATAGCGCCGTTAAAACCTCTCTGCTGACGGTATTTATATTAATATTAAATTCGTTCCTGCGGTCGGTGTATACGGTAATATACCTCTCGATTTTTTTGAAGGTATCAATAGTAAAATCAGGGACAAGAAGGAGTTCTGAGATGTCAGCGAACGAATAGGAAAGCTCTTCCCTGTTTTTCTGAAGCCATTCGGCGACCCTACTTGAAAGGCCATCTTCAAGCTCTGCCACACTTAACAGCCTCCCAAACCTTTCGACCTGTTTCTCAATTATCTTCCCTTGAGGACTAACAAGGGTGTTTATATTAAACTTTGAGGCCTCATCCACTATATGAACTGAGACAGTACCTTCACCAACAGGAAAGCGCGTTATCTCCTGTGCCCATTCCTCCGTAAGGGTGTCAACAGCGCTCCCTTTAGCGTCTAATTCGAGAAAACCCATGGCTGCACTGACACCTGACCTCATTATATAAGAAGCGTTCAGGGAGTTCACGCTGTTTTTTGCCCTCGTAAGGGCGAGGTAGCTTCTCTCGTTAATATCCATAATGAGAAGGGAGAGAAGAACAACTATAAGGATGGTCATGAGCAGGGCCATGCCCTTGTTATTTGACAGCCGATGAATCGGGGAACGGGGAACGGGGAACGGTAATCCCTGATCCCTGCCCCCTGATCCCTGATCCCTGATCCCTGATCCCTGACTCCCCTTCATATAGTTATCAATCCCTTTCTACCGTATTCACAAGCAACGTGAGATTGAATAGAGAGGGGTTTTCGTATGTGGCCTTGATAGAAACCTTTTCAACGACAACAGGATGCCAGTCTGCTTCTATGGTAGTTAGAAGTCTTGAGGCTTCAGAAATGGAGACCTTTTCAAAGTAGAGTTCGACCTTTGTCCTCTTTAATAAATCGGTAACAGGAGTTGTGGTCGGCTTCAAGGAAGAGAGCTTCTTTTTGAGACCGGCCTTGTTTACGTCGGAGTCTATCCCGGATAGAGATGCGCCCTCACCTTTGAATGCCCGTTCTTTGATGTCATCTACCCGGTTTCTTACAGATAGATATTCCTGTCCCATAGATATCAGGGATTTGAGCCTCTTCTCTTCTTCCCCTGTCTTTTTCTTGAATTCTACAATGTTTCTGTAAAGGGGAAAGTCCACAAACAGAAATACGGAGACGAATACCGTGCCAACAACGGCAGGGAGGAAAAAACGTCTTTTTCTGTCGGATAAGTTTTTTAAAATGTTCATTTATACCTCATCTCGTAGAAACATGGCTTCAGCCACGTTCATAACAGGCCTGAAGGCCTGTTTCTACAACTCCTCACGATCTTAATTCGACTCTGATCCTGAACCTGTAGCTGTTTGGCTCAACTCCCTGCGTCACCTCTTCTACCCGGGCTTCCCTGGCTCCCTCGATCCCGGAAAAGATCTTTTTTAGTCCCTCTGCGTCGATACTGCTTCCATCCCCTTGAATGGTTACACCAAAACCCTCAAAAGACGCCTCCCTTACCCTTATCTCAGGATGATCTGAGACAATCTTTTCTATACCCTTTATGGAGGCAAGGTATGAAGGGGCGGGCTTGCCTGTAAGGGCCTCCAAAGTCCCCCTCTCCTTATTCAGGGCATCCTTCATCTGGGCATCTTCCTTTACCACCTTTTTTACATCGGGCATGACAGACAGAAATACCTTCCTTGACTCGGCCTTTAATGACGAATGCCTTTGGGACCCTGTTCTGGAGTGCAGGTACAGGTCGCCCGTTCCCATAATAAGCAGGATGGCTGCTCCAATAGACAAGCTCTTTAGGCCTTTCTCAAACCTCTCTGCCTCAGAACTCAAACCGAGCATATTGAACCAGGGGAATTCAATTGCCGCTCTTGCACCCCCTGCAACTGTAACAAACGAAGGTTTTTCCTTCAGGGATATATCTTTTATTATGGGAGGGAGAGGAACTATCTGTTCTACTCCCTCTATTGGAGGGAAGTCAGTAGTTGCCTTTGATCCTGTGATATATAGCCTTGTGATCTTTTGTCCTGCATCTAAAAATCCCTTTATTGTCGCGCGGATAGTTTCATGAACGGATGGAAAACCGTCAGTCGATGAAACAGACCTTGCCAAAACAGGTCTGCCATTCTGGATAAGGACCATGCTTGTTTTTCCCTCTTCCATTTCCACTATGCCGTATATTCCATCCTCTCCTTTTATATTTATGCCGAGTGAGAGGAGGGATACGAAGTCAGGGATGGCTATTGACGGCTTCCTTCCTTCAGGGAAGAGGCTCAGATAGTGTTGAAGGAGCTTTGCTGGAATTGCTACAGCCATTACCCTGCTTCCAGTTTCTGAAGGTGTGGATGAAAGACTGTCTATAAGCAACTCTTCAATAGGGAAGGGGAGAAGACCGTCCATTTCATAGGGCAAGGCCTTCCTGATCCTTTTTCTGTCTGTAAAAGGGAGTGGGACTGTTCTTACCATAAAGAGATGGCCCGGAAGGATTAAAGTTATGGTCGCATCGGATGGAAAATCGGCAATAAGCTTTTCTATAGCTGCTGCTGTTTCCCCGTCTTTGATGGAAACAGACTCCATCCTTTCTATCCTTGTCCTGCCGAGGATCGATGCGAAAAGCGCTCCCTTTACTTCATAAATCCCAACCTCTATGATAAACCCTTTGCTTCCCATCACATCCTGCTCCATACAGGTATTACATTTTCCACATTCCGCTCCTTATGCGAAAAGACAACCCTGACTCCGGCCGGCAGCTTATTCCCGGAAGGCCAGTCATCAATCCATCCCTTTCCGTCGAAAAAGGAGAAAGCAGGGTCCTTAATGCCATCTAAGAGCAGATATTCGCCCTTCACCTCTTTTTCGGAGCCGGGGCGCAGTGTTCTTCTTATCAGTCTATCTTCTTCAAATATATACGAAACCAACTGAATCGTTGGCTCCCCATCTCTCACATAAGGAGTAGTGGTGATAAATGTAACAGCCTCTTTTTTGCCTGAGAAACCTTCCAGAGAGGACTCTGAACTTGAATATGCTCCCCTAACTTCATGGCTGAAAGTATCCAGCGTGCCACTGAGGGAGGAAAGGTCATCAGCCATTCCCTCGACAATCTTTGCATTGGCAGATGAAGTGGAAAAGGTGCTGTAGAGGATCGACATAACTATGGCAAAGATGGTAACAGATACTAGTACCTCGATCAGGGTAAAACCAAACTGCCGGTGAATCGGGGAACGGGGAACGGGGAACGGAGAACGGTAACCCCTGACCACTGATCTTAGCTGGCCCCTGACCCCCGACCCCTGACCACTATCTTTCATATATATACTCCGCAAGGTTCAGCCTTTCCTTTCTCTTCCCTTCTTCCCATGAGACCTCAAGGGACAACTGCCTTCCAGGAAGGGCCTTTACCCCTTCCGGCATAACCTCAGGAGTTATCTTTATCTCACTTATTCTCCAGTTGTAAGGCCCTTCTGTTCCTATTTTTTCGCCGTTTGGGACACCTTTCAGCTCCCCTTCACCCATAAGCCTCTCGGAAAGCAGCCTTGCCCCTTCCATCTTCCCGGCAGACTCCATCATCCCTATTGAGCGACCCTGTAAAGAAAGAAGGGCTACCAGGGCCGTTGCTATTATGGCCATTGATACGATGACCTCTAAAAGGGTGAAACCAAACTGTCTGTGGCCTGTGGTCGGTGGCCGGTGGTCGGTGGCCGGTTTGCTGACCCCTGACCTCTGACCCCTGACCCCTATTCTTAGTCCTCACGTATCTCAAACCTCTCCCCCAGGGCCGGGATGACAATAGTATATCCTTTACCTTTTTCTTTCCCTGTCAGATGTATCATTGCCTCATCCCTGAAGCCGGAAGGGAAGATGGTTATGGAGGCCGTCCCCTTTATTATCACTTCCTTTCCAATCTGGAGATGGTCTACAGAGGTGCCGGGAGGAAGTTTCAATCTCTTGCCGTCATCTCCTTTTCTGTACTCATTATTATCTATATCAACGTTAAGAACCTGTCTCTCCTTTTTGAAGACTGCCTCGTCCGAAAGTCTCCTTACCGTGTATAACAGCTTCCTGGCAGTGCTTTTCAGTTCAGCCTCTTCCCTCCCCATGATCCTTGGGATAACAAAAGAGAGGGTGATTGAAAGGATGGAGAGGGTAACAAGAAGCTCAATAAGGGTAAAGCCAGGCTGCCAGTGGCCGGTGGCCGGTGGCCGGTCTAAAGAAGTGGTCGGTGGCCGGTGGTCGGTGGTCGGTTTTACTGACCCCTGACCCCTGACCCCTGATCTTTGCTGACCTCTGACTTTTGTGCCCCATACCCCTTGATCCGTTCTATTATCCTGGCGATATCTACATCAGATGTCCTGTCCTGTTCCACCGCATCTACAAGATGTTCGAGGGCGTCAGCTCCTTCCAGAAGGATGTCGGTCGCCTCCGGGGTTATAGACATCTCCCCCTTGCGAAACTTGTCCATCATATCTTCCATCTTATGGCTAAGCTCAGCTATATCATTATAACCCATAGATGCAGCCATGCCTTTAACGGAATGGGCCGATCTGAAAAGTGAGTCTATATACCCCTTGTCTCCAGGATCTTTTTCCAGAGCGAGCACAACCTGGTTCATATTACCCAGATGTTCCCTGGCCTCAGTTAAAAACATGCTTTTATATTTGGACATATCCATATTTAAAACCTCATAAGACGTTAGACGTGAGATGTTAGACGTTACAACTTTCCTTTTAAGATTTTACGTCTCACGTTTTACGTTTCACGTCTCACGCCTTTATTCCCAGAACCCTGCTTACAACTTCCTGAACCTTCTCTGCCTTGAAGGGCTTTACTATAAAGTCCCTGGCCCCGGCGTCAATAGCCTCCATAACCAGACTTTCCTGCCCCAGGGCGCTGCACATTATTATCCTTGCCTCACGGTCCGCGTTGATTATTTCCCTGGCCGCTTCTATTCCGCTCTTGAGCGGCATCACGATATCCATGGTGACCAGGTCAGGTCGCAGCTCCTTGTATTTCTCTATAGCCTCTACGCCGTTGGAAGCCTCCCCTATCACTGTAAACCCGGGCATTGAGCCAAAGACATCCTTGATCATGTTCCTCATAAATGCTGCGTCATCAACTACAAGTACCTTATAAGACATATTCCCTCCTTATTTGTAACTACTTAGGTTGTTTAGACTGTAGTCTATTAGGTCCACCCTATCCACCTAAATACCTACAGACTATCCACCTTTATGTAAAGTATCCATCCAGGTCAGCTATGAGCCTGTCCGTATCAAGCAGGTTGACGACTCTCCCCTTGGAAACAAGTACGTTGGCGACGTATTTGCTTTTCAAAAATTCTGGATCAGCCGATATCTCTGTCTTGATTTCCCATTCAGAGACGACCTCTAAATGCCCTTCCAGGAGAATCCCGATATCCATTGACGAACTGTCTATTACAGCAATCCTCCTTAAATTGTTCTCCCTGGGAGGAGTGAAGTCGAAAAAAGTGGAGAGGTTCAATACGGTTGCTATCCGTCCATGATGGTTCAATATTCCGTTCACCCATACAGGGGCCTTGGGTAAAGGTGTCAGTTGAGTAAACTCCACTATCTCACTGACCTTTGCGATATCAATGCCGTAAAACTCATTCCCAATCTGAAATGTCATTACCTGCTTCATGTGACCTCTCTCAATCGGTGTTGTCTATATACTGAACCTGGATACAAAGCCTTTCAGCTGCTCGGAGGTATCGGACAGCTCCTGAGCTGCCTTTGCCATTTCCTCCATGGAGGTGGTCTGTTGCTCAGTCGCTGCAGATACCTGCTCTGTTGCCGCGGCATTGTCTTCTGCCACTTTTGCTATCTCATCTATGGCCTTGACCATCTTTTCTGCCCCTTCAGTCCCTTTCTGGGATAGATCGGATATCTTCTTAACCTTCATGGTTGTCTCCGTGACGATCCTTACTACATCCTCAAACGATTTTGTTGTAGTATTTATGACCTCTTTTCCCGCCTCGATCTCCCTTGTGCTTTCCTTCATTGATCCCAGTGTCTTCCCGCTTTCCTTTTCTACTTCCTCGATGATAGTAGTGATCTCCTCAGCAGAGTTGGCCGTACTCTCCGCAAGCTTGCGCACCTCCTCTGCAACCACAGCAAATCCCCTTCCATATTCACCAGCCCTGGCTGCTTCGATGGTTGCGTTCAGGGCCAACAGGTTGGTCTGTTGGGCAATCCTCGTTATAACATCGGCAATCTTGCCGATCTGACCTACCTTGTCGCCGAGGTTCATGACGGATGCCCTGGAATCATCTATACTGTCAAACACCTTTCTCATCTTTTCCATAGCAGCCCGTGCCATATTCCCGCCATTTTCTGCTGTACGACTGGTTGAAGTAGCTGAATCCGCGGCATCTTTTGCACTTATGGCTATAAGCTCTATGGACGATGCCATCTCCTTTATGAGCCTCGATGTCTTTTCCGCCAGCTCGGCCTGCTGCTCTGCTCCCTTTGAGACATGCTCCATGGTAGAACCGATCTCCTCGGTAGATGCGTTCATCTCTTCGGCTGTTGCAGAAAGTCCCTGAGCTGCCTCAGAGACCCTGTCCGACACATCTTTTATGTGCCTGACCAGATCCTGCAGGTTTGAGAGCATCCTGTTTATAGCGTCGGCAATGTCTGCTGTTTCATCAGGGAACAGCTTACTGTACGGGTAAACCTTATGAGTCAGATCCCCCTTGCTTATCAGCTCTGCGGAGTAAGTAATCTCCCTGAAGTCCTTGCTAAAGCTTCTTGCCATGAATATCCCTATCGTGAGCCCCACAATAATGGCTGCCAAAGTAGAAATAAGCTGGTTTATCCAGCCCTCCAACTGGAGAAAGCCGATCAGGTAAGGGACCATCACCACGGCCCCTATTACCAGTATGAATCCGAAAATAAACTTTTGACCAAGTTCCACTCTCATAATGAACCTCCTTTATTATTATCTTTAAAACGATTTCCTATATATCCTTTCTCTCGGGCATATGGTTGAAAACAGTTTTCTGCTCTCTCCTACCAGGATCTCTGCCCTGCCAAGGATAAGAAATCCGCCCGGGTTGAGGGCTTTCCAGAATTCATTCAGTACCCACTCCTGTTTCTCTCTGGAAAAATATATCAGCAGATTCCTGCAGATAATAAGGTCTTTATCCCTGTTCAGTCTTTCCTGAAATATATCCTCTTTCCTTAAAGATACCATTTTTTTTATATCGTTGGAAAGCCTGTACTTATCGCCATCTTCCTTAAAATACCTGACCCTCAGGTCTGGAACCATGCCGACCAGCTTGTCCCTTTGATAAAGACCTTCAGCGCCTTTTTTCAGAATCCCTTCATCTACATCGGTGGCCGTTATTTCTATATTGAACCTTTTTAACTCTTCGGAGAAAAACTCTTTCAGGATGATGGCAATGGTGTAAGGTTCTTCCCCGCTGGCGCACCCGGCGCTCCATATCCTTACCGTTCCACTCCCTCCCTTTGCTGCAAATATGTCAGGGAATACGATATCTTTCAGCTTGTCAAAGGTGGATTGGTTCCTGAAAAACTCCGTTACATTTATCGTTAAGGCGTTAAGAAGCTTCTTTACCTCTTCTTCCTTCCTATTGAGGAGGTCAATATACTCTTCAGCGTTCTTGCATCCTGATGTCCTTATCCTGAACGATATCCTCCTCTGGATGCATTTATCCTTATACGAATCTAAATCAAACCCTTCTCTTTCAAAGAGGATATCCCTTATTGCCTTAAAGGTGGCTTCTGAGTAATGGATGGCCGCTGTGTCCCTCTGGTTCAGCAGCAGCCTCTCTTTACCTTCTGAAATGCTCGTATCCGCTACTTTTGGGAAGATACCTGCTGCCATCGGCTCCAATTACCTCAACTACCTTGTTCTTCAATACTTCGCCTATAGGCGTATATTTTGTCCCTTCGGTCATACTCATGAAGCTTTTAACATCTTTGCTTCGTACTGTAAACAAAAGTTCGTAATCCTCACCCCCGCTCAAGGCAAGCCCTATTCCGCCATATTTAGCCGAAAGGGTATTGAACCCCTGAGAAAGGGGAAGCTCGTCAATCCGTATCCTGGCGCCCACCTTGCTCTCCTCGCATATATGACCAAGGTCACACAGGAGTCCGTCGCTTATGTCTATCATAGATGTGACCATGCCGATCTTTGCCAGTTGTATGCCTTCCTTGACCCTTGGAGTGGGCCTCAGGTGGCGTTCTATGAGTTGAGAGATTGAGAGGTTGAGAGGTTGAGAAGTTGAGAAACGCTCATCTTCCCAACTTCTTACCTTCTTATCTTCCAGTATCTTCAGCCCCAGCGCCGAATCCCCAAGCGTCCCTGTGACAAATATAACATCCCCAGCCCTTGCACCCTTCCTGAGTAATACATTTTCACCGCCCATCCCAAGTACGGTAACGGATATATAAAACTTGTCAGGAGATGAGGTGGTGTCCCCCCCGATCATGGAGAGCCCATATTCCTCAGCCGCTTCAGTCATCCCCATAACAAACCGATCTACATACTCGATTGATATCCCTTCCGGGATCGCAAGCGAAAGGAGGTAATGCTCTGGAACTCCTCCCATTGCAGCGATATCGCTTATATTTACTGCCAGGGCCTTCCATCCTATGGCCTCCGGCGGATAATCCCTCCTAAAGTGTATGTCCTCAATAAGAGAATCGGTTGTGACCAGAAGGGGCGACCCTTGCGGTCGCCCCTTCTGGGCAGGGGCAAGCCCTGCCCCTACATTAATCACCGCCGCGTCATCACCGATTCCAACAAGGACGGATTTATCTTTTCTCTTTGCCTTCCCTGCAATCCTCCTAATCAGGCCGAATTCGCCGATGTCCCGTAGGGATGAGGGATGGGGGATGCCTTCATCCCTCATTCTTCATCCTTCCAGCCTTCTGATTTCTGATTAAAGATCGCTTCAATCTCGTCAATGAAGGTTCTTGTGTTTATTGGTTTTGCAATGTAACCATCACACCCCGCCACAAGGAACTTTTTCCTGTCTCCCTCCATAGCATGGGCTGTAATCGCTATTATCTTTATATCTTTCAGGTCATCCATTGCCCTTATCCTTCTGGTTACTTCAAGACCGTCTACCTTTGGAATCTGTATGTCAATAAGGATTATGTCAGGCCTCTCAGCGACTGCAATTTTCAGGGCCTCTTCTCCGTCCCTGGCCTCCGCTAACAGAAACCCTTTTGCCTTCAGCACGGTTCTGATAAGCTTCAGGTTCATCTCGTTGTCCTCGACAATAAGAATCTTCTTCACAATGGCTCTCCCACATCCATAACCCTGTTCCCACCATTTTTTCCCATCTTTTCTATGGCGTTTTCCAGCCTTTCTATCAACTCCCCAGTCTGAATACCATCGGCTGGATATGTAGCAAGGGATATGGTTACCGTCACTCTTTCCAACGGCTGACTTTCCCTCTTAGGGAACGGATACCCCTCTATAAGGGTGCAGAGTTTATCGGCAACCGCCATTGCGGCATTCTTCCCCGTTTCTGGGAATATAACGGCAAATTTCCCTCCGGTGTAACGCATGGCGATGTCGGCCTTCCTCAGGTTTTTATGGAGGAGTCTGGCAATATCCTTAAGCACGATATCCCCAAGCAGATAGCCGTTTACCTCGTTGTAATGCCCAAAATAGTCTACGTCTATGAGCGATATGGAAAGATCCCTGCCGTACCTATGAGATCTGTTGACCTCGTGAGAGAGCCGGTTTGTGAAATATCTGTGGTTAAGCAGTCCTGTTACGTTGTCGAACAGACCCGCCCTGCCAGGCTGGAGTATCTCGATCCTCCGTATCTCATCCACAAGGTCACCCTTGGAGACCTCTCCCTTCTGGACAACCTTTGCGACATCCGCCAGGAGGGTGTTCTTCTCCTCCTTTGTCAGGTCTTTTGCGGTGAGGACAAGGATGGGTATCTCTTTTGCGTCAGGATGCTTCTTGAGCTCTCTTATGACATCAACCCCGCTGACCTTTGGCATCATCAGGTCAAGGATGATAAGGTCCGGCAACTGCTCAAGGGCCGTTCGAAGCCCTGCCTCCCCCCCTTCAGCAGAGCTCACATGGTACCCATCCTTCTTCAGTATGGCAGAAAGGAACTCCAGTATCTCCGGGTCATCATCTACAACCAGAACGTTTATGGCCCCCTTTGGAACCCTGGTTTTGTCGCTGTATCCCTCGAGACTTCCAAGTAGGGCCTCCCTGCTAACTGGTTTTACAAGATAATCGAGCGCTCCCAACGAAAACCCGAGGTCCTGATTTTCCACCATGGAGACTATGATTACAGGGATATCTCTTGTCTCAGGCATTGCCTTTAACTCTTGCATTACCTCCCATCCATCCTTTTTGGGGAGCATTATTTCGAGGGTGATGGCGAACGGCTGAAGTTCAACGGCTTTCTTTATCGCCTCGTCGCCGTCCATTGCAGCCTCTACCCTGTACCCTGCCTGCGTCAAATAAACAGAGAGAAGCCTGGACAGCTTAGGGTCGTCTTCCACCACAAGGATAAGGGGCTGGGTCTCCTGTCCTTCTGAAGTTTTCGGCATCTCTTTGGTTTCCCAGGATTCCTCCACCGGACCAATCTCCTCTTTTCTCGGTGAAGACCTTTTTTCAAGCATGAATGGGATATACGCCGTGAACCTGCTCCCCTTCCCTTCTTCGCTTTCCAGCTCTAACTTACCGCCGTGCATCTCTGTAAGCTTCCTGGTCAAGGTGAGACCAAGGCCTGTGCCTTCATATTCCCTAGACGTAGAGCCTTCTCCCTGCTGAAACTCCTGGAATATCCTCTCCCTGTCCTCCGGCTTTATTCCTATCCCTGTATCCGTTACCGAGAGCGCAAAACAGCTATCCTTGAACTCTGCACCTATGGTTATGGTCCCGCCTTCCGGCGTAAACTTTATGGCATTCCCAACCAGATTAAGTAAAAGCTGTTTTATCTTTCCGGGATCTGCATAGATATCAGGGATTCCGTCTGCCGTCTCGATCTTTAAGACCTGCTTTTTCTCTTCAATAAGTGAGGCCATAGTTTTTCTGATGAACGATATGATCATTCCCAGGTCGAAGATCTCAGGGTGCAGCTCCATCTTCCCAGCCTCTATCTTTGAGAGGTCCAATATATCGTTAATCAGCTTAAGGAGGTGCTGCCCGCTGGTCAGTACGTTTTCCACACTACCTGCCTGCTCCTCGTTCAGATCCCCCATCACCCCGTCTACTAAAAGCTCAGAGAAGCCTATAATAGCAGTAAGAGGGGTTCTGAGCTCGTGGGACATATTGGCAAGGAACTCGGATTTTAGCCTGTCCATCTCTCTCAGTTTGAGGTTGGCGCTGCCAAGGTCGTCATTTCTCTTGCTCAACTCCTCCCTGCTCTCCTTAAGTTCTTCATTTGCCTCTTCCAGCTCAGCTGTCCGCCTCACCACCTCTTCTCTAAGCTCCTCATTCCACATCTTAAGCTTTTCCTGTGATGCGCTGAGCTTTTCCGCCATGATATTAAACTCATTAGCAAGACCTTCAAGCTCATCCCCTGTCTTTATGTCGAGTCTGTGATCCAGGTGACCTTGACCTATCTGGTGCGCCGTCTCATTCAGTTTTGATACAGGCGTCAGAATCATTTTTCTTGAGATATTAAACCCTAGCAGAGTCAGAATTATAACCGTTAATGACCAGGGACCGGTGGAGACCCACATGAGGGCCTCTAAGGGGGCGTCAATCTCCGCCATTTCCTGAGTAAGGATAACATGCCAATCCTTTGCCTTAACAGGGGCAAAGGCTATTGCCGACTTCACGCCATGCTCATCAATTGATATTGTCCATCCGGTATTTTCCTGATATATAGTCTTTAGAATTGATTGGGGGAAAGAGGCATTCTCAACCCCAAGCGCCTCTGCAAACACCAGACCTGATGAGTCAAGAATCTGTAAGTGCCCGGTTTTACCATACCGGAAGTTTTTCAATGGGGCAAGGATCTTGGCCACCTGGAACTCCACTTTCAACACGCCAAGAGGCGATTTGCCTTCGGATTCCATTATTGGCACGGCAAAAAACAAGTTGTAATTTCCTCTGCCAGCGGAACACATGTGGGGGCTCTTCAAATATGGTCTTCCAGCCATAGCCTCTTTCCACCAGTCCTCTTCTGAATAGGAGAAGTTGGGGACAGGATGGGAGGCTGCAATAAGACCTCCTTTTGAATCAGTAGCTGTAAAGTGGCAAAAGGTATCAGGCTCTTTTTCAACTCGCCCTCTAAGCTTAAAGGAAACCTCATTTTCAAGGGTAGCCCTGAGAAGGGCAGGGTCTGCGGATCTCCAGAGTGCCTCAAGCTCTTCCAGTATCTTATTTTCATTCTTCGAATTATACCTGACTTTATTCGTCCTGATGAGCTCAAGAAGTTCTTTCTTTTTACCGAGCTCTAAGGCCTCCCTGAGACGAAGGTCTAAGATCGTATCAACTTCAGATGCCGCCTTCTCCGTAGTCCCTACCAACCCGGGTCCTATAGACTGCAGCATGAGCTTTTCACCCATGAAAGTTACAAAGACTATACCAACAATCCCGGGAAGGATACCTACCACCAGCATCAGAATAAACATCTTTCTCTGAAGTCCGCCCTTTTTTAGTTCCTTTAACAGATGGTTTCTCCTTGCGGTTTACGACTCAAGGCTAACGGCATTTATGCCCTTGCCCGCCTGCCGACAGTCTTTACCGGACGCCTATTCGGCTTCTTCTTGGC
>Ga0209521_10002570_pt1 | contig 14828 bp, 21 predicted proteins | sample Rifsed19ft4_FD_184016 | JGI IMG/M metagenome (GOLD analysis project Ga0209521, IMG submission 184016) | Soil microbial communities from Rifle, Colorado, USA - sediment 19ft 4 (version 2) | ecosystem: Environmental > Terrestrial > Deep subsurface > Rock core/Sediment | place: Rifle, Colorado...
TGGGCGGGACGCGCGACCCCGGCTCGCCCTCGACGGCTGGCAAGCCCGGTGTGCAGGCGGGGCGATTCGCCTTCCCGAATCCGCCCGCGCCCGCGACTGCGCCACCCGGTCGTCCTGCAACCCCTTCGCCGGCCCCAGGCGCCGGCACCAGACCCTCTCAGCCCGGCACCCCTGCACCGGGGGCGGCTCCTACCGCAGCGGCTCCACAGGCGGCAGCCGCGCCTCCTCCTTCAACGCCGGGCTCCCCTCAGCCGGCTCCCGGTGCGGGATCTCAGAAGACCACAGGCGTGGGGGCGCCGGCCGCTCCTGCTCCGCCGGCCCTCGACGCCGCGGGTGGCGCCGCGACTCAGACCTTCACGTCCGCGACCATCCCACCCCAAGGCTCGGTGCTGCCCGGCTCACAGGTCCAGACCCCCTACGGGACGGTCAGCTCAGGTCCCGACGGGTCCCAGCGGCTCGCTCTCGACGCCAACGGCCAGCAGAAGTACAAGGAGAGCATGGCGGCGCTGCGGGCAAAGTTCGCAGTCCCCCGCGTGATGAAGGGGATGGCGGGACTGCCAGAGATGGAACTGAAGCTCGGTGCCTCCAACTTCGACCCGTTCTCGGGCCGCTTTCTCGGCAAGGAGTAGGTGATGGCGATGTACGCTGACGAATACTCCGACCCCTACGAGGCGCAAAAGCAGAAGGCGCTCACGAGGCCGACCGCGCCCGCGCCTGCGGCCCCCACGAACTTCCCTCCGCCTCCGACCGGCGGTTACACGGGACGAGGCGCGGCTCCAGCTCCGGCGCCCGCTCCCGCTCCGGCGGCTCCGGCTCCGGGCCAAGACTTCGAGTCGTGGTTCCAGCGCGCCAACGCAGCCGGTGGCGGCACCTTTGATCCCAGCTCACCCGAGACCCGTGCGCAATACGAACAGCACCTATACACTGCGAAGAATGCCGGCCAGGGCGGCGGGATGGGGTCGAACGCGGAGTACGCCGCGTCTGGCGACCCCACCGGAATGCGCGCCTACGCCAAGCAGCAGGGGATGAGCGAGGACTTCGCCCGCTTCTCCAACGCCCAGCTTTCGTCGTGGGAGTCGCGCAAGGACTCCAACTGCCCACCGAACACGCCCTACCAGGCGTTCGACGGCTCGGGCTGCGTGGAGAAGCCCGTCGACTCCAACAAGGGCGGCGGTGGAGCCGGTGGCGCGGGCGGAGGCGGTGCGGCTGGCGCCGGTGGCCCGCAGCCATCCGGCGGCGGCGACCCGAGCGGCATCTCGGGCCAGATGGAAGGCGTGCTCAAGGGCATGCTCGCGGGCGGCACCTCGCGCTACTCGCCCGAGGCCATGCAGGGCCTCCTCGCCCAGATCAAGCAGCGTATCGAGTCCAGCAAGGGCACGCAGCTCCGGCAGGCCGAGTCCGAGGCCGCCGGCCGCGGCATGTCGCGCGCGGGCCGCACAGGCACGAACTTGGCCGCCATCCGTCGCGGCGCCGAGTCCGAGTTCACAGGCCAGTACGCGAACGTGCTCCGCGCCAAGATCGACGCGGACCGCCAAGACAAGCTCGACAGTCTCGACCGCAGTCAGAAGTACCTCGACTCGATGCGTGACGAGATGTATCGCCGCGACATGAGCGCGATCCAGCGTCAACAGTTCAAGGCGAACCTCGACCTTGCCTACGCGAACATCCAGAACCAGCGCGGGATGCTCACGCAGCAGCTTCAGAATCAGCGCCAGATGCTCACCGCGCAGGTCGGTTACGGCGCGCTTACAGGAGGGTTGTGATGGCGTTCCCACTCGCTCTCGGCGTCGGTCTCGGGGCCAAGTTCCTTGGCGGTCTTTTCGGCAAGAAGTCCGCGAAGAAGAAGGAAGAGGCACAGCGCAAAGCCACGATTGGCGGGGCCGAATTGAAGCAAGGGATGGGAGAGGACACGCGGCAGGCCCGCGTGGCTGCGGCCCAGTCTCTTCTCGGTCAAGCCGGCTCGGACTTCGCTCTTGACCCGGCGCTCGCGGCTCAGCTCGCGCAGCGACGTTCCTACGACTTCTCGCGGGCGGTCCCGGAGGCCGGCGCGGGTGGTGGCTCCGGCTTTCTCTCTGGTCTGCTCGGCGACGTGAGCGACTACGCCTTCCAGTACGGGGCCAACCAGCAGGATCAGGCGCCGATGTCGGTCGGGCAGCCGGTGACACAGGCCGTGCCTCCGTCAGCCGCTCGACTCGGGCTCGACTACGAGCAGGACTACCCGGACTAGCGCCATGCCACTCGACTGGGAAGGCATCCGCACCGCGATTCTCGACCGTGAGCGGGCGAGGCTCGGGCTCCCGAGCCGCATGGAGATGGAGGCTATGCGCGCGAAACAGGCGCAGGCGGCGGCCGAGTCGGCGTCCGGGCTGGAGACTGCCGCTCTCGGTCGCGAGCGCACGCGGGCGGAGATCGAGGGCATGCCCGGCGCGCAGGAGCAGCGTCGCCGGCTGGTCGAGGCTCAGATCGCGAACTACGGCGAGACGGCTCAGCCGCGTCCACAGGGTCTCATGAACGTCGAAGGTCGCGTCTTCGATCCCGCGACACGCCAATTCATCACCGAGGCTTCGCCCGAGAAACCGAGTGGCGCTGTGCGGCTCGTGAACACGACTGACGAGGCCGGCAATCCCATCCAGCGTGCAGTGCGGCTGCAAGAGGGCCAGACCTTCGGCCCTTCTCCCACAGCCGAGATGCGGAACACCGAGTACCAGTCGGGTGCAGTCGAGCCGGCTTTCGAGCTGGTAAAGCAGTCGCTCAAGAGTTTCAAGCAGGCGGCGGCCGGCGGTCTTCCCGGCGCTCCGTCCGCAATGATTCCAGGCACAGATGCCTACTTCGCCAAGTCGCGTTTCCAAGATCAGGCGAAAGCTCTGCTCGGCGCCATTGTCGCGCGTCAGGCGGGTGAGGGATCGCGGCTTTCGGACGAGGACCGCGTGGCCTACTCGCAGGCGGCGTCACTCGTCAACGGCGCGCTCATGCTCCCCGGCGGTATCGAGGAGGCGGAGGCGCGTGTCGACGAAGCTCAGAGACTCATCGGCGACGTGATGGCGCGGCGTAAGGCGGTGGGGGCTGGTCATCCGCTCAGCACTCCGGCCGCGACGACAGACACTAGGGTCATTAACGGCATCCCCTATCGGCGCGGCACTGGTCCTGACGGTCGCCCCGGTTGGGTTCGCGTGAGGCAGTGATGGCGACTCAGCCGCCCGACTTCATTCCCGACGAGGAGGCTCCTGACTTCATTCCCGACGAGTCAGCAGACGAGTCTTTTGCTTCGCCCAACCAGCCTGTGCCCGGCCATCCCGCCGAGCGACTCGCCAGCGGAATGGTCAAGGGCGGGCTGGGTGCCATCAACCCCGTGAATCTGGCCAGGGCAGCATGGGAGCTGGGCAAGCTCGGCTACAGAGGGGCCACGTCGCCCGCCGAAACCGGAGCGGAGATCGTGTCAGGTCTTCGCGAAACAGGAGCCGCCGCTCTAGGCCAACGCGGACCGGAAGCGGCCGGGGAGGTGTATGGCGGTCTTCTTGCAGGTGGTTTGCCTGTAGGTGGGACTGCTGCTCGTGCTACTCGCGTGCTGGGGGCGACTGAAGCATCTCGCGCATACAACGTTAAGCGCGCACTTCGAGCGCCTGCGGGCAGCGTAATCGCGCGCGGTGTCGAAGAGATGGCGCCCGAGATCAACATGCCCGTGGTGGCGTCGGCCCGAAAGCTCGCAAAGCGCATGACAGAGGCGCGCAAGACGGCTGGAAAGGCAGTAGGTACTGCGGCAGCCGCACTGCCTGAGAGCGACATTCCAGTCGCAGACGTTCTTGGCCGCATTGAACCGCCGCCGGGACAATGGGTGCAGCGCGGCGACGTGCTGGAGTTCGTGGCTGACGACCCGGCTCTGATGTCGGCATACCGCGCGTCTACACGTCGTCTAGAAGACTTGGGACCGACTGTCACCGCGCAGGATGCCATCCGCTTGAAGCGGTCGGCACAGGGTGCGGCAGCCCGCGGGCGCGCCTACACCAGCGAGCGTGCCGGGTTGCAGGCCAAGGCAGCAGAGGCGCGCGGCCAAGCACTCCGACAGGAACTTGAGGCTCTGCCGGGACCGGAGGCCAAGAAGTTCACAAAGGCAAATCGACGGTTTGAAGTCGCCGCGACTGCGGAGGAACCGATTGTTGCCGAGGCCGCGCGTCTTAGCGATTTGCCAATCGCGGGCCGCGGTGTAGAGATGTTGCTCGGACGCGCCATCCCGGGCAGTGGGTTCGCCCGTCAGGCTCTCGCAGGTCTCGCAGGTGGTCAGCTTCTCGACTCGACGCTGTTTCACACCGCGTCTGCCGCAATCAAGCGTCGAGTCATCAACGCGGTCCAGAGCGGCAATTTGCAGCTCGCCACCGATCTGCTGTTCAAGTCGGCGGTAGCTGAACACATGACGCGGCGCCGCGCAGCAGCGGCACTCGCCGCCCAAGGTGAAGGAGTCATTGCCCCGTGACCGACAATGCTCGCAAGTGGCTCCAAGCCGCCCCGCTCCCCGCCCTCATCCTCGGGGCCTACGTCTACGCCTACGCGATTGACGACAAGGTTGCCGGTGCCCAGAAGGACGCGGCGGTCGCCGCCGAGCAGGCCAAGCAGGCTGCCGAGACCGCGAAGGGCATGGACGCGAAGCTGGACAAGTTGCTCGAAGCCGTACTGGAGCTGAAGGCTCAGAAGCAGGCCGAAGAGAAGGCCAAGAAGGAGAAGAAGTAATGCGCCGCTACCTCAGTGCCCTTGCCGTGGCGCTCGTCGCACTGTCAGGTGCGGCGCGCGTGTGGAGTGTGGAGCAGTCGACCCTGGCCGTCGTGATCGGTTACGACCTCGACTCCACGAGCTTCGTGTACCCGATCGCGCTCGGCCCGACGATGTTGCCCTCGACCGTCCTCCGGCCGCAGGCCGTGGAGGGGTGGTTCGAGCGGGTTGCCGCGCCGGGCAGCCCGACGCTCAGCCCCCGGATCCAGACTGCCAACTACGACCCCACCGTGGTGAGTTGCGTGGTGGGTGGCGCGGCCTTCAGTCCCGTCTCAACGGGCGATCTCGTGCAGGTCAACGACCGCTTCAACCGCCCGCTCTACGCCTCGATCTTCGAGAAGTTGAGCAACAACTCGGTTGAGTTCGATCGCAGCGTCGACCTGACGCAGACCGGCTGCGCGCCCTACCGCTACCGCAAGCTCGAAGCGGGCACCGCTATCTACGACGGGTGGTTCACGGCCGCGGGCCGCGAGTACACGACGATCTTCATCGACGTGGCGCAGATCGTCACGTCATCGAGTCTGGGAGTCGATCTGCAAGTCGAGTGCGCGGCCAACCACGCACTAACTGCCGCGACCGTGCTCGCGTCCTCGAACATCACTGCCGCGGGTGGCTACGCAGTCGCCATTCCCGAGCCGTGGGACGTGTGTCGTGTCGGGATGCGGATTGCCGACGCCACTGACGACGACTCCACGCCCGCGTCCGAGAACGAGAAAATCAGCGTCTACGCCATCAGGAGATAGGTTGTGAAGCGTCTGCTCGGCGTACTACTCGCCCTCGGACTCGCGGTCACTGTCACCGCCGACGGGACCGTGGTGTGTACTGCCACGCCCCACTCGACGGGAATCGAGTTCTCTGCCGCGACGACTTCGGCGGCGGCTGGGCTCCAGTGCGACCGGCCGGCTATAGCCGGGGGAGGCGGCGGGGTCGATCCGCGTTGGGACAACCTCGTCGCCGGCTGGAAGCTGGATGAGTCGAGCGACGGCAGCGCACCAGTCCCGCGCGCGGATGTGCTCGGGGTCTACGAGCTGACCGACAACAACACGACTGCTAGTGCGGCGGGGAAGATCGGGAATGCGGCGAGCTTCGTCGCGGCGAACAGCGAATCTCTGAGTCTGGCCGACACAGACAACGTGATGGACGGCGGCGACCGGGATCTCACGTATTCGTTGTGGATCAAGACGACCACTGTCACGCAGCAGTGCATCTTCGCTAAGTCGAATTCCGGAGGCGATCACGCACTGTTCATCAGCGCGGCCGGAATTCTTCGGTGGGAGTTCACAAGTTTCAACCGAGAGGTGCAGTCTGCGGCGGCGGTGAATGATGGGGTGTGGCATCACGTCGTTGTCTGGCATGATTCCTCGAACGGCGATCTCAAATTGGTCGTGGATGACGGGGCAGTGCGGACAACGACCGGGCTCGTAACCTACTTCACAAATGACCAGGCGTTTGCAATCGGTAACGGAGTGGTAGGCAACCACTTCGACGGTGCCGTGGACGAGTTCTACCGCTGGGATACACTCATCGGCGCTGACACCACGTGGCGCACCGACATGTACAATGCAGACGTAGGAAGGAGCTATCCAGACTAATGAGCCGCGCAGCAGCCGACGCATGGTTCGACCAGCACAAGGACCCGATCCGGGAGCGTGTCCAGTCTCGGCGCGAGGCGCTCCAGTCGAGGCGCTATCCCCAAGTGCTCCTCACCCACACCGACGCCAACATCCCGGCGGACGGCGGTGGCACGCTCCCTGATGCGCTCGCCCGCAAGACCACTGACAACGACGACGGTTGGCAGAAGCTCAACCTCACCATTGGCGGCCCGTGGCGCGCCGCGCTAGCGGTCGACAATTACGGTTCGAGCAAGGGCCAGGGCTACCAGATCAGGCTCTTCGTGCGAGAGGCCGGGAAGCTCTATACGAAGATCCCGCTCCAAGTCGGTCCCGAGACATTCCGCATTCATGACTGGATCGAGGTGGTCTGATGCCCGCGACATCCGAGAGGCAGCGTCGTTTCATGGGCGCGGAACTCGGTCGGCTGCGGGCCGGCGAGAAGACTCGTACCGGCATGAGCGAGGTCGACTTGCGAGACTTCGCGTCGAAGGCAACCCGTCGCCACAAGGCCAAGAAGGCGCTCGGGAGGTACAAGTAATGCCGCTCGGACCGAGGTCGGGACGCGGGATCACGGCCCCCCAAGACCTGCTGGGCGTACTCCAGATGCTCAAGGAAGGGGCTCTACGCCCGTCAAACGTCGCTGGCGCTCGTCTCGGCCCCGGTGGCACCGTCGAGTACCCCGCCGCCATCGACACTCCGGCCGCCGCGATGGGTCGCTTCGTGCAGCTCGGCCCTGGTGTGGGACAGGATCCCGACGTGCTCAAGCACGAGAGACGACACACGGCACAGTCTTCGGCCCTCGGTCTCGGCTATCTGCCCGCCGCGGCCAAGGAGTTCCTCGGCACGTATGGTGCCGGGCCGCTTGAACGGGACGCCATGCGGCACACTACCCCCAACGCGGAGATGCTGCGGGAGGGCTCCTCGATGTACGTGAAGCCGTCGGACCCGGCCAAGGAAGAGTACCTCCGCGGTCTTCTGGGCGAGTGATGCGACCCTACTTCACCGATGACGAGATTGCCGGCCTCTCACCCGCTCTCGTGGAGCGGCTCGTCGAGGCGCGTAAACTCGCGATGACCCCGTTCGTCATCACCGAGGGGTCTGCGGCAGGCGGCCCGCACGTCGCGAACACGGCCCATGCGCGCGGCCTTGCGGTCGATCTACGGTGTCACGATAGTGTGTCCCGCTACAAGATTGTCAAGGCCATCTTCGATTCGTCCTTTCCGCGGATCGGCCTGTACGACCGCCATCTGCATCTAGACACCGATCCGAGTTTGCCCCAGGGTGTACTCTGGTTGGGAAGGAGCAAGTAGCGTGCCGACTGACGCGCCGGGCCAGGGCGACCACAAAGCGTTCGTCGACGCAGCAGTCGAGCGGTGGCGCTTCTACCGCGATCAGCGTCTCGACATCGTGCGCGACTCGCTGGAGATGTGGGACTTGTACCTCACGAAGACCCGAGAATATCGTCTCAAGGGCGAAGAGTGGCGCGCCAACATGGGGCTGCCCGATGCCTACGCGAACATCGAGGCCAAGGTCGCGAACACGGTCTCGATCATGCTCTCGGCCGACCCCGTGGTCCAGCCCGAGGGCGTCCACGACCAGTACCGCGAGGACGCGCAGTCGGTCGAGAAACTCCTCGACTACGCCTACCGCAAGAACCAGTTTTCCCGCTGGCTCATCAAGGTGGTTCGGCAGCGCGCTGTCGTCGGCACCGCGTTCTTCAAGCTGACGTGGGGGCGGCAGGCCCACACCTTCACATTCTCGCGGGACCCCAAGGCTGTGGCGCGCTTCCAGACGGCGCTGGACGACATCCTCATGAACGCGCCCGGCATCCCGCCTCCGCCGGGCCACATCGTGCCACAGCCCGGCTTCGACGCGCAGGGCATGCCGATTCCGCCTGAGCCGCCCCTGCCCTACACGGGCTGGATGACCGACTCGGAGCCGTTCGAGGAATGGCGCAAGATGGTCAACCTCGCGGGTGCCGCCAAAGTACCGGCTCCGCCGCTGGATGGTCCGCGGACTGTGGTCCAGTACAATGGACCTAAGCTGCATCTGCTCCCGCTGACCAGCGTCTACCTCGACGCCCTCAACGACGAGATGGGGACGCAGAACTTCGTGGTCTACCGCAGCGTGAAGCCTGTCGAGTGGCTGCTCAGACAGGTCGAGGCCGGCCGCTACGACCCTGTGGCGGTAGACTACGCGATGTCGGGCTGGGACGGCATGGTCCGCGAGCAGGAAGAGAACGATCTCGCGACCAAGATGGGCATTCTGCTCGACAACGACGCCGCCGCGGACCCCTATTACCGCAAGGCGGTCGAACTGCTGGAGGTGTGGCAGCCCGGATCCGACTACCCCTATGCGCTCATCCTCAACCAGAAGGCGATCATCAACCTCAAGCCCGAGGAGATGCCCTTCCTGCACGGGGAGTGCGCGATCGGAGCCGCGCGCTCGACGGTGGTGCCCAACCACTTCTACGGCATCTCCGACCTGAAACCTGCTCGCGATCTCTTCTGGGAGAAGAGGAAGCTGCGCAACTTGCGGGTGGATGCGGTCACGCTCAACGTCCTGCCCGCCTTCACCAAGCTGCGCGAGGTGGGACTGCCCGAGATGATGCACAAGGTCCGGCCGGGAGCGCTCATTCCCGTCAGTCGCCCCGACGCGATCCAGAGCTTGATCCGGGACCCGCTGCCGGGCGAGGCGTACCAAGAGCCACGCGAGCTGGACGCCGACATCGCGGACGCGATGGGGGTCTACGCGAGCACCAAGGGCGCGCCCGCCGCGGTGGGCCGCGTCACGGGCACCGAGTTCCAAGGGCGGGAGAACCGCGCCCAGATCCGGTTCAAGCTCGACTCCATCTTCCTTGAGGAAGACCTGCATCCCATCAACCGCCAGATGATCGGGCTCTTCGCCCAGTTCGGCGACGACCCGTTGCGGGTCAAGATCGGCGGCCAGCCGGATCCCTTCCTGACGATCGACCGCAGCCAGCTCATCGAGGCGCTCGAAACCCAGTGGCGGTTCCGCGGCCCGAACAAGGCCATCAACCGCGACATGCAGGTGCAGCAGCTCCTCATGTGGACCAAGACCTTCGGCGCGGTACTGACCCCGGCTGAGATGCGGCTCGCGGCCCGACTCGTGCTCGATCTCGAAGACATCCGAGGCGCGTCCGAGCTGGTGTCCGACGAGGGCACCCAGCAGAAGACCCAGGAGTACGAGCAGATGGCAGCGGCTGCCGCAGCTCAGCAGGGCATGGGCAAGGCTCAGGCCGACGCAGCCAAGGAGCAGGCACCAGCCGAGGTGGGCGAGACAGAGCAGATGGCGATGCAGGGTGGGGGTGGGCAGTGAGTCGGCCTCTTGAAGAGATCGAGCGTGACGAGTGGCTCGGCCGCGCTGAGTCGCTGGCACAGATCATCCAGCATCCCGCGTGGAGCCGCTTCGAGGAGCTGTTGACCCAGATGCGGCTCGCGGTGCTGGAGCAACTCGCGACCGCAGTCGAGCCGCTCGAAGTCGCCCGTTACCAGGGTGCGGCCGTCATCCTGCGCGAAATCAAGGAGCGCCCGCACCAGATCGTGGCCGCAGCTCTCTCGGTCGTGGATGAGGAGAAGCAGCAACGAGCGAGCGTGCGGACCGCGCTCGATCTCGCTGATCGCGTTACAATCGAGGACGACATATGAGCTACCGAGCACTCGCCGTGAGCATCGCGCTGGCCCTCGTGTGGACTGGGATCGCGCTATGGGCGACGCGACCCACGTCTCCCGCACCGTCGCGCTACTACGAGATCCACGCAGGCAGTGACGACTACCGTATCCAAGCGACCGAAGTGCGGCAGGACGGCTTCTGCTCGGTGTTCATCCGCGACGGGCATCGCATCGCCGCGGTGTGCGGCTATCACACGTGGTCCGAAGCTGTGGAGGTGCAGTGATGTGGGGATGGGTTCTCAAGGCGGCGCTCGCGCTCGGGCTCGATGTCTGGGCGAAGCGAAAGGCCGTCGAGCTGGCCGCGAAGCTCAGGGCGCGGGCCGCAAAGAAGGCTGACGGGCTCATCGCGGCAGCCGGCGCTAAGGCAGACGGCTTCATCGAAGCCGCAGGCACGAAGGTTGCGTCAGAGGGCACGATCATCGTGCGTGAGGATCGCGACGTGCTGCGGCCCGGCCAAGTGGTGCTCCGGGGCAGCAGGTCGTATCGCATCACGCGACTGCTCGTGGTGAACAAGCTCGGCGCCGTCTACGAGGCGAAAGCGGAGTAGCACGTGAACCTGCGCAGCCGCCATTACGGCGACGCCACCGTCTGGGTGGACGAGAACGGGCTCTGGGTCGGGGCGCAGGGGACTGCCTTCCCGGCCATTGGAGATCCGCAGATCCGACCGCCTGCCGGAGCGTTCTTCTGGCGCACTGACTTCGCCGCGTGGTACTCGTGGGATCGTCTCACCCAGAGCTGGGTCGTGGTCGGATCTGGCGGCACGCCGCTGACGGTCGAGGAGCTGGACGGCAGTCCAAGCGTCACTGCTGTAGACAAGATCCAGTTCGACCAAGCAGATGGCTTCGTCGTCGCTGACGGCGGCAGCGGGGATGCTCAGGTCGGGCTGACTTTTCTGCCCCGCGTTATTCTCGGCACAGGTGGAGGCAGTGAGCCGGCCGTTCTCGTCAATGAGCCCCCTACCACAACTGCGATTTGGTCTGAGGCCGCAAGCGACAACACCGTATTCCGCCGCGCATCCGGCACCCTGACGTGGGGCTCGGTTGCTACGGACATGTACGCCGATAACTCGGTGACCTACGCCAAGATCCAAGACGTGACAGCCGAGTCGAGATTGCTTGGTCGTGGTCAGGGAGCGGGCAGCGGCGACCCTCAAGAGATCACTCTCGGCGCCGGACTTTCCATGAGCGGAACCTCGCTGTCGGCTTCAGCCGCCCCGGCGCCCGACGGCGACGCCCGCATTCTCTCACTGATGGGGCTCTAGCATGGCGATCTCGATCAAGGCTCTCGGGGACGGGCAACTGGCTGCCGCGAAGGCCACTCTTTACACCGCGCCCGGCGGGACTCAGACCATCCTGCGGTCGGTCACCCTTGTCAACACCGACTCTTCTGCGCGCACGGTCAACATCTACGTCAACCGGACAGGCGCGTCCCGACGTATCATTCCCAAGGACCTGAGCTTGGCCGCTGGCGAGGCGCACCAGTACCAGACGATCGTCACTCTGGAGGCCGCGGATATCATCGAGGGTGATGCCTCAGTTGCGAGCGTTGTGGACTACACGCTGAACGGGGTGGAGAATGCGTAAGGCAGCCTACATCGGGCTTTTCCTACTCACCGCGGCCGCGCTCTCGGCGCAGCAGTACGACACGAGCGGACGGCTCAAGACCTCCTGCGAAGTGACGAACGCCGACGCGGACGTGATCGGTACCGTAATCGCCAACGTCGGCACCGGCACGCAACCCGTGTCAGGCACGCTCACCTGCGACGTGGGTGTTGGGACGCAGCCCGTCAGCGGCACGGTCACAGTCACCGCCACGAATCTAGACGTGCAGATCGGCGGCAGTGACACCGTGACGGTCACCGCGACTGACCTCGACATCCGCAACCTGACGGCCGTTGACACCGTGACCGTGACGGACGGACTAGGCGCGCTCAATGTGATCGTGGACAGTGGCTCCATCACAGCGAGCGACCCGACCTTTACTGACGCGACGGGGACGAGCGTCCCGGCCAATGCCGCTTTCGTGGCGGGCACCGACGGAACGTTGACCCGTGCTCTGAAGACCGATGCGGGGGGAGAGCTTCAGGTTGACGTGCTCTCCTCGGCACTCCCGTCTGGGGCAGCCACGTCCGCCAACCAGCTTCCGGACGGCCACAACGTCACGGTGGACAATGCAGCCGGCGCGGCCGCTGTCAACATCCAGGACGGCGGCAACATCATCACAGTGGATGGCACCGTCACAGTCGGCACCTTCCCCGACAACGAGCCCTTCAACCTCGCCCAAGTAGCTGGCGCGGCCGTCCAGACAGGCAACGGGGCGGCCGCTGGGGCACAGCGTGTCTCGCTAGCCAACGATTCAACTGGCGTCATCGCTACGGTCACCACCGTCACCAACCTGTCAAACCTGCCGAATGAGAACCAGCAAACCGCCGCCAACTCGATCAGTGTCACGCCCGATACCGACAACGATGCGATTGGCGCGCAGGGTGCTGCGCCGCCTGGTGAATACGTGGCGATCGGCGGCGTGACGAGCGGAGCGACGGGCGGGTTCCTCAACGGCATCCCAGTCTGCACCGAATTCGTCGCGGTGGACATTGTGACCGCGACCACGACTCTGGTAATCACCGGGGTAGCCGGCCGCCACGTCTACATCTGTTCGATCAATCTCGTGACAGCCGCTGCAAACAACGTGGCAATCGTCGCCGGCACAGGGGCGACATGTGGCACGTCAACCGCGGGTCTGAACGGCGGGACAACCGCCGCCGAGGGATGGAACTTCGCGGCGAATGGCGGTCTCGCTCAGGGCGCGGGCCTCGGTGCGATCATGTCCACGCTGGCGTCAGGCGGCGCGACAGGAGACAGCGTGTGTATTACGACGAGCGCCGCGACGCAACTTTCTGGGACGATCGGCTACGCGATCTATTAGTGGGGAGGACAAGATGAAGAGGTACATTCGGTCGTTCGCTCTGCTCGTGGTGGGGCTTCTGTTGGGCTCCTTGTGGCAGGAGGTGAAAGCCGCCGACCCCAAGGTCTGGTTCAACCAGCTCAACAACGCCAACACCGCCGTCATCAACGCTGTCTATGGGGCCATCCCGAGCGTTGACCACTACGTGGGGGAGACCACGATCGTTGATGACTACTTCGCTCTCAACGTCAACGAGCGACGCACCGATATCGTGGCAGCCGATGTGGTCGCCGCCGGGCGCATTCTCAACGAGCTGAAGGCGTGGCTCGACGCGAATGATGGCGCGACCGGAGTCACGCGCAAGAGCCGGCTGTTCAAGCTGCGCGGACCGAGCCTCTAGGCCGAGTTGCCGATGCGTCTGTCTGCCACGTTCCTACTGGTGCTTTTGCTTGCATGGCCGTGCTCTGCGGAAAGACACTTCACCTCGGGCGCCGAGGAAGCCAGTACGATCATCTCAGGGACGACACAGAACATCTGGACCGGCGTGTCTGGAACTCCGACAGTTGACACAACTCAGAAACACAGCGGGACCAACTCGATTTTGGTAGACGCGGCGGGGGAGAATGTTCGACGCGCTTCTCCATCCAGTTACACAAGCGGCACGTTGTACATACGCTGCTACTTCCGCATCACAACTTGGGCTGGTGCAACGAGTGAGCGGTTTTGTGGTCTTGAAGGTAGCGGTCCCGCCGCGTCGCTGCGTCTCATCACTTCCGCCAGCAACAACCGTGTGGCATGTAAGAACGAAGTTGTTCCGTCCGAGACCGTAGGGACGATCAACTACTCCCTTTCTACATGGTATCGCGGAGAGATGGAGTTGACCGTTTCCGACACGACCGGGGTCGCGACGTGCAGGTTCTACGAAGGCGACGAAACCACGCCTCTTGAAACGCTCTCCACAACGGCGGGCGATACGCTCCCGACGGCCGTCGGCAATTTCTACGTGGGTGCCGACGCCTCGTCGACTTGGGTCGGCAACTTGGACGACTTCGCCATGAACGACGGCGCAGCCGGCATACAGACTTCGTGGGCCGGACCCGGCAAGATCGCGACAGTTACCGTTGTGTCAGACGACACAGTAGCATGGACCAAGAACGGCGCCGGCTGCACGGGATCCGGCAACTTCGAGTGCGTCAACGAAACAGGTTTCCCGACGGGGGTGGTGCCGGACGACCTGACGACATACAACTCAGAGACTGCCGAGCCCGTGATCGACCGCTACAACATCGACACTCTGCCCGCCGAGATCCCAAGCGACGCGGACATGATCCTGGCTGATGTCTACGCGAAGATCGGTGGATCCTCCAGCACCGGAACGAACACGTCTCGTTACAAGATATGGGACGAGACCGGCTCGGCCACTAACGGGGCAACAATGAACAACTGTGACATTAATGGATGGCAAAACGCCGCCCGAACACGCGCAATCGCCGAGCGCCACGACCCATTTCGGATCGGGCGTCGCGCGCCAAGTGCGCTCCAGCGCCATGCGCATGTTGTGGGTGACCGGACCGGTGACGAGCAACACGTCGGCGTGCCGCGGGGAAGCCGCGAATTTCAGGCCGAGGCGCTCGAGGTCATAGACTGAATTGCTCAGCGCGTGGATTTCCAGCTCGCATCCGTTGCACGAACCGGCGTCAATCTCGCGAATCACCAGCGAGCGGCCGAGCACCCGGCGCGCGAGGTCATCCAACGTGCGCGTCAATTCCTTCGATGCGCGCGCGTCGGCGTCCGGCGCGTCGATGGTCACCGGGCCCTTGGTGAGCGATTTGAACAGGAGCGAGCGCATCAGAGATCG